>UMKF01024814.1_pt1 | contig 23920 bp, 24 predicted proteins | sample 1966251 | NCBI WGS metagenome assembly UMKF01 (sample SAMEA4836171, study PRJEB28245) | human gut metagenome | biome: gut microbiome; material: fecal sample | place: Denmark | collected 2008
GTATTTTCCGATGTTTCTTACGAGCTTATTGGGGGAATTCTTGTCATATATGGATATTGAAACCTTTCAGTATTGTAACCGTATTAATTTTCATCCGAAAGCAGTATCTTTGCAGACGGAGTTTGTTTAACAAGTAAAAAATGGTAGAATGATGGAATTACCTGAAGACCCGATAATGTTATTCAGCGTAGTGAATATGAAACTGCGCGATTGTTATACCTCGTTAGAAGAACTTTGTGAAGACTTGCATGTGGATGAGCAGGCGTTAGTCAGTAAACTGAAGGCTGCCGGATTTGTATACAGCCGGGAAAATAATAAGTTTTGGTAATAGTGAAAGCCGGATAGAAAGACACTCCTAAGATAACGGAAACAACTTGGCATATAGTCACCCCCCCCTCCTGTACGTAGTTATATAAAGTTATTTTACTGCTTCGGTTTTGTCGTTTAACGTAAAAACTCCTTCTGAAACCCTTTGCTGGCGGGCGTTCCAGAATTGTGCACAAACGCAAAGGTTGTTTGTGCACAATGAAGAGTCTCGTTTGTGCACAAATGAGGAGGCAATTTGTGCACATTCGTACCTTGCGTTTGTGCACAAAAAAATAATGTAAGGAATTCTTACAGGATATGATGGAACTTTATTTATCGAATATTTCCCTAACGCATAAATCCTTTTCCCAAAAGTATTCGATTAAAGTGGATACTCTTCGAAAGCATACAAGGACGTTGATAAATATCTTTCACCCGTATCGGGCAGCAATACGACAATGGTTTTCCCTTCGTTCTCAGGTTGCATGGCTAACTGGGTGGCGGCGTATAATGCTGCGCCCGATGAAATGCCTACCAGCAATCCTTCTTCGGCGGCAACCTCTCGTGAGGAACGAATCGCATCGTTGTTGCTTACGGGAATGATTCTATCTACTACCTGGGCATTATAAATTTTAGGAATGAAACCGGCACCAATACCCTGTATCATATGCGGACCCGCTTCTTTACCTGAGATTACGGCCGAACTTTCCGGTTCGATACCTACAATCTGTATGTCGGGCCGATGAGCCTTCAAGGCTTCGCCTACCCCCGAAATTGTGCCGCCCGTACCGATTCCTGCGCAAAAAATGTCCACTTGTCCGTCTGTATCGCGCCATATTTCTTCTCCCGTAGTCAGGCGATGTATACGTGGATTGGCAGGATTTTCGAATTGTTGTAACAACACGGAACCTGCAATCTCTTCTTTCAGCTCGTAAGCGCGGTCTATAGCGCCTTGCATGCCTTTTACGCCCGGAGTCAGAACAATTCTCGCACCTAATGCTTTCAAAAGGTTGCGCCGTTCCAAACTCATAGTATCAGGCATGGTCAATATCAGTTTGTATCCTTTTACAGTAGAAACAAAAGCCAGTCCGATACCGGTATTGCCGCTCGTAGGTTCAATAATGGTACTTCCCGGTTGCAGCAATCCTTTCTGTTCGGCATCTTCGATCATGGCCAAGGCAATACGGTCTTTGACGCTTCCCGCCGGATTGAACAATTCAAGTTTAGCCAGTATGGTTGCTTTCAGCCCATGTTTTCTGTTATAATGAGACAGTTCCAATAAAGGAGTATTCCCTATCAAATCGGTCAGTTGTTTGGCTATCTTCTTCATATGCTTTTCTTTTGGTTCTATATAATGTTGCAAAGGTAGCGGGAAGAGAGGAAATATGCAATCCCATAAATAGGGTATATTTGGTTGTCCGATGTTTTAGGCTTCCTCTCTGCATGCTTTTGTTTTTTTCGCCTTCACCCCATTTCTTAAACAGTTTAATCGGAGTATATGTCCTATGTATGTTATTTATGGGATGGCTCATTTATTGTTTACTTTCTTAATCGGCTATTCGTTTTAAAGCAATGCGTTTGCGTTCCCGGTCAATATCGATAACCAGGACTCGTATGTGCTGATGGATACTGACTATTTCCGTGGGGTCGCTGACATACTTATCCGCCAGTTGGGATATGTGTATCAACCCGTTTTCTTTGATACCGATGTCCACAAAACAGCCGAAGTTTGTGATATTGGTTACAATGCCGGGCAGTTCCATTCCCTCTTGCAGATCATCGAGTGTTTTTACATTTTTATCGAACTCGAAGACTTTGATAGGTTGTCGCGGATCGCGGCCAGGTTTCTCCAGTTCCTGCATGATGTCGTTCAGAGTAGGCAGTCCCACAGTGGGAGTAATGTATTTCTCCAATACAATTCCGGAACGCAGGCTTTTATCTTGAATCAACTCGTTTACCGTGCAATGCAAGTCTTTTGCCATTTGCTCCACGATGGGATAACTTTCGGGATGGACTGCTGTATTATCTAACGGATTCTTCCCATTAGGTATACGCAGGAAACCGGCACATTGTTCGAACGCTTTGGCACCCATACGCGGAACTTTTAACAGTTCCCGGCGGGAAGTAAAGGCTCCGTTCTCTGCCCGATAGTCGACAATGTTTTGAGCTAGTTGGGGACCCAGACCGGAGATGTAGGTCAGCAAGTGACGACTTGCCGTATTCAGGTTCACGCCTACCTGATTTACGCAGTTTTCTACTGTCTGGTCGAGTGATTTCTTTAATAACGTTTGGTCTACATCATGCTGGTATTGCCCTACGCCGATGGATTTCGGGTCTATTTTCACTAATTCAGCCAATGGGTCCATTAAACGGCGGCCTATAGACACGGCACCTCTTACGGTTACATCGTAATCGGGAAACTCTTCACGGGCGGTTTTGGAAGCCGAATAAATGGAAGCTCCGTCTTCGCTTACTACAAACACCTGCAATTTCCGGTCGTAACGTTGTGAAGTGACAAATGTTTCCGTTTCGCGGCTTGCCGTTCCGTTGCCTATTGCGATGGCTTCGATAGCGTATTGTTCTATCAGATGCACCAGCTTGCGACTGGCGACTGCTTTTTCATTTTTTGGCGGATGTGGATAAATGGTTTCGTTGTGTAACAGATTGCCTTGTGCGTCGAGACATACCAGTTTGCACCCCGTGCGATATCCCGGATCGATGCCCAGCACACGTTTTTGTCCCAATGGTGGTGCGAGTAATAACTGCCGCAGATTTTCAGCGAAAACGCGGATGGCTTCTTCGTCGGCTTTTTGCTTGCTGAGTGTGGAGAATTCTGTTTCGATAGAAGGTTTCAACAGACGTTTGTAGGCATCTCTTACCGCTTCTTCTACTTGCCGGCTGCATTCGTTTCTGCCATTTACAAACATGCGTTCCAACCGTTCGGTACACTCCGCATCGTCCGGTGTAATGCTTACTTTTAATATGCCTTCATTTTCTCCCCGGCGTATGGCCAGTAACCTGTGTGACGAACAACGTTTTAAAGGTTCAGAGAAGTCAAAATAATCCCGGTATTTCTGTCCCTCTTCTTCTTTCCCTTTAATAATTTTAGAAGAGATAACGGCTTGACGACTAAATAGATTACGTACCTGATTGCGGGCACGTTCATTTTCGTTGATTTGTTCGGCAATGATATCTCGGGCACCTTTTAATGCCTCCTCTTCATCGGGCACTTCTTTGTTGAGGAAAGTCCGTACGCGAGCTTGCAGATTGTTTTCACGTTGCAGCATTAATAAAGTAGCGAGCGGTTCCAATCCTTTCTGACGAGCCGCTTCGGCGCGAGTCTTTCGTTTGGGTTTGTAAGGCAGATACATGTCCTCCAGTTCCGTAGCATCCCAACTGTTGTTTATTCGTTTTTCCAGTTCTGGGGTTAGTTTATTTTGTTCCTGTATGGTCGAGAGGATCGTTTCTTTCCGCTTTTTCAATTCGCAGAGTTTGTCGTAACGGTCTTTAATTTCACCGATTTCTACCTCGTTCAATCCGCCGGTGGCTTCCTTGCGGTAACGGCTGATAAAAGGAATCGTTGCTCCGTTGTTTAATAAAGCAATCGTGTTGCCGACTTGTTTTACGGCGATATGTAAAGCCGTAGCTATAAGTGATTCGAATAATTCCATATAAGTTTTTTGAGGTTGCAAACATACGGAAAAATTATGGAGCCGAAAATAATTTATTTACAAAAGTAGTGTGGAGGTGAATTTTAAATCTCCGGTAAAGGATTATTTAAGGAAAATGTCCATCGGAATTATTCGGTAAAATCCGTCGAATATTTCTTATAACTTTTCTATTAGGATAAATGAAAAAGCCTTTAGGGTAGTGGGGTATCGGATATGATTTTTTTAGATTTCTTCTGTTTTTTTTGTCGAGTTTTCTAAATAATTCCTATATTTGTTAGACTAATTCGTTAGAGGTATAATATAACTAATTGATATGTAGATTATAACATATTAGGAATATGGTTAAAAGACTCATAAACTACTGTAATAATTTTCTATATTTATATATGTTTGAAATGAGATGGTGGGCAATACTGTTTCTTTTATGGGGGCTGTTGGGGGTACCTTGTTATGCTTCCATGTCTGAGACAGTTGCTTCTGTCCGACAAATGGAAACACTCTCTTCCGTCAATGAGCAGGGCGATATCTATATGTGCGCACTTACGGATTTCGGAAACAAAATAGAACCTGAACAAGTGGAAGATATTTATCGGGCTTACGAAAGTGAGCAACATGTGAAAAACATCATTTTATATTCCGGTATATTTATTGTGTTGATGGCAGGAGTGGTTATTGTAATTTTGGTGTATACGCTTAAAGTGCGTGCCCGCACGCAACGTTCCATGCAGGAAATGGAAGAGGTAAGGCAGAACTTTTTTACAAATATTACTCATGAGTTCCGTACTCCGCTTACTGTCATTTTGGGAATTACGGACGGGCTGAAAAAGCGTTTGGCCGACAGGCATACGGAAGCAGGTTTCGATTTAATTATCCGGCAGGGAAATGAAATGCTTTCTCTTGTCAACCAACTGTTGTATATCTCTAAGGTACGTTCGGTAGTCAGCCATCGAGATTGGCGTACGGGTGACATTGTGCCTTTGTTGCGCATGATGCTCGAAAGCATCCGTGTTCAGACTGCTAAAGAATTGATTGATATCGAATTCACTACTTCAAACGATTCCATACAAATGGACTTTGTGCCGGACTATATGCAAAAGCTTTTGCAAGGTCTGCTTTCCAACTCCGTTAAATTTACGCCTCGTGGTGGGAAAATAAAAGTTTCCGTAGCGTTAGAGAAAAAAGTCGTCAATATTTCCATATTTAATTCGGGAACAGATATTCCGGAGAAAGATTTGTCTCATATATTCGATCCGTTTTATCAAGGTGGCACTTCTACAGATAATTTAAGAACTAGTATAGAGTTGTTGCTGGTGCGGCAAATGGCCGAGGCTATGGATGGGAAGATAGAGGTTCTCAGTGGAAAAGGGCAAGGAACTAAATTTGTGATAACTTTGCCTCAGCAGCATGCCGAAGAAGAATTTGAACGGTGGTCGGCCGAAGAAGAACTCACAGATAAAGAATTACCTGTTAACGAAGATTTTACGTTAAGTGAAAAAGAGGAGCCTGTTAATGATGATGAAACGGAACTCTCGATGACGGAAAATACGTTTCCTGTGGATGAGGAACTGCGGCAACCTACTTTGCTTGTCATCGAAGATAATACGGATATCGCTCGGTATATAGCCGCTGTGCTCGATAACCGATACCGTTTGTTGTTCGCTCGTGATGGTAAGGAAGGATTGGCGAAAGCGGAAGAGTATATGCCCGACCTAATTCTTACAGATTTGATGATGCCCGAAATGGATGGTTATGAATTGTGTCGTACAATACGTGCTTCAGAGATTTTGAATCATATTCCGGTGATAGTCGTTACGGCTCGTTGTGAGGAAAAAGACCGTTTAATGGGATTGGAAGCCGGTGCCGATGCTTATCTGATAAAACCCTTTAGTGTTGATGAACTGAAAATTCGGATAGCTAAGTTGTTGGAACAGCGTCGTTTGTTGCGAGAAAAGTATTCCCGTGCCTTACAGGAGGGACAGTCTGAAAGTGTGGATATCTCCGATGCCGATAAAGACTTTATAGCACGTTTGCAAAAAGTTCTTTTTGCCAATATCTCCGATACAGATCTTAGTTCCGAACTCCTGGCTGATAAGCTTTTTATGAGCAAATCGCAGTTAAATCGTAAGGTTAAGAGTATTACGGGACTTGATACGGCAACTTATGTACGCCAGTCGCGCATGTCGTTTGCCAAAAAGTTGCTTTCCTCAGGCGATTTATCCATAGGAGATATTGTTATGCAGTGCGGTTTTGAATCACCCAGTTACTTTACTAAAACTTTTAAACAGTATTTCGGTGTGACACCTACTCAGTTCCGTAAGCAACAGATGAATAAATAGATTTCCTGTTATTGTCGGTTGTTAAATTGCTTTTAACTCCTGTTTATAAAACATTTAACCAATACTTTCTATTTAGCGGTGTGTTTCTTTGGCAACTATATACATATCGGAGTGCTTTTTCCTACTCTATTTTCTCTTAGTAATATTTTTCTTTTTCGGTAATATAAGTAGGGGATTATAGTGCTGAAACCCGAGTACAAACTGATGGTCGCATAGCTCTAGCCGTAAATGTTCATAATAGCTTGTTAGCAAAGGGGAGCAAATTGCATACCAATATCTATTTTTACGGTTAGGAATGCATTATAGATTATGCATAGCATAATTGTTGCTTTTCTTTCAATTGTCGGTAAGGATTGTTTATTTCTTATTTTCCAACGCAAAAGTTTTTTCTTCGTTAATACGTTGTTAATAGTCAAAATGAGTAAGTATTAGTAGGGTTAAATGTTTTTATAATGAGGTAAATTATGGTTTATGGCTTCGTTAGTTAGATGGTAGACAGACTATAAAAAAATCCGGAAAAGCTATAAGGCTTCCCCGGATTTTTTTATAGGTTATTATATTGATTATCTACCGTTTTTATGTAGATACCAATCTTTATTGTTTACACCGTTAGATTCTGCCCAATTGATGAAGTTTGGATATTCGCCTTCGTTACCAATGGCTACACTTTCGGAAATTAATGTCCAATTCCATATAGGAATATCGATAGCGAACGGATATAATCCGTTTTTACCATCTACGTAATATTGGTTGATATTTGTTCCGTTCCATCCCAATGCAGTAGGAGTATACTTAGGTAAGTGAACTTCATAGCGGCCTTTTGCACTACCGTCGTTGTTTTCTACAATAAACGGATTATATTCCAAGTTGTTGATATCTAAAGTGTTGTTTTGTTTCAGTTTGATAACTAATTCGAACGTTTTACCAATAGCAGTGCGTGCATTCGTCGCAACAATAACTGATGGAACCGGATTGCCTACTTCCAGTTGTGCTGCTGTACCATTTACGGTTACCGATTCAACAATACTTTTATCTAAATTTTTAAATTCAATGCCTAGTGCATTATTAAATGTAGCGGCATCCGATGCTTGAGTAAATTTAAATGTGGCGGTTAGTTCTTCCACATATTTTATAGTTGAAACGGGTTTGTCATCTTGGAAGTTTGTTTTACTATAAATAGAAACTCCATGTTCGTATTCCGTAACCACATCGTTCATGTCATAATCTCCTCCATCAGGCCATTGGTCTTCAAAAGCGTAAGTTCCCTTATTAGAGTATTTGATATGCTCTTCTTTGTCGCTCATGATGGGCACATCCGGACTGATAGTAAGCGGATTGGCTTCTACATAGAACATTAAATCGTTATAGTCAGGATCTGATGTCTTAACATCATCTTCTACTCCAATATACATCATTGAACGGCTTGAGTTGGTTGCTACAGCAAAATTTACGCAAACATCTTTACCTCCTAACTTTCTGGTATCAAGTGAAGTACAGAATCCTTTAGTCTCAGATAAGCTGTTTTTGAATGACCATGAATATTCGGGATTAAAGTAACCGTCTTTGGAGCATGTGGTTCCGTCTCCTATAACAAACCATCCGATGATATATCCTTTAGGGAAATTATAGCTAGCTGGTTCGTTGTATTTTTCTCCAAAGAATTGCAAGTGAATAGTTTGTCCTAATTTAAACATCCCATCTATTGCCCCGCTTGCCCCAGGCCAGGAATCTTTTACATTATCTGAGGCATCCGGTAAAATAATATACTTGGGAATTTTGTTACTTTTCAAATCTTCCGCAGTTGGCTCATTACCGGCTTTATAATAGAAATATCCGAAAGGTGAGTGCCATCCGGCATTTTCGCCCAATACCACTAGATTGATATTGGTATAGTCTTTATCGTTACTTGTTTTGAGGTTTACCGTAGAGGGAGTACCTGCATATTTACTGTTGTTTTTCCCTTCAGGATAAAAACGAGTGGCTTGGGAACTAAATACATTAATTTCCTTGGAACCCCGTAATGTATTTTCTACGTAATCTTTTGGAGTAAAAGTAATATTGGATATTGATACATTATTCGTCCATCGACAAAGAGTATATAATTCATTCAGACCAGTCATATTTACTTTGTCTTTTACTGCATTGCTTACATTGCCCTTTCCATATTTAATGCCGTCAGTATGGACATACCAATCTGTACCTTCATCACCAATAGCTCTTACGCTTTTTACATCGTTTTCTTTTTCATTGTTAAAAGAGATTGTGCGTGCATCAGAAATCTCTAATTCCACAGATCCCGGTAATAAAGCATTTCGATTGAATAAGTATACTTTTTTACTTGCAGAAGGAAGAGTTATAGAAACATTACTTTTTCCTGTAAGGTCGGTAATATTTGAATATACAGGTTTGATATCACTGTTTAATTCTGCCAATCCGTTGTCTTTTACTATAATTGGATCTTCCAAATATATTTCGTAAATAGAATTGGCGCCAACAGCTCCCATATTTAAAGATACAGAGACCTTATCTTTTGTGGAGAAATCGAAGTATTCGTTTTCCGGTTTCAATTTTTTTAATGGATCTTCATAATAATCCTTTTCATTGTTACATCCGGCAATTATCGCTGATAATCCCAGAATAAATAGCCATTGTTTGTTTTTTACTCGAATCATAGTATAACAGTTTAGTATATAAATATTAATCTTTTCTTTTTTGAAAAAACATATCAGTGATATTATTATTTGCAAATAACGGGAATAAAAGAATATAGTGCTAACACATTTGGCGCATTTTTTATAATTGTTGGCGTATTTATCAATAAGTAAAATGTAACGTATGGCGTATATATACTTTTAATGCATTGATATATAAGTGTATAATATGTGCGGAGATTTATAAAGGATGTCTGGGAGGTTTTAAGGTATTCTTACGATAGATGGTAAAAGAAAAGGTATATTCAAGATTTAAAGTGTTTGTCTGATTCAATTCAGATACTCAATTTTGAACATACCTTTTGTAATATTTACTATAATTTATTTCAGCCCTCTGTTTTTTAATAAAGGGTCAATACCCGGTTCTTTTCCACGGAAGTTGATATACATATTCATAGCATCATCTATGCCGCCAGGAGTGAGGATATATTTCCGAAATTTGCTTGCCACTTCCTGATTAAAGATGTTACCTGTTTCTTTGTAAGCTTCGTATGCGTCGGCATCCAGCACTTCTGCCCAAATGTAGCTATAATATCCGGCTGTATAGCCACCGCCCATGGTATGGTTGAAATAAGTACTGCGGTAGCGTGAAGGAATTTGCGATAACAATCCGCGTTTGCTTAACGTTTCGTTTTCAAACTGCATGATGTTCATTTCATTGGGGATTTCTTTTAAGGTGTGGAAGTCCATATCCAGATACGATGCTGCCAGGTATTCCGCAGTGGCAAAGCCCTGTCCGTATTTGCCGCTCTTGTCCATTTTTTCTACCAGTTCGGTGGGCATCACTTCGCCGGTTTGGTAATGTTTGGCATATACTTTCAGTACTTCCGGTTCAAAAGCCCAATGTTCATCTACTTGCGACGGGAGCTCTACGAAATCGCGGGGAACTCCGCTTACGCCATAATAGTGTACATCTTTAAACAGGTTATGAAGGGCGTGGCCGAATTCGTGGAAAAGCGTTTCCGTTTCGTCGGCATTCAGTAATGCTGGCTCTCCTGCAACCGGTTTGGAGAAGTTGCAAACGATGGTTACCACCGGAGCAACTTTTTTACCGTTTTTGTAAGTTTGCGAACGGTAAGTGCTGCACCATGCACCGCCCCGTTTGCTGGCTCGAGGAAAATAATCCATGTAAAGTACGCCTAAATGTTGACCATCTTTATCTTTACATTCGAAAGCTTCGGCATCAGGGTGGGGAACCGGAATGTCTTTCAATGGGATGAAAGTGACTCCGTATAGTCTATTAGCAACATGGAACACCCCGTCGCGTACATTTTCCAGTTTCAAATAGGGACGAAGCTCGTTTTCATCTAAATTGAAACGGGATTGTTTGGCTTTTTCAGCGTAATAGCGCCAGTCCCAGCCTTCGGCCGTAAAGTTCTTGCCTTCTTTCTTTATTTCCGCCTGAATGTCGGCTAATTCTTCTTTTGCTTTATCCAAAGCCGGAGCCCAAATCTGGTCGAGCAGGTTGTAAACATTGTCAGCGTGTTTGGCCATGCGATCTTCCAATACAAATTCGGCGTAATTTTCGTATCCCATGAGTTTGGCTTTCTCCAGACGTGCGGCGACCAAACGTTTCACTACTTCTTTATTGTCCGCCTCGTTATTGTTGTTACCTCTGTTGATGTAACCTTTGAATATTTTTTCGCGTAAGTTGCGGTTTTCGGCATATTGAAGGAACGGCATTACACTCGGATTATGTAATGTAAAAATCCACTTACCCTCCATACCGGTTTCTTTAGCCGTTTCGGCCGCATTGGCAATTAAGGTTTCCGGTAATCCAGCCAAATCTTCTTTTTTATCGATAATCAGTTGGAAGTCGTTGGTCTCTTTCAGCATGTTTTGTCCGAAGGTAAGTTGCAACATGGCAATTTCGCTATTCAGTTCCCGAAGACGTGCCTGATTAGTGGAATCCAGATTCGCACCGCTACGTACAAAACTTTTATAGGTTTCTTCCACCAGCTTCTTTTGTTCCTTGTCGAGTGAAAGTTGTTCCATATTGTCATGCACAGCTTTTACGCGGGCAAACAGTTTTGGGTTGAGGCTGATATCATCACTGTGTTTTGATAAAAGCGGCGAAAGTTCACGACTGAGAGCTTGCATTTCGTCACAAGTATTGGCGCTGTTTAAACCATAAAACACATTGCTGACCGTGCGGAGCAGTTTGCCGCTTTGATCTAATGCTACGATGGTGTTTTCGAAAGTAGGAGGTTCCGGATTGTTGGCAATGGCTTCCACCTCTTTTGCCTCTTCTTCCATGCCTTGTATGAAGGCCGGTTTATAGTGTTTCATTTCTATCTTGTCGAAAGGCGGCACTTCGAACGGAGTGTTGTACTCTGACAAGAACGGATTGTTGTCGGTTACTTTGTGCGAACCGCATGCTCCCATTACAGTAGCCATTCCGGCTATTAAGATTAATTTTTTCATGGAGTTTAAGTGGTTTATTAGCGGCGGCAAAGCGCTGTTTTCCTGTGCGGAATATAAGTTCTTTGCTGCCGGTATGGGTAAAAATGGAATTAATTATGTACTAACGTTCCGATAGGTTCGCCGGACATAACTTTTTTCAAATTGCCTACCGTGTCCATATCAAATACGATAATCGGCAGGTTGTTCTCCTTACACATGCACGTTGCGGTAAGATCCATTACACGGAGGTTGCGTTTCAAGACTTCATCATAAGTAATATCATCGAATTTAGTAGCCGTAGGGTCTTTTTCGGGGTCGGCCGTATAGATACCGTCCACACGGGTTCCCTTTAACATGACGTCTGCTTCGATTTCAATTCCCCGTAAGGAAGAACCAGTATCGGTGGTGAAAAACGGATTACCGGTTCCGGCAGACATAATGACAATTTCGCCGTTTTCCATATATTCGATAGCTTTCCATTTGGTATAGAATTCGCCGATGGGTTCCATACGTATAGCTGTAAGCACACGTGCTTTTACACCGGCAGCCACCAAAGCGGAACTTAATCCCAAACTGTTGATAACAGTTGCCAGCATACCCATTTGGTCTCCTTTTACACGGTCGAAACCTTTTCCGGCACCACTCAGTCCACGAAAAATATTTCCGCCTCCGATAACAATACCGATTTGCACTCCCATATCGTGGATTTCTTTAATCTGTGCGGCATATTGCGCCAATCTGTTTTCGTCGATACCGTATTTCTTTTCGCCCATCAGGCTTTCTCCACTCAGTTTGAGCAGAATACGTTTGAATTTTGCCATAAGATGTATAGTTTGTATGATGATAATTTGCTTTTCGGCAAATGTAGATAAAATTCACGAGATTTTACACCGACAGAATATAAAAACGATTTTTTACTGTTTTTGCTTTCGTTCATGAGGATAATGAATAGATTTTACGTCCTAAAAAGCCTTGCATTACTCCACGAAGCAACAGATAAACAATAAATGCCATCCAAAGAGCATGGTTTCCCATATAAGGTTCGAAACCGTAATATAGAATGAAGAAACTGGCGGAGGCTACCAGCATGGAACGGAGCATGAGGTTTGTAGCCGTGGCGCCGATAAATATGCCGTCGAACAAGAATGCCGAGAAACCTGCCAGCGGGATGGCAAGTATCCAGTAAAAGTAATTGCCGGCTTCGTGTATAACAGTGGTTTCGTTGGTCAGTAAACTTAAGAAAGACTGTCCGCCTATACTATATAATAAGGTGAAGCTTATCGATAATCCGATGCCCCAGGCAAATAGTTGGCGTACTGTGCGGTGAAGGGCTTGTCGGTCATTAGCGCCGATATAGCGTCCTGCCAGCGCTTCCCCCGCATAAGCGAATCCGTCCATTATATAAGAAAATAAGGTGAAAAGTTGCATCAGCAGTGTGTTGACGGCCAAGATAACTTCTCCCTGTGCCGCTCCGGCAGAGGTGAAGAACATTGTAACGGCAACCAGGCAGAGCGTACGAAAAAAGATATCTCTGTTTACCAGAAAGAAACGAGACATGGCTTCCTTATCTAAAAGGGAATGCCAGTCGATTCGTTTACGCAGGGTGCTGTAGTAACGTATCCATAGAAGATAAGCCATAAGGAATCCTGCATATTGCGCTATTACCGTACCGATGGCGACACCTTCTATTTTCATGTTCAATCCGAAAACAAGAAGAAGGCTGACCACGATATTGACTATATTTTGTGTGATGGCAATAAACATCGGAATCTTGGAGTTTTGCATGCCGATAAACCATCCGGAGAAGCTGTATAATCCTAATACGGCTGGAGCTCCCCAGATGCAGATGCGGAAATAGAGACGGGAGAGCTGTTCCACTTCCGCTGTAGTTTGTATAAAGGTGAAGGCTATTGCCTGTATGGGGTATTGCAATATTAGCAGAGCGAAAGCGATAAGTAGTCCAATCTCGACAGAACGGAGCAACAGACGGTTTATCTCGTTCAGGTCGTGCCGGCCGTAGGCTTGTGAAGTCATGCCGCTGGTACCCATCCGGAGAAATCCGAATATCCAGTAAATGATATTAAATAACATGCCTCCTACGGCAATGGCGCCAATGTAAGAGGCAGCTCCCAAATGACCGACGATGGTAACGTCAATCAATCCTAATAGAGGAACAGTGATGTTGGAGACAATAGATGGTACGGCAATATGTAATATCTGTTTGTTTATTTGATTCATGACTGTTTACTTTTTCATCATAGACAAAGAACAGGAGGATTTGTTATAAATACGTTGCTATGCTGATGCGGATTTAAAGCCTGTTGAATTATCTGGTTTCGGATGTAAAAGTGGGAGGACAGAAGATCTCTTGCTCTTTATGACCAATAAATAGTCTGCCTTATTCCACACTCTGATGTTCAAAATTTATGCAAAAATATAACGGGTAATAATATACAATGAATAATGAAGAATCTCCATTCGGAGGAGTGTTTTCATTCTTCATTATTCGTTTTTGATTTAAATCAATTCTTTCAGCTTTCCATATCCTGTATCCCGCTACTGGGAAGACGGATAACTTCTGTAAATCCCGAGCAAAGCAATAACTCCTTTTCCCTTATTCCTTTTTCTTTTCACCTTCTTTATTTTTCCTCTTTTTATTCTTTTACGCTTTTCCTTCGTTATCAAATATATAGCTAATATCTTTAAATGAATAAGTTCTCAGATTTTTGTCCGTATCCTGCAACACGAGATGTCCATCCGGTTCGATGTGATGGATACGTGCGCCAAAAATACCGTTGTTGTCTTTAAAGAGATAATATCCCCGTTTCCGGAGCAGCGATTTCTTGTATAAATCGGCTATCAGGTCACTTCTTCCTTCTTCCAGTTTGCGGTAATAAAATTCGAAGCGTGCCAGAATCTTTCGTAAAATGGTGTCGGCGTCTTTGGGTTGTCCTGTTGCTTGCATCAAAGAAACAGGATTAGGCGCATCACTGGTGAATTCAAGTTGATTCAGGTTAATACCCACGCCGATAATGCTTAATGCAATGTTTTTTCCTTCCAAGTCGTTTTCTATAAGTATACCGCCTATTTTCTTTTCTCGCCAATAGATGTCGTTCGGCCATTTAATACTTATTTTTTTTGCGTGATGTTCCAGCTCTTCTTTAATGCTTAAGGATATTACCTGGGAAAGGAAGAATTGTTGGTTGGCTCCCAAAAAGGTGGGACGACATAAGATGCTGAATAGTAGATTTTTTCCCATTTCAGATTCCCAAGAGTTACCACGTTGGCCGCGTCCGGATGTCTGGAAATCGGCAGTGGCTATTACAAACTCTTTCTCTGGGAAAGAGGTTGCCATACTTCTTACGTAATTGTTGGTTGAATCTACCTCGCTCGCGTGGATAAATTCATAGTTTTCAAAGGTTTTCATATTCAGTACGCATTTTACGGGTGAATTTCTTTAATACTTCTTCATAGGAATGGTCAATTAAATGCCGGATAAGTCGGTCGTCTATATCGCCACGCAAAGAGATTTGGTTCCAATATTTCTTATTGAAATGAAAGGCGCCTTCAATGCCAGAGTGTTGTTCACGCAATTCCAATGCATATTCAGGGTTGCATTTCACAACAAGGTGGTCGGGGGTGTCAAGGTCGATGCAAGCAAACATTTTATCCATTACTTTGAATACCAAATGCACTTCATCGAACGGGAAACATTCGGTGGTTGCTTTCTTTTGCAGGCAATAATCTCTGATTGTTTCAATATCCATCTTAATCTTTTTTATTGTTACCAGATGGGAGGGAGGAATGCTTCGCGAATATGCTCTATAGCAAAATGTCCTTCACTCCCCACAATGGTTATGATATCAAACCTTACGGGCAAATCTAAGCAAAATTTTCTTAGGTAGGCATCCGTAGAGGATACAATATTCCGTATTTTCCGGTCGGTTATCGCTTCTTCGGGGTTTCCGAAGTCCGTGGAGCTTCTTGTTTTGACTTCCACCACCACCAGTTCGCTATCCCGTTCGGCAACAATATCCAACTCTTTCCTGCCGCATCGCCAGTTGCAGTGGCGAATCGCATACCCTTGTTGTCTAAGGTATTCCGCGGCATGTTCTTCACCGGCCTTTCCAAGAATATTATGCTTTGCCATCTTACGTTTTTGCAAATTTACTTCTTTTTATTCTTTGTTTTTCAATAACTAACACTAATTTTGCGTCGTAATATGAGCAAAGAAGTTAAAAAACGGATAAAAGTACCTTCTTCGGAACCAAAACGCAGGCAACGCATGGTTTGTTTAATGAGCGAAGAGGAAGTACAAATCGTGGATCGTTACCTGGCAAAATATAAAATCACCAATAAAGGACGCTGGGTACGTGAAACGGTGCTTTCTTTTATTTATAAAACAATGGAAGAGGATTACCCTACTTTGTTTAATGAACATGATATGCGACGTTAATGGCTGATGATAAATTTTACATGAAACAGGCTTTGCTGGAAGCGCAGAGGGCGTATGACAAAGGAGAAGTGCCGGTGGGAGCGGTGGTGGTGTGTAAAGACCGCATCATTGCCCGGGCATATAATCTGACGGAAACTTTGAACGATGTAACTGCCCATGCCGAGATGCAGGCTATTACGGCTGCGGCCAATACGTTGGGAGGCAAATATCTGAATGAATGTACTTTATACGTAACGGTAGAACCATGTGTTATGTGTGCGGGAGCTATTGCTTGGGCACAGGTGGGGCGTCTGGTATTTGGAGCTGAGGATGCTAAAAGAGGATATCAATGTTATGCGCCGCAGGCTTTGCATCCGAAGACGGTGGTGGTGAAAGGTGTTCTGGCGGATGAGGCTTCTGTACTGATGACGGATTTCTTCCGGGCAAAGCGAGGATGAGATTCTTGATATCACATTCGTAGAATGTCGGATTGGATGACTTTGCCAATACTTAATTCGGATTAGCCAAGCTCTCGTTTGTTTATTGTCACTCTTTTTTATACGAAAGGCTTCTTTAATTATCTGGAAATGTCCCGTTTATTTTATACCTTTACTATCTGTTCTTTTCGGCATCCTCTTCTCTTTTCCTTATGATATGCTTGGATGCTTACTTCTTCCCTTTTTAAATGGCAGTTCTCCTTCCTTGATGTGGTAAGTCTTCCCGACTGTTGCCGTATGTCTTCAGCCATTCATATTCTTCATGTCAGTGGTTGGTTATAAGGGAGTAATTTCTTAATAACAGGGGGCTTTTCGCTTAATTTTCCTTATGTTTATTTCAGCAATACTACAGGTTTGCATAACTAACGAAGTTATCCTCTATAACATTATTAGTTATTTGAATGATTAATAATGTGGGAATGGCTCATATTATTAGTTAGCGGAGCGGTTTGAAGCGTGCTTTTTTAAACGATTGAGAGACGGATGTACGTTGTGACGTGGACAGCTGTACCTCGGAAAGTGGATAACTACCTTTCATGAGGTGGATTATTTTGAGGAATTCTTTCGTAGGTTTAATTAAAAAATGAGTTCACCGTGTAACAATATTCCCGAAACTTACGTCTATCTTTGTGAATGGCTGTTCAAAAGAATAATTAAAAAAGACGGAACAATGAAAAAGACGATTATAATACTTGCATTATTGTTAGGTATCAGTCAGTCCGGTATCGGACAGACTGTCAATGATCTTTTCGGAAAGTACAAGCATGAGAAACAGGCGGAATACGTTAATTTGTCTCCTTTTTTATTCTCCTTTCTGAAACTTGTTACGCTGGAAGATGATGAGGACAGCGCAATTGCAAAGCATATACGTTCGGTATGTGTGCTTGATATGGAGAAATGTTCTTCCTCTACTAAAGAACGTTTTGTGAAAGATGTAAAGCAATGTCATTTAAAAGGATACGAGGAGTTGCTTCGTGCTACGGACGACGGACAACAGGTGAGGGTGCTGTTGAGGCAGAAGAAAGATGTGGTTCGCGATTTGGTGCTGTTTATTACGGGTGACGATTGTACAATGATACACATAGAAGGGAAGATAAGAAAGAGCGATTTAAATGGTTTAATAAACGGACCTACTTCAAAAAAGATGAAACATGGAAGTTGAACGGTTTAAACAACAATTTCTTCCATATCATGAAAAACTTTATCGGGTAGCTTTTCGTTTGACGGGAAACCGGCAGGATGCCGAGGACATGTTGCAAGAGGCTTATTTGAAGTTGTGGAACAAACGCGGGGATCTGGATGGGATAAACAATGCCGAAGCGTATGCTATAGGAGTGTTGAAGAATGTTTGTTTCGATTTTCTGCGTAATGCCCGTGAGTATGCCGATAACGAGCCATTGGAAAATATTGGCGGACCGATGGCAGAGTCTCTTCTGCAACGAGTGGAGTGCAGAGATGAAGCTTCGCAGATAAAAACACTTATCGGTCTTCTTCCCGAACAACAGAGGAAAGTGATGTGGCTGCGCGATGTAAACGACTGTTCGTTCGAAGAGATTGAGCGGATTACCGGATTGAATGCCGTGAATATACGGGTAGTATTGTCGCGCGCCAGAAAGAGAATACGTGAACAATTTAACAGGATAACAGGTCATGAGAACAGATGAAATAGAAAGATTAGTAGAACTTTATGATAACGGTGAAACTTCGGAAAAGGAAGAGATGGAACTATTCCGTTTTTTCTCCGAGGCCGATGTTCCGGCTCATTTGCAGGCTGATAAAGAGTACTTTATGCAATTGAAACGGGTACGCGAAGTGCAGATTCCACAAAGTCTGGAGGCTAGCCTCTCTTCGATGATCGACGGTTGGGGTGTGAAGGAAAAACAATCCGGACGGTTGAGAAAGACGTCCCGTTTCATTCGTTGGCAATGGATGTCGGGCATAGCAGTAGGACTCCTAATTCTATTTGGAGCGGGGGTTTATCTGTATCAAAGGCAGGAAGCGTCCTTAGTGGGGAAAGATACTTGTGCCACTCCCGAGGATGCTTATCAAGAAACCCGAAAAGCATTACTTCTTTTTTCCTCGGTTTTAAACAAAGGCTTCCAAAAGATGGAAACGATACCTCTGACCACTGAGAAAATGCAGAAAAGTGTAAACGAACAATTGAATCAGATAAAAACAGTAAAGCCATGAAACGAATTTATATTATCGTCCTGTTACTTTCTTTTTGTTCCGTATCCGGTATGGCGCAACAAAAGGATTTTTTCAACGAACTTGCTGAGATGAAAGGCGTAAGCTCCGTATATATTTCTAAAGCAATGTTTCAATTAATGCCCGATATGGATATGGACGGATTGAATCTGACTCCGTTTATCCGGAAGTTGGAAACCGTTCGGATTCTGTCTTCTGAAAATGCCGAGTCTACAGTTAAAATGAAGAAAGCCCTTCGGTATATCCATCCTCAGAATGGGTATGAAGAATTGATGCGTGTTACGGATGATGGTAAAAAGATGGTGATTTACTGGAAGCAGGACAAGAGAACGAAAAATGAATTTGTGCTGCTGAGCGATGAAGGTAAAGAATATACGGCTATAGTGATTGTCGGTAATCTGACACTGGAAGAAATACAAAAGATAACGCAGCAAAATTAGTAGTCTATTTTTCAGAAACCATGCCGTTTGAAGAAACTTTATGTATGTCGGATATGTTTTGTTAGTATCAAATATGCTATATGGAAGAGATGAGCCTATAATTCTTGTTAAAACAGTTAAGGAGTTGGAAGAGAATGCAGTAATGGAATAATGTATAGGTTTTATATATAGGAAATTTGGTAGAAGTGAAGATAGAAAATAAACGGTTATAATTAAGTGTTGATTATGAAAAAGGTAGTTATATTGTTGATGGCATTGGTTACTTGTGGAGGATACTCGCAAGCTCAAACCGTAAAAGAAAAAGCGAAATCTCGTGCCGAACGCAAGATGATAGAGGCGCGGATAGATTCTTTGTTATACGAGGAAGCGAAACAAAGCATAGAGAATAAAAGCTTTATACTGGAAGCCGACAGGGTAGTATTCAAACGCGGGCGAACAGCTTATGTTATGTCCAACACCAATTTTGTGGCGGTAAATGGTGACAAAGCTACCGTACAAGTTGCGTTTAATGTTCCCGCAAGCGGATGGAATGGCTTGGGCGGAATCACAGTCGATGGGAATGTATCGGGTTACAAAATCAAATACAGTAAGAAAGGAAATATCGACCTCAGTATGAATGTGACCGGAGTAGGAATCTCGGCGCAGGTCACTATATCAATACCTAAAGGCACTAATAGAGCGAGTGCCGATATCTACCCGAATTTCAATTCCAATCGTTTGACTTTGGAGGGAAAACTTATTCCCTTGGAGCAATCGAGCGCCTTTAAAGGTTTTCCATTATAAGAACGAATTTGTAATATTGAACCGGAAAGATAGTATGGTAGAAAAAGAAAAAGGAGTAAAGTCTGAAATTTTACTCCTTTCTGCTCAGCTTGTCGGGGTGACTAGATTCGAACTAGCGACCACTCGCCCCCCAGACGAGTACTCTAACCGGGCTGAGCTACACCCCGAATTGCGGATGCAAAAGTAGTGCTTATTTTTGAAATAGCAAATAATTCTGTTAGTTTTTATATCTGTTCTATTGAAAAAGAATAAACAGTCTTGCAAAAGCTCTTTCAGGTTCTACAAAGGTTTTCACTGTAAAAATGTGACTCTTATTGCTTTTATTGCTATTTTTGCAGCTAAATGTTGAAGTTTTACTAAAATGCAAATAAAAGTAACGGCTCCGGCCTCCATACATACCATTGTCCCTTTGCCTACCTCAAAAAGTATTAGTAATCGCGTGCTTATTATCAACGCTTTAGGCAATGGCGAATATTTTCCTGAGAATCTTTCCGACTGTGACGATACGCAGGTGATGATACATTCGTTGAACGAAAAAGGAGAAATTTTGGATATCAAAGCGGCAGGGACGGCTATGCGTTTTCTCACCGCATATTTGTCTATTACATCGGGAACAAAGGTTATAACCGGTACTCAGCGTATGCAACAACGTCCTATCCGTATTTTGGTGGATGCGTTGCGGAGTTTGGGAGCAGATATCGAATATGCAGGGAATGAAGGATTTCCGCCATTACGAATTACCGGAAAACAATTAAGCGGAAAGAAAATATCGTTGCAGGGGAATGTCAGTTCACAGTATATATCGGCGTTGTTGATGATTGGACCGATGTTGCCGCAAGGTTTGACCTTGCATTTAGAAGGGGAGATAGTTTCTCGACCTTATATTCATTTGACGCTGCAACTGATGAAGGATTTTGGTGCAGAGGCGGATTGGTTTGCCGAGAATGAGATTTATGTGAAACCTTCTCCTTACCGGTCAATTCCTTTCGTGGTGGAGAGTGATTGGAGTGCAGCTTCGTATTGGTATCAGATAACGGCTCTTTCTAAGGAAGCGGAGGTTCGTTTGATCGGACTTTTTCCCAAGAGTTATCAGGGTGATTCGGCAGTTGCTGCATTATTTGAACAGTTAGGGGTACAAACCGTTTATGAAAAGAACGGAGTTGTATTGAAAAAGACGGCTGAAATGGTTGATTATATGGAGTATGATTTTGTGAATCAACCTGATTTGGCGCAGACTTTTGTGGTTACATGTGCTTTGTTGGGAATACCTTTTCGCTTTATGGGGTTGCAAAGCTTGAAAATAAAGGAGACTGACCGTATTGCTGCATTAATTAAGGAGTTGGGTAAATTGGGCTATTCGATAAAGGAAGAGAATAATTCCGTACTTTTTTGGAATGGTGAACGGACAGAAGCAGATAATTGTCCCGTGATTGATACCTACGAAGATCATCGTATGGCTATGGCCTTTGCTCCGGCATGTCTTGTCCGACCGGAGATACGAATTAACGAACCCGGAGTAGTTTCCAAGTCGTATCCTCATTATTGGGAACATTTGGAACAAGCCGGATTTACGCTAGCGGAAGTGAGGTAATTCATATTCTCCTTAGTAGTAGGAGGACTTTGTCTCCGGCAGAAAGGTAGAAGTATGCAGAGCTTCGGCAGAAGTCTTTATAGCATATAAAAGAGGCCGAGAGATAAGTTCTGTGCTGTTAAAAGATAGAATTCCGGCAACACTTAAATGAATTTATAGTATGTGGATTTTGCTGATCAGTTTAGTTGTGTTAGCGTTGGTTACCTTTTTGTTAGGCATCCGGCGTAGTCGTGTGCTTCGTAAGAAAGTGGAACGTGGGGAGTTGGATGAAATGCCCACTGTACAACTTGCCGATGCGGAGTGTTGCGGACAACATGAAATCTGTGAGAAAGAGAGCTTGCTGGCGGCTGTCAGTAAGCAAATTGAATATTATGACGATGAAGAATTGGACCGTTATAAAGGTGTTCCTTCCAATGGTTACGAAAACGAGCAGATAGAAGAGTTCCGGGATGTATTCTATACGATGCTGGAGACGGATGTGGCCGGATGGGTGCGCAGTTTGCAATTGCGTGGAATTGAACTGCCGGATGAACTGAAGGATGAGGTGTTTCTGATAGTAGGAGAGAGGCGAATGCCGGATAAACATTAGATTAAGAAAAAGTATGGTAGATATGGATATATTACAATATACATTTTTTCAGAATGCCTTGTTGGGTAGCCTCTTTGCGAGCGTTGCTTGTGGTCTGATTGGTACATATATCGTTACCAGACGGCTGGTTTTTATCAGTGGCGGTATCACGCATGCTTCTTTTGGAGGAATAGGGCTGGGCGTCTTCTTTGGTTTCTCTCCGATATTGTCGGCTGCTGTTTTTTCCGTATTGTCGGCTTTTGGTGTGGAATGGTTGAGTCGGCGGAAAGATATGCGCGAAGATTCTGCTATTGCTGTATTTTGGACATTTGGTATGGCTGTAGGTATTATATTTAGTTTTCTTTCTCCCGGTTTTGCTCCGGATTTGTCCTCTTATTTGTTTGGCAATATTTTAACTATAACCCGTTCCGACATTTATATTCTAGTAATTCTTTCGGTGGTAATGATGCTTTTCTTTACGATCTTCCTGAATCCGATTATATATGTTTCATTTGACAGGGAATTTGCCCGTTCCCAGCGTATTCCGGTATTGTTTTTCGAATATGTATTAATGATGTTCATTGCATTGACCATTGTTTCCTGTCTTCGTATGGTGGGGATTGTATTGGCAATCTCTTTATTAACTATTCCGCAGATGACGGCCAATTTGTTTACTTACCGTTATAAACTGATTATTGTGTGGTCTGTTCTGATAGGCTATGCCAGTTGTTTGGGTGGTTTGTTTATCTCTTATGCTTATAATGTGCCGTCCGGTGCATCCATTATATTTTTTTCTATCCTGATTTATGCCGGTTGCAAGATTGGGAAATCTATATGTAAAATAAACAATATATCGAATAAGGTTTTAGGACATTGGTTTTCAATAGCCCTGTTCCTTATTCTCTATAAACTCTAATAATTAACAGAAAATAAAAGCGATATGGAAATCAGAATTGATTCTTTAAGTAACATTCATGAAGCGGCAAAAGCCTTTATTCAAGCTATGGGCGATAATACTGTGTTTGCTTTTTATGGTAAAATGGGAGCGGGTAAGACAACCTTTATCAAAGCTTTGTGCGAATGTCTTGGTGTGACGGAAGATGTGATTACGTCTCCTACTTTTGCAATAGTCAATGAATATCGTTCGGAGAGTGGTGAACTTATTTATCATTTTGATTTCTATCGTATCAAGCGATTGGAAGAGGTCTATGATATGGGATATGAGGATTATTTTTATAGCGGTGCGCTTTGTTTTATAGAATGGCCGGAATTGGTGGAGGAACTACTTCCGCTAGATGCTGTAAAGGTAACGATTGACGAACAGGAAGACGGTTCTCGTATCCTTAAATTCGAGGGATAATCCTATCATTATGGGAGCGCATTATTTTGTACAAGCGTTGTTTGCCATAGCCGGTATACTGTCGTTATTGGCAAGTGTTTTTAATTGGAATTGGTTTTTCACGGCTCAGAATGCGCAGTTTATAGTGCGAAATGTAGGGCGGAAGAGAGCACGCTTGTTTTATGGTTTGCTCGGGCTTATTATGCTAGGAATGGCTTTTTATTTCTTCTTTCATACGAATCCGCACTGATAAGACATTGTTGTGATTTTGCGGAACTTTGTCTGTTTTCTATTTGAACGCTTTATTTTATTTTGCAGATTGGAAAAAGAACATTTAGACTTTTCTTAGGTACTTAGTGTATGCTTATTGGCATTTATCGATTTCTTTCAGAAAGGAATATGTGTGTCTTTCATATTTTTGTCTCATGCGTGATAGACATGTATCTTGAGTATTGTAAAAAAGAAACTGGCTAAAAAAGTCAGTTCTCTTTGTTTTTTTTCTTATTTCTGTAGGATAACTTCTTGAAAGGGATATTCAGTAAATGTCCCTAAAAACGGAGAATCCGGTGTAGGCCTTCAGGACCATAAGGGGCTATCTTTGCTGAAGGAGTGAAACAACTCCTGCGACCCAA
>UMKF01028498.1_pt1 | contig 23097 bp, 21 predicted proteins | sample 1966251 | NCBI WGS metagenome assembly UMKF01 (sample SAMEA4836171, study PRJEB28245) | human gut metagenome | biome: gut microbiome; material: fecal sample | place: Denmark | collected 2008
CTTTTACTTTTTATTTCATAGGTAGAACCGCGGAGACGCTTACCCCTCTTCTCACGAATCTGGCAGCATATTTCTCTGCCTGGTCATACATGGTTGTAATATAGAAGCCAGGGCCGAAATCAAGAAACTGACGAGAATGCAATGTATCAGGTTTCTCAATAACACAAGTAGATGCATGATAAACTTCCATTACGCCAACACTCCTTTTTCTCTCATATATTCGGTGAGATCTTCCATTAGATACTCCTTACTGAACGTATGAAGTACGTCATAACTTGGCACAATGTATTCACTAAGGATGCCTGAATCCTTTAACTTACGATACACTTCGCCTGCACTCAAATTCAAGCGTCGGGCGAGATTGCCGATACAGTATGTGACAAAATCTACCATATTCTTACTCATAACCTTTGTTTGCTTATCTTTTAGGAGATTACTTCATTACAAAAATAATGCTTTCATTTTGAATACAATGAAAGGAATAATAGAATTATGTATAAAACATGGCATTTTACACCCACACCCATTATGGATCGTCTCGTGACCAACGCTAATAAAATTGAGTCAAAAGGCGAGTCTATGAGACAACGAAAGAAAAAATAATATACATTTGTAAAGAATCTTACAGAACTGAATGCGGTACCGATTGCAGCGTTACGCATGGTATCGATTCAGCGCTATCGTCACAATGATGAACAACAGTCCCAATATAGTCAGAACAAAATCAGCATCATTGATGCGAAATATATAAAGAATTATTAGAAACCAAATTGATTTACAATTCATTTAGTATGTACAATTTTCAATGTATCCTTCCTGTTCATACACCCTACAATAGTGATAAATCATTTCAACCAACCCATTCAAACGTGAATCTATAATTTTCAGATTTTTATATCTAAGATATTGAGTGTCATACAGCCCTGTATTCCCGGATTTCAACCTTTCTTCAATATCATCGGGGATAAGGAAACTCGCTCTGTCGCCCAAAAATTTATAAAATTCTGACTGATATATACATATACCTGCCAGATCAAAATCTCCAAAATGTATATATCTATTAGGAATTTTGATAAGCCATTCCCTTAAATCTGCCGACTGGGGGTATCTGGAGACAAACAAAACTTTATTATCTCCAAACAGATGTTTCTGACTCCGTATACGACAGAAATTCTCACCATTTTCCACTCCCACTACTGTCACGTCTGACGGTATATAAAATTCATCTGGGTTTTGTATGAAAACAGCACTTCCTTCAGGAGGGGATATAACAAACTCACTATTCCCTATTCTTGCATGAACAGGTTCGTAACAGTTCACAAGAAAACCTCTGAAAGTTCGAAGCTTTACTGTCTTGGAGTCGCCGGTTTCCTGTACAAGCATACTACGCTGCAGGTCTTTGTTTTCGTCAGAAAAGATTTCAATCCATCTTTCGAGAGAAGTGCCGGATGTATAATTATCTGAAATATATCTGCCGAATGCCACAGTATCTGCAAGGCGATAGGAAACTCTGCTGCCATTAGCTATTCCGGTTATAAGGCCCTCTATCCTTAATTCATCAACTATCCATCGCGGAAGTGAGCTTGAAGGAAGAGTTCTTCCTTCAAGCATATAAAGCAATTTTTTCGCAACAGATATTGTAAATCGTTTTTTATTTATTTCCATATTGTTACAAGCCATTTTTATTTTCGTGTAAGCAATGGCACTACCCTTGTATTGCTTTTCGCATCTTTGCTTAACAGATAAGTATATTTATAATCCTCAACATTATAAGTGGTAGGCGAACTGTTGATAAGTAATATGTTGCGGCAATTGGCAAATTCAAGTATGCCTTTCACATTATTGGGATGCAACTTACCGATTTCATCCATCATACAATGCACCTTGAAATCCCCGAATTTCCTCGATACTTTTTCCTTGAAAACATTGATTAGCATGATGTTTACCATAGCTTTAACCAGTATGTCTGTGCCGTCGGAACCTACATTCGCTATTTTCTCTACCCAGCCTGTGTCATTATCATTTTCGACAATACGGAACTGCAGGTTAAAGGTATCAGAAACGACAAGATTCTTTCTGGAAGGCTCATCCTTTAGCAGTTTGCTGAATGCATTAAGATATTTCACAGCCTTGAGATTCACGTTCTCGCGCGAATCCTGTGAGAATAAGTCCATTTCACCCATGTTGAAGGTATTCTCATCATTGAAATTCTTTATTTCCATAAGAAGCTGCATAAGCTTGTCGTTACTCTGCAAAGGCCTGAGTTCGATACTGCGGATAACTCCGGCAAAATTACGTTTGATAAAATCGTCATTTATATCTTTAATGGTCTTATTAATAAGACTTTCGCTTTGAGTGAGTTCTCCTATTTCCTTTGATATGCGTCTTATTATATTTATATATCTTTCACTTATGCGGTTCTGATATTCTGTGATTTTATTGTTTTCCACAAACTCACATAAATTGGATGCGAAATCCATATAGTCTGAATCGCACGACAATGACTGAGGGAAACTGAAAGTATTTCTTGCAGTAAAGTTACTATTAAATAGATTTACCGATTTTTTGAAATTCTCAGTATCCTTGCTAAGAGAAACAATCAGACTTTTCAGTTCTTCCACTATCTTACCACAAGGTTTATTGGTAGGGAGTTCTTCAGGAGTGTACGACTCCGGAGGACAGAAGCCTTCATCTTTGCGGAAATTCTCAAGAACGGCAAGATCGTTCTTAATGGCATCACATTCGGCAGATTTTTCGTTTATACTGCTTTTTACAGTTTCATACTGACCGGTGAGCTTGTTTTTCCGCAATGCGTATTTTTTTTCAAGCTCACCCAGATGTATCTCATTGTTCTTTTTGTTGTCGCGCAACTCCGGCTCATGGTCAAACAGTTCTCTCTTGTCTTTTTCATAATTCCACACAAACGACTGTTTTTGTGATATATAATCCAACTCAGACTTTATTGTATCAATTTTTGATTTATAGGAATTTATAGCCGATGTATCAGCTCCCTTACCGTTTAACTCCTCGTTCTGCAGCTTGTGAAGTTCTTTTTTTCTGTTATCCGCATCCATACGCCGGTCGGACAGTTCTTTGTCTGCTGCCTGTATCTCAACATTAACGGCACTGCGTTCTTTATCTTCCGCCTTTCTCTGTCCATCAGAAATATGAAGAATCCGCTTTTCTCTCTCCTGTTTCAAAAGTTCTTCATTGTTGCCACATTTTTGTCTTTCCTTTTCCTTGCCTCCAAGAAGTGTTTCTATCTCCTCGAGCCTGTTTCTTTTCCACTCCGATTCTTTACGTTCCCATGAGGCCCGTTCCGCCTTTATATCCTTAATCTGAAGAGGATATTGCTGTAACTGAATTTTAAAAAGATGCCTTTCAGCCGATAGGACTGAAATCTGTTTTCTGTACTTATTCTTTATCTCTTCAGTCCGCTTCGTTTTTTCTTCATTCAGAAGGCTTATTTTTCTCGTATATTCATCTCTTTCGGAAGATTTGGCCTTAAATTCAGCTTTAAGCTGTTCCGGTGAGCGTAACTCACGTTGTACTTTAGCTAAATTAATTTTTACGCCATAGAAAGAACTTCCCCCATCGGTTGAGAGTTCGGGAGAAAGATTCTGATTATAGAGTATAAGTTTTTCATCTGCAATCTTACCTATACTTTCCTGCCATCCGGGCTTGTTCTTGTCGAGCCATTCGCATAAAGAGCCTTTGCTGCTGTTTATCAGTACATTCAACGATTCTATTTCTGCGTCCAACTGTTTCCTGCAGCGTAAAATCTCATCAATTTTCGCATCAGACTCTTTTTCAACTGCCATAGTTTCCGCTTCCGATTCCTGCCTAAGGCGTTCGCACTCCAACTTCAGACGGTCAACTTTCACGGCGGCATCCTTTTCTTCGGAAGATAGGTTTCTCAGCCGTTCCTCACAGTCACCTATCTCATCCTTGAAATGAACAGTACACTCAACCCTTGTTTTCTGTTGTTTCAGGTTGGATATTTCTTCCAGCAGCTGTTCCTTGCTGTCGGCAAGTGTTTTAAGTTTCTCTTCATAAACAGAGCGTACCTCTTCAGTCTGACCGTTGCTTTTCTTTGTCAATTCGGCAATTCTTTTACCAAGTTCGTCTTTAAGGCATAATACCCTTTTGTTGATTTCATTCTCAAATCTTGCAAGATCGGCATCAATGCCCTGTTCCATCAAAGCGTATTTGCTTAGTACGTCCCGGTATGTACTCGTGAGCTCATTATACACCTTATTCAGAGACTCCAGTTCGTATTTCAGTGCCGGTTCCCTATTTACTCTTGATATGACCTCACCAATGTGTTCCAGTTCATAATATTTACGTTTTTCCCTTATCTTCTTAAGGTCAGATTCTATAATGCCGCTTAACTTTATAAATTTGTCGCGCTCACTGTCAAACTTGGATTTTTCTTCCCCAAGCAAACGTGTAAACCGTTCGGCTTCCTCTTTAAGTTGCAGGAGCAGTTCCTCCAGTTCTGGCAGCTTCAGGCGTGCAGCCCTTTCAGAGTAGTTGAGATGCTGTCTTCCGTTTTTAATCTGCTTTTCAGCAAACAGAAGCATTCTGTAATTTTTTATTACTACATCGGCCTGTTTTCTTACAGGTACCACTCCATTCTTATCCTGCTTTATCCACAACATTACGTCGGAATATTCCTGCTCGAAAGTCTCTATCTGATTCCGGTAATAACTCAGGTCGACAACAAACTCATTATCATCCATTGACTGAATGATCGTATCCTTGATAAAATCGGCATCAAGCTTTGAGTTAAGGAATACATTCTGAATTGTACGCGGTATATTCTGATATCGCGAACTCTCTACAATGGCATACTTACGGAACTGAAGCAAATCCGGCTTTCTGTTGTTGCCGAATATTATATCACGAAACATATCATAGCCTGTAACCAGTGACGACACGCTTGCACCCGATTCTGACACTCTTGTACGAATCACACTCCAGTCGGCCGAGACCTCATTTTTGCAGTCTACAAACCATTCCTTACTATATGGAGCATCAATAAAGCGGAAGGCAGCCCTACTCATCGACTTCGTTACAACTACTGTATAAGCACCGTTTTCGCGCATTACTTCATAAACTATATATGAGTTGGCAAAAGGGAGATAGAAAGAATCAAAATTCTTCTTTTCTTTCGGTATACCCAATCTGAGTTTGTCTGCATTATAAAAAAACAAGACAGCGCGCAAAAGGGTGCTTTTACCTACTCCCTGTGTACCAATAAAATGTACATTGCCATCCAGCTTAACTTCGGTATATGGCACATGTGCGCTATTCAGAAATATTACCTTATTGAGATATCTCATCGTTCATTTCCTCCGATATTGTTATGCAGTCCACCAAATCCTCCATATAGTGAAATGCCGTTAATACTTTATAAGTGCTATCATGTTCGTTCTCGAGTTCTATCATTCCTGCCTTTTCAAGTTCAGAAACAAGCTTCTCTACCACCTCATTATATTTCTTCTTATCCTGAAACAGTTTGGAAGCCTTATCCTTCAGCTCAATCTGGCAACTTATCTGAACTTCTATGTCTGCCGGACGGAACTTAAATCCGGGACCGAATGTAGCATCATACGTTTTAAGGAAACTTAAGTAGTCTATCCACTTCATAACTGCTTCAAGCTTGCGTTCAAGATCAACTTTCGCCTCTTGGCGGGTGAACATATAATATCCGTCACCACCTTCGAGATAAAAACCAATGCCTTTATAATATTCGTAATAATCGGTCAAATTCTCTTCTATGGCATCATAATACCGTTTTATTGCAGGAGAAACGCTGTTTGCAGAAATAAATCCGCCCTTACTCAATATATTGAATATTTCTTCTGTATATTTCATGCTTATTCTGATTATGTAATTATTGGGAACTATCGGTAATTGTTTGGAGTCATTTGGAATATATCAAAGGATATTCCACGTCATGACTTGTTTCATACTTGTCGGTGAAATTCAGTCCTTCGGCATACTGCGACGCTATCTGGCAGAAAAACAGGATTTTGTCGTCAGTGCTCAGTTTCTTATGATAATTGTAGCTCATTACAAACTTAAACAGGTGACTGCTTGATGCCGAGAAAGCGTTATAAATTTCCTGTAAGTTTATCTGGTCAAGAACTTCACCTTCTGTTTTCATATATTCCTGAGGTATAGCATCGGCCATATTCTTAGGACCTTTAGACCGCTCCTTCCTTCTTGATATGATTTTTCTTATTATCTCCAACGCCACTGCAGAAGTACGCAGATTATCTACCGAAAGTTTTATTCTGTAATTGGTCTGAGGCTCCATCCATACAGGATTTCGCATACCGGCGACCTGACGTATATCAGTTTTTTCTTCTAAAAGGAACTGGTCACGGAGGTATTTCAAACGGCGGACTTTCTCGAATATCCTGTTCTGATAAGCTATAAGATTCAGGTAATGAATAACCTGCTTCTCTATCTCAATGAGATTATGATAAGAATCATTAAGCTGAAGCTTCACGTCATTCACCACTATACGCATTTGAGTGTCCATGGCAACTCTGAAAAACACAGGCTGAGTGTTGTCTATTAAATCTTCACTCCTGTTGATGAGAAGTGCTATGTTCTTGCGTTTTTCATCAAGATTCTTCAATTTTGAGAGCTTTACACGATAGTTTGGTTCGTTCTTGTAAGTATTGTCAATGTTGCGTTTCAAGTCTATTACATTACGCACTGTTATCATTGCAATATTTTTCAGACACCGCCTTACCTCTTTATGATAATTATATTTCCGCTGCTCATTATCTTCTTTAAGATAATAATCTATATTTTCATTCAGACGTCCCAGATAATCATCCACAAACGAAACATTTATATTCTCATTGACTTGTAAAACATCCTCGAAGAATTTAAGATATACATCCTCCATTTCGAGAAAATTTCCGCTATCTCTTATTATTCCGTAGTCAATAAGATATTTAATTCTTTCTTCCTTATATTCAGTGAGTTCGAGTGCATAATCATATTTCAGGGAAGTTGAAGGTCTTTTCTGAAACATCTGTTTCAACAGAAGTTTCTCTCTTTCAAGTACACGTAAAAGTTCATCAATAGATTTAAAGGTATTCATGATTTAAGTGTTATAAGAGTATCTTAGCCTAAAAAAGGTTGACTGTTTTATAGAGTTCATACAAAGTTAGTAATTTTAAAAGATATCCACCATTCTCCACTCAAAAAGAATTCCGTTACACCTTTTTCGAAGCCCGTTCCCGAGTCTTCAGACTTAAATTCTGCAGGGCATACAGCACACGCAGATAGATGCCGATGGCCACAGTCGGTGTCCCCTTTTCAATGCGGCTCACCGTTAGGGGCGAACATATGGCCCGTTCAGCCACCTGAGCGATACTCAAATTGCGACGCAGACGGACCAGTTTTATTTGCTCTCCCACAATCTGCATCTTCTGTTCTAGTTTTCGGGGCAACTTGGTCCTCATCGTATTCTTTGCCATAACTAATATGTTATCAACCTATCATATAATAGGCAAATTTAGCTATTTCTATTTATTATATGATAGATTGATGAAGAAAATCAATCTGCTTTGCAGTAGCCGATTACACTTTTTCGAGGATAACTCCACGCACACCCCAGAAAATTCCTTCATCCATCCATCAAATATCCAACAAATATCCCTATCTTTGCTCATAACAAAGTCAGCAAAAGAACTTCATACAAAGGAAGCAAAAACAGGAACTTTGGATACATCGAAAGCACGAAAAAACAACCGGAATAGCAGCGTTCAAACCAAAGTAAAAACTTGAACCACTATTCCACCACGAATTCAGCGCCGAAACCGGATCAAGGGTCACACGGACACAGAACTTGAACCATCGGTCTGCAAATTATTGATACTCAACAGCCGCCTGAAACTGCATCGGCAAGTGAGGAAAACTTTCAAACGATTAATGAATATTACATTTTATAGTTAAAGCGCTCTTTGCGAGTGCTTTTTCTTTTTGTCGGTTATTAACGAGATTCTTGTTTTTAACCGTTTTCGTGCCATTCTTCGTATCATCTTTGCACTGCAACAGAAATGGAAGAATTTTAGTGAGCAAGGTAGCACATGAATGAGATACCTTGATACGCGATGAGACATTTTTGGCGAAATAATAGACGAAATAAACGCAATAGAAAAGTAAAAACTCACAATTACCCCAAAATAGCAAAAACTAATGCAGGTAAGTAAACTCTAAATATATAAGGTGAAATGTTCATCTCTACGAATAGGAGCAGTGAAAAATATTTCGGTCAGTATAAAAAATATTTTGTTATTTATTTCTGAATATCAACAACTTGCTAATTATTATTAAACGGTACTGAAAAAATGTTATAATAATATGATGCTCTATATGTAATTTATGTTTACCTTCGTGACGTCTTGCAATTTTGCAAGAAGAAAACATTATATATGAAAAACATAAAAATAGGGCTCCTTACAGCAGTAGCATTGTTTACTGTGTTTGGTTGCCAGAAGTCGATGTATTACGACGAAGATAATGCAACTAGTGATGGAGATGCTAAAAAACCTGTTATTTTCTCGGGAAATGTGCTGACTAAAATGGTTGATAATACGTGGGAGACGGATGATAAAATCGGGGTTTATATGTTTCAAACAGGCGAAGTGCTTTCTAAAGAATCTATCCTAAGTAACTCCTCTAATCGAAAATATACTTATTCTGAAAGTAAGAACGGCTTTACTCCTCAAACAAAAAATGATACGCTCTTTTATCCGCAAACTGGTGACGTGGATTTCATCGCTTACTATCCCTATAAATCAATAAAAAATTATGGTGTAACAGTGGATGTGTCGAATCAGGCACAACCGGCTGCTATTGATTTACTCTATAGCAATAATTTGAAGAAAGTCGGTAAAAGTGATGACGTATTGACGCTGAATTTTTATCATCAACTTAGTAAATTGATTTTCTCTATCAGTGCAGGAGAGGGATTTAGTAAGGAGGATCTGGCTGGGTTAAAATTAACGGTGGAAGATGTAGCGACTAGAGCTTCTTTTGCTTTGCCGACAGGAGCCTTGGCGCTTAATGATTCATCGAATAAGAGTGTTACTGCTAAAGTGAATGAAGCCGGTACGCAAGCCGAAGTGATAATGTTGCCTCAGAATTGTGCTAAAAAGCAGGTGAAGGTCACTATGAAATCCTTGCGGAGCTTTGTCTTTGAAATTATATCTACTGAAGAGTGGCTTTCTACACATAAGTATACTTATAATATTGTATTGGCGAAAGATAATTATTCAGTTGGTGAGCTGGTTGGTACTGTCGAAGACTGGACAGATGGAGGCTTTTCAGATTTGGAACAGTCGGGTAGCAGCGGTTTGGATGCTTCTATTTGGAATGGTACTTCAGCTAATACGGATTGGTATGTGCCGAATGCTATATCCTTTAATATTTCTACAGCAGAAGAATTTGCCGGGCTTTCCGAATTGGTGAGGGGGGGGGTAAATTTTGAAGGTAAAACCGTTCATTTACTGACAAATATTGATTTGGATAATCATCCGTGGGTTCCTATCGGTTGCATGAAAGAAGAAAGCTTCAAAGGCATATTTGATGGAGCGAATCATACGATTAGCGGTCTGTCTCCGCTATTGGTAGAAGGTAGTCAGGCAGTAGGATTGTTTGGAGATAATTCGGGAACGATTAAGGATATAATTATAGACGGAACGATACTTTATGAAGGTCCTGTGGCTATTTGTGGTGTATCGAGCCTTGTAGGAATCAATCGTGGAACGATAACGGGATGTCGTAATTATGCTTCTGTATCTTGTACATTGCTTAAAACCTCGGAAGCTAAATCTATTTTATATTTGGGTGGTGTTACAGGCGCTAATTTCGGAATTATCACTGGTTGCCAGAATGAAGGAAGGGTGACGGGAGATAATCAGAATGTAGGTAAACCTTCGAGGACTTATGTGGGCGGTTTGGCTGGAATTACCTCTTCTGTTATTTCCGGTTCAGAGAATAATCAGAACATTTCTTGTAAAGGCGATTCTGTTTATGCGGGAGGTGTGGTTGGTTCAATGACTTATTCGGGAAACGGACAGTCGGCGATATATGCTAAGGTACTTTCTTGTTATAATTATGGAAATGTGACGGTGGAAAGTTCTTCAAGTGTTGCCATCTCAGGAGGTATTGCAGGATATATGTCTGCTTCAGGTAACCAGGTATCGGGTTCTTATAATTATGGTGAAGTAATGTCGACTATCATCAATAATACAGAGTATGCCAAAGCAGGAGGTATTACAGGTGAAAATGAAGGTGGAAAATTACACACTAATGTAAACGGCGGGTCAGTGTCGGCTGTTAATACGTTGAATGTTTTGTGTGCGGCAGCTGGAGGCATAGTGGGCAATAACTTAAAAGGGGGAGAGGTGCATACTTGTATAAATGAATCTACAGCGTTTATACAGGCTGGTGGTTTGACAGGAGGAATTGCCGGAGTCAATAATCGGGCTGAGGGAACGTTGGCCAATGTTTATGACTGTTGCACTAATGAAGGCATTCCCTCAAAATGGATTGGTAATGCTGCGGGAAGTAGCGTCAAATCAGGAGTTACGACTATTAGTCATTCTGATGAATAGGCGAATATTTTCGGAACTAACCCGATACTGATCAGAGCAAAGAATTCGTAGATCGCGTGATTGCTATAAAATAAGGAAGAAAATCGACCCGATGTCAAGCAAGATAAGAACTGTGGGGTCGTTCCGATGAATAGTTTTCATGTTGGCATAAGACATAATTCTGCGTAGAATAGAGGAAAGAGTTCGAAATCTTTTTCTAAATAGAATCAATTAAATCCTACCCAAGTTTGTGAAACATAACTTATTCTTAGGTAAGTTTGCATAAAACTGAATTCAATATAATTTGGTTCATCCGACAAATGTGTAGATGATAGGTTGGATATTGGGAATCAATAATATAAATATGTATTGCAATAGGATTGAAGTGCTCCCAAAAAGTAGGACTGGTTAAACATTATCCCCTTATAGAAAGAGTTCTGTATTTTACCGGACTCTTTCCTTTTAACCGGGATTTTATTCTTTTATTATTATAATATTCGACATACTCCTCCAAAGCCTTTATGAAGGCTTCCGGCGATTCAAACTTTTCAGCATAAAGACGTTATGACTTCATGATGCCGAAGAAGTTTTCAGCCATGGTATTATCCAGACAGTTACCTTTACGGGACATACTCTGTATGATGTTATGTTTTGCAAGGCGCTGGCGATAGCCAAAGTGCTGATATTGCCAACCTTGATCAGAATGAAGTATAAGTCTATCAAGATTGTCAAACTTGACAAAAGCTTTGTCAAGCATATCATACACTTGTTCAAGATTTGGACTTTGGGAGATATTATAAGATATAATCTCCCCGTTGAACATATCAAGTATCGGTGACATATAAAGCTTGACTGGTCCACTATTTATTTGTGTGACATCAGTCGTCCATTCACGATTTGGAGTCTCGGCGACAAAGTCCCGTGAAATTAGGTTAGGCGCAATTTTACCGGCTTTTCCTTTGTATGAACGATAACGCACCTTGCATATCTTGCTTTTAAGACCTGACTCATCCATAAGACGCTGTACGGTCTTGTGGTTTATGACATAGCCACGGTTACGCATCTCGGCTGTCAGCGACGATAGGCGTAACGTCCTTTATGCTCATGGAGAATAGACTTAATCAGATCGTTTTTCACTGCATATCTATCCTCTGCCTATAGACGCTTCAAATGATAATAGAACACCGAACGAGTTATCTTTCTCAACCTCAATAGTAAGTCAAGTGGATATTCAGACCTTAGTTTGTCGATGGCTTTTGCCCATTGAACCGTGCTCGGGCTTTCTGTTCCTCGACTAAAGCCTTCGCTTTTTTAGCAGCGCGTTCTCTGTCCTCAGATGCAGATTCTCTACCTGAAGCTTCTCAAGTTCTGTCTTCGGTTCTTTCTTCTTTAGTCTTGCCATGGACTCTTTGGGAGGTCGACCTCACTGTTTTACGTCATATAGGAATATAGGAAGCCTCCGGAACGAACCTTTCTCAACCACGATAGAATCGTACTTCGGTTCACATCGTAACGAAGGCATAACTGTTGTAAAGTTACTCCATCTCTGATCTGTTCCAAAATAATTTTTTCTTTTTCTGCCGGAGTAAAGTGATAACCCTTTGTTGATTGGTAAAGACCTTCCTCTCCGTAGGATCGGTAACGTGCTACCCAATCGCAAACCTGATGCTTGTCAAGATGACGTTTCCGGCAAAGGGATTTCACCCCTTTACCACATATAATCTCACTTACCAAATTCAGCTTTTCTTCAAAACTATGCTTCATTAGTGTCCTTTTAAATTTTAATACCCCTATTTTTCCGTTGAAGTACGATAGTAAGATGTGAATATACAAGCGATATCATTTCTTATCTAACGAATATTATAGAGAGTATAAATTCAAATCCGTTTATTCAAAACATTCCTATAATCGACAAATGGTTAATTACATACAGTCATTAGTGTCCCGTTAAATTTTGATATCCCTATTTTTTTTCGTTGAAGTACGATAGCAAGATGTGAATATACAAGCGATATCCTTTATTATCTAACGAATATCATAGAGAGTATAAATTCAAATCCGTTTATTCAAAGCATGCCCGTAATAGATAGATTATTAATTACATACAGTAGCATATATATCTTTTAACGGGACAGCGGTGACAGACAGTAGCATATATATCTTTTAACAGGACAGCAGTGACAGACTTTTATAACATGGACTGCATAGGCGGCTTATTAAAATAGAGTCAATGAATAATCGTACTCTTTAAAGAAACGTAGGTTGCCTTCTGCTACAGCTTTAAACTTTCTTTTATGTTGGGATGTTAATCAAGATAATTATACTAAAAACTGAAGAATGATGAAGAAACTGTTTTTATTCGTTATGATGGCACTGAGTGTAACGGCAATGACGGCTCAGTCGGAGAAAAATGCTGATACGCAACCTCGGAAGCATAATGTAAACCGCTTGTCGAAAGACTATTTTATCCCCGGTCGTTTTAAAGGAAAAACGATTCTGATTACCGGAGGAGCTCGGGGAATCGGTAAATGGACGGCTATTCGTGCGGCTAAGGAAGGGGCGAACGTCGTCATTATGGACTGGCTTGATGAAAAAGGCCAGCATGTGGCGGATTCTCTGCAAGGGATGGGTTTGAGTGCGCTGTTTGTATATGGCAATATACAGAAAGATGAAGATTGCAGAAGGGCTGTGGAGGAGGCTGTAAAGACGTATGGAAAATTAGATTATGCTTGTCTGAACGCCGGGGTGATGGACGGAGTTTTCTCGGGTACTCCTTTTAAATACGATGAAGCGCAACGAAAGTTAATGCCTAATGTCATTACGGAAGCAACCGATGAGTATTGGGAAAAAGTGTTCGCCACGAATGCAGCGGGTACGTTCAAGTCGATGCGTGCCGTACTGAATCAGATGGTAAAGCAGGATCAGGGAGGCGCTATCGTAGTGGTGGGATCTATAGCCGGGATGACCGGGCTATCGGGAAATCCCGCATATGTGGCCAGTAAACATGCCGTGAATGGTTTGGTGCGGAATGCGGCTATCGATTATGCGCCTTACGGAATTCGGATTAATTCCGTTAATATGGCCGAGACCAGAACTCCGATGGTAGAAAGGGCAGAAGAGTTTGTGGAAGCCCGGCAAAAGGCCGGCATTGGTTTTGGCATGGGAAAAATAAAGACAATGAGTTTGTTGAAATATTGTGATTCCGAACACCGTGGTTCTTTTCCTTGGGAACAGGCTTCTAACATGTTGTACCTTATTTCGGACGAGGCATCTGCCATCACTGGTTCTATTATTGCTACGGATGGTGGATGGACGGATTATTAATTGGAACAGCATTGTCCGTATTTCTGTGAAAGCTAGCTAGATAAATACAGATTCATGTAATGGATGTTCCTATTTTTCATGAATCTGTATTTATACGTGTGGTCCGGATATGCTATTTTTTCTTTTGCTTACCTTTGTTTTATTTGCAATGCTTTTAGAAGGGTAGGAGAGAATGTATGGTCTTTTCTGCCGGACAGGATATACCGTTCTGCTTCCCACCCTTAACTTTTCTCACAATATTGAGCATTTCTTCAAATAAATGTCTCATGACTGTCCTGTTAAATTTTGAGATCCCTATTTTTTCGTTGAAGTACAATAATAAAGTGTGAATATACAAACGGCAGGATTTATTATCTAACGAATTTTATAGAGAATATAAATTCAAATCCGTTTATTCAAAACATGCCAATAATCGACAGATTATTAATTATATACAGCCGCACGAGTTACATGCCCTCTTACTGTTTGTTTAAGAGGCAAATGAGTTTTGGCAAAATCCAAGTCTTCGATAATTACTTTATAGAAATCGTTCACTGTACTGCAAGGCAACACCGGCAACGCTTTACCAATAGTAGGTGAATCTTTTAACGGGACAGCAATGTAAATGTCTCATAAACTGATATAGTAAAGTACATAGTTACATTTGCAGAATACAGATTTATTGTATGGCATTAAGTTTATGAATAGAGAAAAATAATGCAAAGCTACTCGGAATTGTCTATGAAATGTTTATTTTTGCTTCAATTGATAAAATACAGAAGTATGGCAGATAATTATATTGAAAAGCAATATGAAGAATACCAGGCGCGGAAAGCCGCTTGGGAGCGGGAACGTAAGTTGGGAAAGAAAAAGAGTACTACTTCGTATGTAAATAAATTGGAGCGAGAAATGACAGACACTACTCATGGAAAGAAACGGGCATTTGTCACTGGAGGTGCGGCAGGTATTGGAAGGGCAATTGTACAAGCTTTCTGCCAGGCAGGTTATCGGGTCGCCTTTTGTGATAGAGATGAGGTTGCGGGTCATCAGACTTCTCAAGATACCGGAGCGGCATTTTATCCGGTCGATGTCAGTAATAAGGAAGAACTTGAGAAGTGTATGCAACAGATTTTTGCATCTTGGGGAGATATAGATGTGCTGGTGAATAATGTGGGCGTTAGTGAATTTTCTCCTATTACAGAAACAAGTGTGGAAGATTTCGACAGGATACTTTCAATTAACCTGCGGCCGGTGTTTATTACTTCGAGGCTATTGGCTTTACATCGTCAGGGACAGGAACCCCGTAATACTTATGGACGTATAATCAATATTTGTTCCACACGTTATTTGATGAGTGAATCCGGCAGTGAAGGATATGCAGCTTCGAAAGGAGGCATTTATTCTTTGACACATGCTTTGGCTTTATCGCTTTCAGATTGGTGTATTACCGTCAATTCTATTGCGCCGGGTTGGATACAAAATTGTGATTATGAAAAATTACGGTCGGAAGACCATATACAGCATCCTTCGGGAAGAGTGGGGAAACCGGAGGATATTGCCCGCATGTGTTTGTTCCTTTGTCAGGATGAAAATGATTTCATCAATGGTGAGAACATAACGATTGATGGCGGTATGACGAAAAAGATGATTTATGTGGAATAATCCTTGCCGTATTATTGTATATGGTAAAATATGTTTAAGCGGAACCGTCCGTAAGTGAGTAATTATTCATTATATTTGTTTCACACTGTCTAAAAGATTCCTTTATGAAAAGATGGGCTATTTTTCTGTTAGAAGCTGTTGTGCTGGTATTGTCGGTTGTATGGATGTTGCAAGAATGCTCTATCGAATCGGTGATAACCTGTGTAGGTTCGATATCTACCTTGTTTGCTTCCGTTTGGATAAAGGACTCGAAGAAAAAGATTTCCGAATCGGATGTCACTTTGCAAAACAGTCATGGAAATATAGTAGTATTAGAGAATAAAGGGAATATACAAATCAACACTTCCGGAAAATGAGCATTTACAAAAAGATTTATTTGGATTCCAGTAATGGAAACATTATTGTGGAGAAGATAGCCGACAATGGCTCTCTTGTTGTGAATACCATTGACTATAATGAATTCATAGCTCAGTATACAAAAGACTTAAAGGAACGCATTGAAGAATTGCAGAAGCTTTTGGAACGCAGTGAGGTCTGTTTCGATTATAAGTACCGGGAGCAAGCAAAAGAAATCGAAGAACTGAAACGGCAACTGGCTGATAGGGAGAAACAACTGGAAGAATTTATACGGCAATATCAAGAGAAAGATTTGTCTTTAGCGGGAGAAAAGTATCGGGAGGCGTTTGATTTGTTTATTGCAGGAAAAGTGGAAGAAGCTTTGCTTGTATTGGATGAAGAAACTTTGAATGAAGCTGAAAAAACTCAAGCAGAGAATCGTTTGTTGAAAGGGCAGATATTGCTTTCGGTTAATTGTATGGAAGAAGCGGAAATGAATTATAAAAAGGCCGTGGAAATCTGTCCGTCAGCAAAAAATTATCAATCATTGGGAATGTTCTACAGAAATATAGGTTGTTATAAAAAGGCTGTTACGTGTTTTAGGAAAGCGAAGAAATATGGTAATGATGATTTAAACACTTTAATACAATGGAATTATATTGGGAGTTGCCATGAGTTAATGGACGATTATTCTCATGCCAATCAATATTATCAAAAGGCATGGAAGATGGCGGCCAAGCTGGGGACGCTTCCCTATGAGGATGCGTTAAACCTGATTTGTGGCATGGCTAACGTTGCTTGGAAGATGGGCGATTGCCAAACAGCAGAAGAAAAGTATCGGTCGGCTATTAAAGCGCAAAGAGACGCGCTCTCTTGGGAGGAAAACAATTTTCCATATGAAAGGTTAGCTAAAACGTTATGTAGCTTGGCAAAAATACTTTCCTCTTTAGAGAACAGGGCAGAAGAGGCGGAACAATTGTTTTTAGAGTCGATTGCTATATGGGAGGAGCATTTACAAGATAATCCGGATATCTATTATCCTTATTATGCGGATACGTTGCTTTACTATGCTAATTTTTTGGCCAATAAGGATCCGATTGCTGCTGAGGAGCATTACTTAAAAGCTTTGAAGATTTTTCGCAATCGGGTTCTGAACTATAGAATAATTTTTAAGCCGGTTCTATCTCAGATACTCTTATCTTTAAGCATGCTGTATTCAGCTATGAGGCGAGATGCGGATGCCGTCAATCTTCTGAAAGAGTGTGTAGAGCTCATGGAAACACTTGTTTCCGGAAATCCGGATTTTTATTTGTATAAATTGTGTTATGCTTATTTTCAGTTAGGCCTATTAGTTAAGGATGATTGTGAAAGGGAACGTTATTTCATTGCATGTCTTGATTCTGTAAATAGGATGAGCATTGCTCAGCGGACAAAAAGTCTCAAGTGGGAAGTTCAGGCCAATTATAATCTGGGCATTTTATGTTGCAAGGAAGATTTTAATAAAGCTTTTTCTTATTTTGATGAGAGCATACGGGTGCAAAGATTGCAAGTTGCTGAAGAGCCTGGAAATGAGAAAGAACAGCAAACTTTAGCTGATATCCTGAAAGAAATAGGGAATTTCTATTTTAGTATTCACAAAGAGCTTGGTTGGGAATATTTGCAGGAATCCAACCGGCTTTATCAGTCATTAGGTATCCGGAAAGAGGAGTATTGTAATGAGGAACCTTTGGATGAAGAGCTAGTGGATGAAAGATATTTTGATGAAGAACCTTGCAAACAGGAGAGGATAAATGCTGACGATCGGTTGGAAGCTATTGATTCTCCGGAAAGTCCTGATTTAGAAGTAGCTTCTATTTTAAAGGCAAATATGCTAAATGAAGACCGATAAAATTAGTAGAATTATATTTTTAGTAGTGGAGACGGGTGTAAGTCTTTCCTTTATACCAATATTTATGGATTATATGTACGGTGGAGGATGATGTGAATGGAATCATATTCGAAGAAAAGGTTGTCCCTCCATAAAATGTACAGTCTGCCTGTCTTATATGGAGAGATACAATCTCTTTTCTTCTCACACACCAGAGATTAGTAAATTGGAGATATAATTGTTAGTCTTCTATGGCTACGAATGCATTTTTGTACAGTCCGCAAAGCGGGCAAGTCCAGTCGTCCGGTATATCCTCGAATGCCGTACCGGGATGAATGCCGGTTTCGGGAGAACCTTTTTCCGGATCGTATATATAGTCGCAGGCAGTGCAACTATACTTTTTGGGGACACAACGGTCTGCTACGATATCCCAGTTTACTATGTCCCAGAATGCGTTGATATAATCGGCACGGCGGTTGCGATAGTCAATATAGTAAGCATGTTCCCACACATCAATCACTAATATAGGTTTCAAGTCTTCTTTTATAGGAGTTCCGGCATTCGATTCGGATAAAATGGAAAGCTTATTCTGTTTGTCTTTTACAAGCCATACCCATCCGGCTCCGAATAAATTTGTTGCGGCTCTGGTAAATTCTCCTTTAAAAGATTCTACGGAACCAAATTCACGAGTTAACGCTGTTATTAATTTCGGTTTCATGGTTTTCCTTTCGGGAGTCAGACTATTAAAGAAGAATGTATGATTCCATGTTTGAGCCGCATTGTTAAAGATGTCTCCATTGGCTTGACGAACAATTTTTTCCAGATTCATCGACTCATAAGGTGTGCCTTGAATTTGTTTATTCAGATTGTCAATGTACGTTCTCAAATGTTTACCGTAATGGTATTCCAGTGTTTCTTTACTCATGTTAGGAGTTAAGGCTTCCATTGCATAAGGAAGTTCGGGCATCTCATGAATCATTGCTTTGGTATTTTGAATGCTCTTATTTTTATTCTAAAGAGACTGTTGAATAATTAGGTTTTCTTGTATAGTTAACAAAATGCTTTATATAAAGGTTTAGACCTATTAGATAAATGAATAGAAGAGTGACTGCCTTTTTAGGTGTATTTAGGAATACAAAAAGCTCAATCAGAGTTTAAGTGTACATTTATACAATCTTATTTGGTTTCATAGGGTATGAAGATTTATATTTGTACATTTATTGGTTGAATATTGAATATTTTGCTCTAACCTTTTATAATATGATGATTGAGAAGTTGGGTTCAGGTTACGACGAGTTAGTTCCTTTATGGGAAGCTTCTGTGCGAAGTTCGCATTCTTTCTTGTCGGAAAAAGATATTCGGTTTTATAAAGCATTATTGTCTAAAGAATATTTTCCGGCCGTTCGGTTGTATGTGATTCGGAATAATGACGGATTGGTTTTAGCGTTTATGGGCGTCAGCGATGAACTTATCGAGATGCTTTTCGTACATCCTGACGCGCAAGGAAAGGGATATGGAAAAGCTTTGATAGACTATGCCGTTTGGAAGAAGCATATATATAAGGTAGACGTGAATGAGCAAAATACATCAGCTTTTAATTTTTATCGCAGACAGGGATTCAAGGTCATCGGACGTGATGATACAGATGCTTATGGAAAACCTTTCCCTATATTGCATATGCAAATCAATATGAATCGTTTTCAATTCTATCGGGATGTATACGATATTGTGAAAGAAATTCCATCCGGTTATGTTATGACCTATGGACAGATTGCCACCCTGGCAGGGAAGCCTCAATGTTCGCGGATGGTAGGAAAAGCCATGTTTCACGTACCCGAAGAACTTCATATTCCGAGTCATCGTGTGGTAAACAGTCTGGGACGATTGGTTCCTTCGTGGCCGGAACAGGAGCGGCTCTTGGAGCAAGAAGGAATTTCTTTTAAGAAGAACAAATGTGTAGATATGAAAAAGCATCAGTGGAAACCGGAGGAGTATTGGAAGTAAAGAGAAGATCCTTTTGATGGAAAAAATAGAATGTATGAATATAATCCCTGTTTTGGAAAATAAGAAGCAGTATATGGACCTGTTGCTGATAGGTGATGAGCAGGAATCTATGATAAATCAGTATTTGGAAAAGGGTGAGATGTATATTTTACACGATGAAGAGATTAAAGCGGTATGTGTTGTCACCGATGAAGGCAAAGGCATTTGCGAACTGAAAAACCTCGCTGTATATCCAAAGTTTCAACGAAAAGGATATGGTAAGCATTTACTTCGGTTTTTGTTTGAACATTACAAGAATAAATTTTCCGTGATGCAGGTTGGTACGGGAGATAGTCCGTTGACAATTCGTTTTTATGAGTCATGTGGCTTTTGTCGTTCTCATTGCATACCGAAGTTTTTTATAACCAATTATGACCATCCTATTTATGAAGAAGGAAAACAATTGGTAGATATGATTTATTTGAGACGGAATTTATGATAAATTTTAGATGAAATGGATATAGAAATTAGAGAAGCTACAGAGGCTGACATACCTCTGTTGCATCTTGTTTTTGAATTGAGTGTAACGGGTTTATGCAGTCGGGATTATAAACCGGAGCAAATTCATGCATGGGTGGCTCGTGCTGATATGAATCGTTGGCGTGAATTAGTAGAAAGTGATTTGCAGTTTTGGGTGGCTTTAGAATCGAAATCCGGATTTCCGGTGGGCTTTACGTCTATTAATAAGGAAGGATATTTGCATAGCATGTTCATTCATCCGGATTTTAAACGGCAAGGAATAGCTACGATGTTGCTGTCTCAGGCTGAGGCTTTCGCTTGTCATTCTGATATACCGTCAATGTATGCGGAAGTGAGCCTTACTGCCAGACCTTTCTTTGAAAAGCAGGGTTATAAGGTAGAACGAGAGCAAACCATTATCGTGAATGGAGTAGGAATGCGTAACTTCGTTATGCGAAAATTAGTGGGATGCGGTAATTCTCTTTAATCTTTTATATACATAAATGAATGCCGGAACAAGGAATAAATCTGCCGCAATCCAAGCTGCCGGATCTCCAAAACATACGGCAATGTAACCGAAAGCCGGAACCGCATACAAGCTAATCAAGGTACGAGCTATCATTTCCGATACACCGGACAGCATAGCCAGATTGGTATAACCTGCCCCTTGAATGGTGTAGCGGAGAATACAGAGAAGTCCTAATATAGGGAAGAAGCTTGCAGAAATGTTCAAAAACAATTCCGTATCATCCAAAATCTCTATTTCAGAAGGGTCGATAAAGAGTAATGCCAGAAAACGGGAACCTATTTTTAATATGATGAAAGTAAAAGCTGCGTATATAAGCATCATCCACGTACTTGCTTTGATGCCTTCCCAGATACGTCCCGGTTTACCGGCTCCATAGTTTTGTCCGGTATATGTAGCCATGGCAATACCTAAACTTTCAAACGGACATAAGAAAAACATTTTAATACGCATGGCAGATGTAAAGGCAGCCACACAAGCCGTTCCTAAAGCATTGTTGGCGCTTTGAAGCATAATGCTACCTATTGCGGTAATAGAAAATTGCAGCCCCATGGGAACACCGATATATAATAAGGTCTTAGCTAGTTTCGACTGGAATTTCCGTTCATTGGGAGTACCCTTTAGTATTTGGAAATGTCGGTACATATAAATGTAACACAATATGGCGGATACACCTTGCGAAACAACTGTCGCGATTGCTGCGCCCATTACTCCCCATTCAAGAACAAGGATGCAAAAGAAATCGAGGAGAATATTCAGAATAGTAGAAAGGAACAGAAACCAGAACGGGGTTTTGCTATCGCCCAAGGCACGGATAATGCTGGATAATAGGTTATAAAAGAATGTAAAAGGAATGCCGATAAAAGTTATTAGCAGGTAATCGTATGCTCCGTGGAAAATGTTTTCCGGAGTTCGTATCATTCTTAAGATGTCGGCACATAAAAGGCTGGTTATAAATGCAATGGTTATCGACATGATAATAGCTAGCTGTATGCTCACTGATACATAACGACGCATAGTGCTGTAATCTCGTGCTCCGAATTTTTGCGCTACCGGAATGCCGAATCCGCCGCAACATCCATTGCAAAAACCAAGAATAAGAAAGATAACAGACGTGCTGGCTCCGACGGACGCTAATGAATTGATTCCTAAGAATTTTCCGACAATAGCCGCATCGATAAGAGAATACGTTTGTTGGAGTACGTTGCCTAATAATAACGGTACGGTAAACTTGAATATGAGTGGCCATGCTGCCCCTTCGGTCATTTCTTTGGAAGTTGCCATATTGATATCCTAAAAACAAATAACTTCTAATACCTAAATTCGGATGCAAAGATATATCATTTCGTATTTATGAGAAACTGTCTGCTATTATATCATTTATTCTTTTATAAATAATTTCAGATTTTGTATAATTCCCTCCTGACAGGGGCTAGAGTGAAGGCTTGAACCTTATTTGGCTCAGTAAAGACGATACGGGTAATAGGCTGGATGGCGATCTTGTTTTTTAGGTTCGATTCCGTTAAGACCTCCTCATATCATTGGATAGTGAAATAACTAATCATGTTCACAGGGTTAGAGTGTAACAAGCCGGCCGTTTGGCTGTTTCCCATTTTCTTGTCACAACTTGTGGAAAGAAACGAGTGGATGCAGATGCCGATATCATAATTTTGTTTATCCTAATTGGGAAAAGTATGATTAGGAAGCCTTATCTTTACAAGCTGAATTTTAAAGTTAAGAGAATGGAACGGATAATGAAAGTATTTTGTTTGTTTTTGATAATCTCTCATCTTTTTGTAGCACAAGCGCAAACCATAAAAGTCGCTCTCGTACAACCTCATTTGGTGTGGGGAGATGTGGATGCTAATTTAAAAGCTTTCGATAAAAGGGTGAAGGTATGCGAACCGTGCGATTTAATAGTTTTTCCGGAATTGTTTGTTTCCGGGTGTGAGATGAAGAAAGCAGAAAAAAAGAATAAGTACTCCGTGGCCGGTCGTTTTGAAGATGTCGAGGTCGCTTTGCGCAACTGGGCTGTTCAAAAGCGGGCAGTGGTAATAGGCTCTACTGTATATGCTCAGGAAGGGAAGTTTTATAACCGGTTGATAGCTGCCTTCCCCGATAGTACCATACTTTATTATGATAAGCATAATTGTTTTAAGAAAGGCTCTTTCTCTCCCGGAAAGGAACCACTGATTTTTGTATATAAAGGAGTAAGGTTCGCTACCTATATTTGCTATGATCTGCGTTTCCCGGAGTGGAGCCGTAGCGGCGGG
>UMKF01036108.1_pt1 | contig 22906 bp, 19 predicted proteins | sample 1966251 | NCBI WGS metagenome assembly UMKF01 (sample SAMEA4836171, study PRJEB28245) | human gut metagenome | biome: gut microbiome; material: fecal sample | place: Denmark | collected 2008
AACTTCAAAGAACTTCTCTCGATTTTAACGGGACAGCAATGAAAAAATATAATGGATATTATTTTATTTGAAAAATCTTATAAGTATGAAAGGAATTGGTAATATAACTCTTTTACTTTTGTTAGCCATATTGTCTTTATGTAGCAACAAATCTTCAGAACAGATAGAAAACGATACAATATCTGGTGATATAAACATCCATGAAGACGGTGAAAAAATTCCATGGAACGGTATTACATCCGATGCATTCCTAGAAGTTCAAAATCAATTGTTGCTAAGAACTCAAAAACAGAGAAGTACACTAGAAATGTGCATACTGTAAGAGACAATTATGACCGCCATTTCCATGAAAACAATATTCAACATTGGTATGTCTTTCGCACTAGATATGGAAGAGAGAAGAAAGCATATGATTACATTGTTAATAAAGGTATAAAAGCATTCTTGCCTAAGCTAACTACTGTCATGGTAGTTGATGGTAAACGAAAATTAATAGAAGATTCTCTCCTTTCAAATCTTTTTTCGCTTATGGGACAAAAGATATAAAATCGTTTGTTTATGACAATGTAAACGTCCCCTACTTACGTTTACTATATGTACTACAATGTTGTTCATAGAGCGAATAAGAATCGCTTATTGTACCAGAGAATAGGATAAAGGTCTGAAGATTATATGTACTTTAGAGGCAGAGGAGCTCATCATAGTACCACCTGAAATTCAGAAATTCCAGAGAGGGCAGACTGTACGTGTCATTGATGGTATCTTTGCTGGAGTTATTGGGAAAGTTGCACTTTGTCATGGGACGCAAAGAATAGCAATCATCATTGATGGTTTGTAGACCATAGCTTCTGCATATGTGTCAAATGCGTTTTTGAAACTTATTTATAATGGTTCAGATGAAATATAGAAAGTCTACACTTTTTCTATACTCGATGTTTAGTGTGGAAGTGCTGAAGAAACATAATACCAACCAAGAAATAAAGACCAAATATGTATATTTCACTTGTGCAAACCTGCATAGGAATCCGTGCAGGGTTCAAGGGGGATAGAAGGAAGACATCAACGTTCAATCGAAAGGCTGACATTAACGGACTTTTTGCGTCGTGTGTTGCACATATGTGGTTACTTAATGTTCGCCCAAATCATTAATCAAAAAGTCATTAAAGAAGATGCGAAAAGTAACTATTATCATATTTTTGATTTTGTCCTGCATTCAAATGTATGCATGGAATAGAAGGCATATTATTATACTTCAAGATAATTCTGGCTCGTTTTATGCAGGTTATAATGAATCTCTTATTAGTGATATTCAAAGTGAAGTATACGATTTATTTCAAAACAAAAAAGTAGGCAATGATTATAGTATCTTAAACAATGAGATAGAACAAGGTGGATTATTTTATAATCCGCTTACAGACAAAGTGTCGTTCTATTGGTTTGTAGCAGACCAGCTAAATAATGTAAGATTCTACAAATCAGCACGGAGTTCTTCAAAAGAGTTTGAAAAATTCTTTTTTAAAAAAGGATGTGTAGCTTATAACGATTCAACAGATATAAAAATTTTCTTGCAAGAAAACTTTAGACAGAGGCCTAAGTTAGGAAATGACTCGAATAGTTTGGGCATAAGTACATATTCATTTTCAGCTTATGCCTATCCACTTTGCATGGATGTTATTCAGGATGATTATGCTGAAGAATATATAGTATTGATTATTAGCGACTTCAATGCAGGGTCTACTTTTGGGAATAGAAATGACGAAAAGATCATCAAGGATGCTTTTAAAAGTAAAGCCAATTTAGTTATTCAGAGAGTAAATGAACTTAATTCTGAATTATTTAAAATTGACTATTTTGATTACTACCGAACAACAAAATATCGGGGACTTATAGGTTTTATCGGTTATAAGGTCCGTCCCAACATGGGTTCTCGAGTTCCTGAAAATGTTGATTTGCGTATCAATTCCAATATAGAATTGGAACAAAAGCGTTTTAGGGGCGATGTCTACAGATTAAAAGATGCCGAAGTGGTGTTCGACCATAATGAAAAGGTCAACCTAAAAAAGGCTTATGTATGGATAAAGATGAAAGATTCTGATTATGCAGATATTGTAGATGTCACTAATCATATTAGATATAATTCTAATGCTAAAACTTACACTTTTAAAGATATTGACATAAGACTGGAGGCAAAGACAGAGCCATCACAAAATTTCAATGCTGAAGTCAAATTTCAGTTTTGTATTGATTACAAGACCGGAAAAGAAGATTGCATTAAGTTTGTATACGATGTTGGGCGAAATATAGATGTTTCAAACTTTGATTTTAAGACGCAATTATCAAATACACAAATAATAACAATGATTGTACTTATATTAATTCTATTAGCATTAGCTATTGCTTGGTTTTTACACTTGCAAGGTAGACCTACGGGTATATCCCTACATTGGAATCACTTTAACGACAATTATGAAACTGTTGATTTCTCCACAGATGGAGTCGGTCGTGTACATACAGACTACCATGCATGGAATCAAATGGACTTTGAGCGTGGAATAAGCATTAAGGTTGAGGGGAAATATGTGTACAATTATATTGGACGTTTTTATAACTGGAATGAACAAACTGGATTTCCCGTAAGAATAACACCGTCTCTCTTGGAGTATCCTCAAGGATACACCATGTATCTAACGGCAGAAAACAAGGTAACAAACAATTCTAACATTCCAATAGTTACCGATACGTTCGAAGATGGACGTTTTTCTTTTAAAGTTATGATAAAGAAAGATAATCATTCTCCAGTAGAAATACCTCTACCGTTTAAGTTCCAAATAGAAGTTGCAGGCAGAAGTGTTGGCTTCTTCAGAAAGTTCTTTTATACGAGAAACATTGCATATTCATTCCACGTCGGTCCAGAGCTTGGAGATGTGTGGGTCGGAGTGGATCCTGGCACAACAGGCTCTTGTATAGCCACAGCTACTGAACCGGATGATATGACGATTGAGAAGACCAATGACGGAAAGGACAAAATAACCCCATCTGTCATTGTTATCAAGACTGAGCAACTCCAAGATAGCAAAGAAGATTCCATCAGGCGTCAAGCGATGTATGGAATTGATGCTGAACGTCAGAGGGAAAGTGAGAAATACCGGAAATTTGTTTCTATTAAAAAACTGCTTGGGTATAATGAATCGTTTGTGCTGAAGAAAATTGGCAAGTCGGAAATTAGTGTTAATTCTTCCTTCCTTTCCACATTATTAATTGAGGGGTTGTTCTCCCAACATAAAAAGTATTTAGAATCAAGACCTCAAGATTTTGAGCAGTTTTTCGATTCTGGCTCTTATGCACCACGAAGGGCAGTTTTTGCCATTCCAAATAATTTCACAGCTTCAAAAATTCAGAACTTGAAGTCCTGTATTCAATCAAGTACCTTGACTTCTCTGAAAGATATTCGCTTTATATACGAGGCAGAGGCAATTCTTGTAAACTATATACATGGTAAAGAATCCGAACTTCAAACTTCTTCATTAGGAGAGAACATCTTTATCTTTGACATGGGAGGTGCTACCATAAATGCCACCTTAGCCAATATAAAGAAAAGAGGAAACACCTATGAAATAAGCATCCTTGCAAAACTGGGTTATGGAATCGGTGGTGATACAATAGATTATGCTTTCCTGAAATGGATTTATTCAAAGTCAGAAATTTATTCTTCATTAGCAGAAAACAATCCGTTCGAAGGTGAAGGTATGTCTATGTCAAAAAGAAGAGAATACAAAGACAACATCTTGACTTTAAAGAAACAGCTTATTGCTAATTACTCAAGTGGGTCTAAAAATAAATTGCTTGATAGAAGTGACATCGCTAAATATTTTGGAGCAGCCTTGATTGAAGACGCTGAGGGCGATTTCTCTAAAGATGTATTCGAAAAAGAGATTCAAAAGAATTCAAGTAGTTTCCTATATGGGAAAGTATTTGAAGAATATGTTTGGACAAACATTGAGTCAATCGTCAATGACATTCTTGTCGTATGCCAAAATAAGGGCGTTAAAACTTTGGATACAGTCATCATGTCTGGACGTAGTTCACATTTCCCAAGAGTCGAAGAAAAAGTTAAGAGTGTTGTAAAAGCAACGTTTGAGAAGGCTGAAATTAAACTATTGGGATTGGAAGAATCTAAGAGTGCTGTAGCTAAAGGTGCTTGCTATTATGGTGTTGAAAATTCAAAGATTAAGCTACAGAACAGAAGTGTTAATGGGGTATTTGGTGTTATCCATACACTAAGTCCTAACGCTGCCCCCATATTCCATCGCTTAATAGATGACGGAACTGTATTCCAAGATGGTGTAGCAACAGGTAGATGTCCAATTAATGAAGAACAAGATTTTGTATGGAATGGAAAAAAGGTAAGATTCTGTCAGGTCATGGGCGTTGATGCTGAAAAAGTTATCGCAAACAGAGAAAAACATAAATATACTGAGATCGCGACTATAAAGGCTCAGCCATACGCTGTGAAAGGAGTACAAATCTCCGTAACAGAAAAAGACAAAGTAATATGTAGTATTACTGATGTTAATGGCGATATACAAAGCCCAGTAGAGGGTGTCGTAAACGATGCTGACATTGTTGCATGCAATGATGAACAATACACATTCTTTATAAAATAATAACAAAAAGACAAAAGATATGAAGCCAAAATTATTTAAATTCTTTTTTGTAGGCATCTTTTTGATGTCTGGTATGCCAATATTCGCTCAAACGTATATTTGTTTGCAAAAGGACGTTGATGCAGTTGCAGTGTCATCAGATAGTTATTTGAAGCTTTACAAAAACTCGACAATACAAGTTGATGAACAATTGAAAGTTCGGGTTGAAAGTATAACTGACCAAGGAAAAACAGCTTCAGACAACATCGCTGGTGGTTTCGCTGTGGGAGCTGTTTTCGATGTTATTAAAAATGACAATGATTTAAAAAAAGTTCATTACCAAGATAATGTAAAAGAACGTTATGACGCCCCAGGCGTAACCATTTCCGTTAATTTCATAACTAAAGTGGATGGTAAAGAATATCTAGTCCCATTTACAGATGCCGAAATCGTTGAATTGCAGACGGGTATGACTGATTTATATGCACATGTGTTCAAATATAATGAGGCAAACTCTTCTCTTGTTTATGTGCCAATAGCAACTCATTCGTTACCAGAGGGAGCCAAATTGGTGATTGACGAAGCTAAACAAATTTCAAATATAGAGGAAAATGAACCTGTTGAAGTTCATAAGGGCGCAAACATCAGATTAATCCTTTCTTCAGAAGGCTCATACTTTTTGGACCAATTGTTTAACACGTCGGATTTGGAGAAAATTGCTATTACTAATCCTGATGATCCCGAAGATGAAAAGATATTATACTATATTATCGGAGGAGTGATAGCATTACTGCTTATTTTATGCTTGGGCTATTTTTACTTAAAGTCCTTCAAAAATAAGGATAATAGTACCACTGTGGAAAGCAAAGATGATTTTGACTGCTATAGTCGATCTGACTTGAAGCCTTCTAATAAGGACAAGAAAAAGCAAGGGAATGAAAATAAAGTTGCTGGATTGTCCAGTGATATCACTCCAGAGTTGGAGCATGTCATTCAAAAGCTTGAGATAATTCAGGGATCCCTCAACCAAATGGCACCAGTTCTTAATCAAATAAAAGTAACAATTTCTGATAGAAAGGAAGTTGAAAGGCTGAATGGAGAAATTGAACAGAAGAATTCAGCCATATTACAACGAGACAAAATAATAGAAGCTAAAGATACTTTTATTGAACAGAAAGAGAAGGAAATTGGTCAGTATATAAATCAGATAAACACATTGACTAATAATATGGACAAGTTACGCCATCAGCTAGAGGAGGCTAATAAACTAGATAAAGACACTTTGATAATAGCAGACGGAAAGTTGCTTGCTCAAAAGGCAAACGGATTATTGACAGTATGTCGCAAAGGAGAAGAGATTGTGAAACAATATATTTCTTTGCTACCTGAAAGTGACAATTTAAAGATGTCGTATTTCCTTACCAATTATATAAAAGAAATGCCATCAAAATCCAGAGATCTGTGGAATGGCGTGATGTCTACACTGAGTATAAAAGGATTTATCAAGGATTTAGAAATTACTCGTTACTTGCAAAATGAGAGTGATCAACTAGGTTGGCTCAAGAAACATTTCATTGAAGACTTTCTTCAGTCATATATCTCGCCATTAATCATTATGCTTGATCAAATTAGGTGTTCCAAGCAATTCGGTATTACTATGCCCGCTCCTTCGAATATTGAGAAAGCTATTAATGAGATAATTGAAGAATGCAAGAAAATAGGAGTAACCGTTAAATACAAACCTCTGTTTGAACTTATAACCACAGATGATAAAGAATGGATTATTGACGAAATAGGTTCTGATTTACCTAAAGCGATAGAGAGTTTTGTATTAGTAAAAGAGAATGTCCCATTATTCTTTGCACATATCGGAGTCGTAGCTGAGGGGGTGAAAGATGACAAAACTATATGTATTGCTAAATTGTAAAACAGATGTCCATAATGCTTGTGATTCTCATAATTGGTGTAAGTGTAGCAATTTTACTTGTTGTGCTACACCAATATGCACCTGTGGCATATCATATTATTATCAGTTATACAATACGTGTTTTGAAGGGATTGATATACGCCATTGTTCAATTTCTCAAGTACGTTCAAGGCAAGCCAGGCCGGACACGATTGTCTGATCAGGAAACTATCAACCAATTGTCCTCAAAGAATTCAGAACTTCAAAAAGCTTACGATTCTAGCATCAAGCAACTTCAATCCGTCCAACTATTATTAGAAAAATCATCCAAAAAGATAAAATCATGCATGGACGAGAAAAATGATATTACATTAAGACTGGAAAAGAAAGATAAGGAGTTTGAGAAACTGTTAGAAAACTACGATAAGATTCGGGGCAGATTATACCCAGTTTCATCAGAACACGTATCAGAGGTATTTTGTCAAGAGTTTGAAAAAATTACATCCATAATAGAGAAAACGGAATCATTCCTTTATAACCATGCTAAAAAAAAAGAACCATCGCATGACGGCCGTCAGTTGCTGAATTATCTTCAGACAAAGCGACAGAAGGATGTTAGTACCTTTTATGGATGGTATTTGACGTTAAAATATGCCTCATCTTTAACAGGTGTTGGAGCTTTAGACATAGATTCATATACCAATTACAAAGAACAAGTTGATTATTTACGAAGGAATGCGTTTACAAGATACTACCGCCCAATACTTTCGTCTTTACTATTATGTTTGGAGCAATATCGGGTATTATCTGTGAATAAAGAAGAATGGAATCGTGCTATTATGAAAACTATAGGGGAGTTGAAAGATTTCAACATTGATGTAAACTATATTCCTACTGGATCAAATTATAAAAGTAACGCCATTGATAACATCAGTATCACAGAATCAAAAAACGCAAAATCACCTGTTGGAGTAGTCGAAGAGGTTATATCGATTGGAATCAATACCTCAGCATTAGATGTGCCTATACAAGAAACTGAGATAATTATGAATTTATAAATAGATATTATTATGAATGCAGTCAGAAAGTTCACGGTCCTATGTTTGATGTTGCTGATAGCATCACATACATATGCAAGTACTTACTCAAATTACTCAAATGACGCTTTTGTATTAATCGATGTTTCCGGCACCATGAAGGATTCACAAACTAATGCAGAGGCAAAAAGTATTATCCAAGAAATCCTGCTCGGAGAATTCGATTACTCAAGATGGCAAACCAAAGGTTGGAATAAAAACAATTCAGCTGATATCATTCCTTCTGAAATGATTCTTAAGCAAGGAAGCCATTTCTGTATAATACCTTTTGGAAATATGAACACAGTTCATAATTATACAAGACAAGTATTTCAAAATGCAGACAATTTTAAATCATTCTATTCTACATTCTTTCCAACGACGTTTAGTGACAGTTGGACTTACTTGACATTGGCCAAGGCTTATGTTGGCTCCATTGCCGTAACAGACAAAATAATGAGAGCATATGTATTTATCTATACTGACGGAAGGCCAGAGAGTACTAAGGAGCCATACGATAACTTTAATCAACAGATTGTTGATGACCTGGATTATGCAGGTAGTAATAGCTTTAAGAAGATAGGTATTTTGAGGAAAAACAGCAACAATAAATATCATTACGATATAGAAATCTGGGTATTTAAGAGTTATACGACATTAGGTGTCGAAGGAAAAGAACCTGTTGATTCAGTTTCTCCTCCTCCCCCTCAAAGCATAAAGATTACTATGCCCACAGATGGTAAATCAAAAGCTAATCCTCATAAAGTTGATAATGGCCAAGAATTAATACTTCGTTGGTCTGGTGGGGCTGGTTGTGTAAACGTGTACACAAAAGAAGGAAACAATTTTAAATTGATACCTCAAAACAAAAGGAGTGAATTTTATACGCATACGATAAGTGGCACAACAGCAAAATTGACTTTCTCTGAAAGCTCAGACTACAAGATTGAAGTTCGCGGAACTAATGGTGGCAGTGATGCCATCTTTCTATGCGTAACCACTCCTATTCTTCCTATTTTACTTAAGCTATTGTTGATAATTGGTTTGATTTTGGGAGGTGTATATGCTTATAACAAATTCTTCCAACCTAGACCTAAGCATGGTTCTGACGAGGATAATGGTTGGGAAAGAAATAGTAGAACAAGGCAGACTGATTCTAATGCAAGTTCTGGTAATGACGATTGGTAATAACACATAAATTATAAATATTATGACAGATTCCATTTTCTTCCATCCCCTAACGTGGGACAATGACATGTATCTCGTATATGGTGCATGGACATTAATCCTGTTTTTGTTATTCTGGCTTGTTCGCTTCATACATAAGCTTGTGCGTAAGTCAAATATGAAGTACAAAGGAGGTTGTTATTATCTCTGTAGAGATATTTTCATGCGACTAAATGGTTTTGAATACTTGTTGGTTCTGTGTGTATTGTTCGCCTGTTATATGGGATATTGGGCTTACAAGGTTTCTCCATCAAATGCTGATTGGGGACTATGGCAGACATACATGGTAGTCCTACCTCAAATAGCTTTCTTAATCCTAATGATTATATTATTCTTTTGGCGATATACCAATTTCCGTAAACCCTATATTAAATAAAGTTATGGCAAGACCTACAATACTTATTGGCATCGGTTCTGGCGGTCTCCGTTCTATTGAGGCTGCATGGAAACTTTCACAAGAAATACCCGCTTCGGTTAGTGCAGACCAACGTCCACTCGTAGAGTACATATATCTTGAAACAGATGGTTCTAATAAAGCTGTTTCAAGTGACATAGTTTCGTGTCCCCTTACTTTGTCAGATATAAATGCCTCCAAACATGCTGTAGTACAAGACCCAAGTGCAACATCTTCATGGGTAATCAATCAGAACTTCTCTGATAATGTCATGAATGGAGCAGGAGGCTCACCAGTCGTTGGACGAATGACAATTTGGGATAAAGACAATCGCACACGATTTGAAACCAGCCTAAATCATGCGGTTGGTAATTTGAATGCACACTCATTAGAAACGCCTTTAATCTATATCGTTGGCTCATTTGGGGGTGGCACTGGCTCTGGTATATTCTTAGATATAGCCTACATTGTAAGAGATGTACTATCAAATCAGGTGGAAGTTCAGGGCCTGTTTATGATTCCAAATACAGGAATAACCGACAGAGTAATTTATAGTAATACAGTATGCTGTATCAAGGAGTTAGAATATTACAATGATGAGAACCATGAGTTCCCATTTAAGTGGAATGCGAATCCACCGAAAGGATATGAAAGACAGAACACTCCTTTTGATTTGGTTCAGATAATTTCAGCCGCTTATAATAAAACGCTTGCGACTGTGACGTACTCTCAACTTCATGAGGAGGCTGGATTGTTTATGTATTTGAATATGCTTGGACTTTATGATGTCCGTCGTAAATCTCTGGTTGATGCCTCCGGCAATATTATTGTGTCGAAATATACCACATACGGACTTGCTGCACTCCATTATCCGGAAAATGAAATAAAGGAAATCGTTGGTAATAAATTTGCTTCAGAACTGTTGGGCAATATTGTTGATGATCAACATTATTTCGACAAGGACACTAATGCGACGAAGCCCATTGATACTTCTATCACAGCTATTCGTAACAAGGTTATGAGAAGTTTTGATAGCCGGTTTACCGAAATCCTACACAAGTGGTGTGATACAATAGAAATTGTAGAGGGCACCAGCACTCTACCCGTGGAGATGCATATTGAGAATCTCTCAAAGATGCTTGCTTCTGGTAATAGTTCTTACGATGAAAAGAGAAAAACATTGTATTCATTTTTTAAAGTCGGTGGAGAATACTATAGGCAATTGCGTAATCAATGTAATGCAAGTGCATTAGATTCTTTAATTGCACTAGTGACATCAGAAGTGAGTGAGGCATTAAGAGAATATCAAAACATCAATGTTGCAATCCATGCACTGGATGCTGTTGAAGTATCAATTGAGAAAATAATCTCTTTCTGGGAGGCCAATGGTTACTTAAAGGATCCTGAAGCTTGGAACACGTTATTAAAGAAGGGTATTGTCAATGACATCTTACCGATGCCTTCTACATTTAAGATGCAATTTGAATCGGTAAATGTTTATCAAGACCGACTAAGGTATCAATTGCTTTATGGTCTAGCAATGCACCTTTTCTCTGAGTCATTAGAGAAAGTACTGAAAGCAATCAAAGGTGAAATTGATAGGACTGGTAACCGTATAGTAGTTAATGACACACAAGGGAATCGACTCCCGTCCAAGTATCAGCTCAACTTATGGAAAGAGATTGTTTCTAATGTAAAATCCAACTCTAACCCGTCTTATTACTCATGTACACAAATCGTAGAAGGGTTAATGGCCAAATTGAGCAATACCTCCAATGGCAATATTGAGTATCTATTTCCAGAGGGAACTTTAGAGGCTACAAGAAGGCTGATTGAGGGTAAATATATAACGGATCATAATGCAGAAAGGACAATTGTTGATATTACAGGGAATGATGATTTATATCAGTTCTTGCTTAATCTCAAACAAAATGTTGGATTAGCACAATATGAATCAGAGATCGATTTATACCGAAAAGTTACTCAAGGATATATAGACAACCTAGATACGGGTACATTCTCCGTAGCAGATGCCATAAAAGATGGTCAACAACTAAACCGAATTAAATTGATTGTTGACAGAGCAAAAATACCACACCTGCCTATCAATCCTACAGGAAGGAATGCCCAGTTTCAAGAACACAAAAACATTCCACATGTGCTTGCAGGATATGATGGTAATGCTGGAGACGTGTTAGGTCAAATTAGCACATTACTAGAAAATGCGAATATTCATGGTTTTGAGATAAGAGATACGGACCGTGACAAATTAAGTCACATAGGTTTAAACAATTGGCTTATTTTCTACAAAGAATTTGGGCGAATGAGTGATGACCGTCCTTTTAACATTATAGATGACCTTCGAGATTTCCAGGAGTATTCTGTCAATTTCGCAACTGATATGAGATTTTCTGGGATGAAAGAGCAAGAGTATCACGAGAAGAGAATGCCATATCTGAGTTACAATATGTGCAGAGACCTCGCCCAGCAATATATTCAACAAGCAGGGGCGTTGTATCAAAATAATGAGTGGGAAAGATCCGTTCAAATGTACAAATATGCACACTATTGGGATATGAGCAACAATCTTCCAGAGAGTCAAATAAAGAATATTAGCGATTTGATGCTACGTGAGAATCCGCATCATAAGTTTGATCGCTATATGGCAATAGGAAACAAGTATCTGGAAACAAGAGACTACCCCAATGCCGGTTATTATTTTGATATGGCAAATAATTTACAGCCAGGAGATCCTGATGTAATAGCACAGAAAAAATATATCAATGATGTAGCGATGGAGGTAACGAACCTTCTAGCCAAAGGAGATGAGGCCTGTATTACAGCAAATATCGATTATGATAGATGTATCCGGACAAAGGATCGTACTGCTGCCGAACAATGTATTCTGGCATATCAGGAAATCTTGAAAATATTTGAACAGGCTTCGGTATTGTCAAATTCAGATATGAATATCAAACATAAAATTTCAAGCCTGAATAAACGAATTCATAATCTAAATAACCTTTAAAATATAGAACTATGATGTTATTAAATATAACGCCATCGGGTAATGATCTTCAAAGGAAAATGTTACTCAATCATTCCAGCAATATAAGAAATCTATTTATTGTGCTATTGCTTTTAATCCCTTTTGCAATCTTTATAGGGAATTATTATAGTAATAATAGTAATGGGAACTCAATGAATCAGGATTTATTGAGAAATGTAGCAAAAATAATAGTCAATGGGGATGAAAGTATTTCTCAAGGAACTGCATTCCTTGTGTGCAATAGTGATGGAACAGCTTCGGGCTATTTGTTCACAGCACGTCATGTTATTGATGGAACAAATTCAGAGCACGTAACTCTAATATTCCCTAAGATTCTCAAGGAAGATGAAACTCCGTTAACAACAACAGCGTCTATTGTTTGGGCATCCAATGTTCCGTTTGATGGGGCAGACCTTCAAACATTGCGTTACGATGTTGGATTGATGAAGTTAGATGATATTTCAGTTTTACCTGATGATGTTGTTGGGTTCTTTATAGGTTCGGAAATGAATATTAAAGACCCAATTGCAATATATGGATTTCCCAAGAGTCATGAGTATGCTAATTCCGGAGAAATCTCCAGTACGGAGTATTCTGGAGAAAAGGACTTGATGCTTTTGAGTTGCGAATTAGAACATGGCCTTAGTGGGTCGCCAGTTTACCGAGAAGAAAGCGGTGAAGTTTTAGGCATTGCAATTGCATCAGAAGAGCAAACAAATATAATTAATATAGCGTTGAAGATGTCTCGTGTAAAAGAATTGCTTGACCGAGATGGGAAAAAGGATTTGATAAAATAAGATGTCTAGGGGCGTGTCAAAATGTATGTTAATGTATAACGTATATTTTGATGCCACTTCTTCATATACATGAAAAAAGTTCGTATTTTCACAACCTCTGGTTCTTGTTGTTTTCAGGTGGTAATGCTGCTTGGTTGAAGAAAGATATTCCAGAGGGGGTACTTGGAGGTATTCTAACTGCACGCGATATTGCAAATCTAAATCTTAAAGATACTGATTTGGTAGTATTGTCTGCGTGTTGTACTGCTAAAGGAAAAGCTACAGCCGAGGGGTTGTATGGTTTACAACGCGCTTTTAAAAAGGCTGGAGCCGGAACCCTTATATTAACGTTGTGGACTGTAAGGGATGTTGTTGCAGAAGCATTTACTACGACATTCTATCAAGAATTGTTTATGAATGGTGGAGATAAACGTCTGGCTTTTGAAAATACAAAGAATATAATACGAAAAAAATACAAAGATCCATTTGACTGGGCTTGTTTTGTGATGATTGATTAATCGTGTGTTGGTATAATGGGTTCTCTTGTAAATTAAATATAGTTTGATGGTTACTTTTGACGTATAAAGTTCATAAAGGTGTGTATTGTTTAATTTATAGAGGTTGTGCCCGACACGAATTTAGGGTATAAGATAATGAAAAGATATTTTTTAGGTGCTTTAGTAAGTTTTGCTTTTGTTGGTGTTGGTTGCCTATGCGTTTATGCAAAGGATTGTACAGAACAGATTCCTGTGGCGAATTTAGATATTCCAGTTCCATCTGTTCATGTTGCAGGTAATGATGATGGACATTGTAGCTATTGCGGTCCCAAAAAATGTCCTTATTTCCGTGCAAAAAGTGGAGCTAACCCAACAATCTGCAAATGCGGGCATTCAAAACGGTCTCATGTTGATTCTTATTAAAAGTTAGAAATATCAAAGATTATTATGAAGACTTTGTTAAAGTGTCTATTGCTGATTTTTACATTAGTGATTGCATCTTGTGGACCAAATGCAGATAGAGATAGACAAAAAATGTTGGATGCTAATAATTTTATGAAAGGTGAATTGAAAGGTTATGCCAGTGGAGTATATCTTTTAGATGTCGGAAATAATTCTTATAATAGAATTGATGGAGAAACACTTGAATATAAAGTTTATCTGAATGACGGAGAATATACTATTGATTTTGATGGAGATACATATGTGCTGTCTAAAATCGAAAATCCAATAGATTTGTTTGGTAATGGTGTAATATTGCTGAAATGGAAGTTTGGTAATGGTTGTTATATAGAAGATATACCTCATAGCTACTAGTAAAATTGACATAATAGCTTTTAAACTTAATGATTGTATTTATGAATAATATGTTTTTCATATTTACATTTATACTGCTCTTTTCGTCTGTGTCTGTTACGGCGCAGACGAAAAGAGCTCTTGTTATAGGACTGGGAGAACAAGAAGATAAGGCCTGGGCTAAAATCAATGGTGATAATGATGTACCGTTGGTTGTGGAGATGTTGCGTTCTGCTGGTTTCAAGAATATTGATACGCTGGTGAATAGTAAGGCTAGGAAGGCTGGTATTGTTGCTTCTTTCAGAAAGCTTGCGAGTCGATGCAAGGATGGAGATGTCGTTTATATTCATTTTTCTGGACATGGGCAGCAGATGACGGATTGTGAAGGCGATGAGAGCGATGGTCTGGACGAGGCTTGGATTCCTTATGATGCTTATAAAAAATATTGTGCGAAGGATCGCGGTGAAAAACATTTGTCTGATGATGAAGTTGGGCGAATGCTTACGGCAATAAGACGGCAGGTTGGTCCTAACGGAAAGATTCTGGTTGTAGTGGATGCATGCCATAGCGGAAGTGCAACCAGGGACACGGATGCGGATGAAGGATCTGTACGTGGCACTTGGGATAATTTCATAATTCCGGAGAGTCGGCGTAAAAGGGCGAAGACTGAAGCTGTTGTGCAGGATTGGTTGTCGATAAGTGCTTGCAAGGATTACCAAAATAATTATGAAATGAAAGATAAAGAAGTTGGAAAACTTACTTGTGCTTTGTTTGAAATGATGCAAGAGGGTAAGAATCTTTCTGATGGGCAGATTATGGACTATCTTGTTTCTTTTATGAAAAAACACAGAGGTGCGTTGCCTCAGACGCCGGTCTTTTCTGGAACCGACGGCAATGCATCTATTTCTGATATATTACGATTGAAAAAATAAAATAAATGTATGGGAAAGACGATTCCTTTTGATAAAGAAATTCGGGGTAATAGGGGAAAGAAGTATACTGATGTTGAATATATTCAGGGATTACTGGATGATAGAAGAATTCAGTATGCTTTGTATCGACATTGGGAGAGCTATTTCGAGAGCCATTGTAATGCAGAGTTTTTTCTTGTCGGTGATATGAAAAAACAGATTGTACACAATGCTTATAAGATATTGTGGAATAAGGTAAGGACAAAAGCTGTTTTTGTAGAAGACGGAGTGTTGAAAGGGAGAAATGGTGAACCTTTCACGAGCAGTTTGACAACATATTTGATGAGTATTGCTAAGAATAACAATAAAGAACTTGTTCGAGATATAAATAAGGATAAACTAATCGGTGATTTCACGCCGCACGCAACAAAGAATGATTGTGACGACGATGGGTTCACAATTATTGACACCGTAGCATCTGAATCTTTGTATGAAAGTCCGTTTCTTGATTCTTCTTATGAGATGGTCATGCGTGAAATTGTTGCGGACACAATTGCCAATATGTCTGAAAGGTGTAGTCAAATATTGAAACTGTTTTATTATGAAGAAATGAAGCTTGATCGTATTATGGATGAGCTTAAATCTTTTACCAGTAAGGATGCTTTGAAAACTGCAAAGAATAAGTGCATGGATAAGCTGAAGGTTGTTGCTCGAGAGAAATATAGAAATTATCTGAACTCTTAATTTTACTTGATATGGATAATAAACTTCAGGACCGAATAGATGATTATGTTCTTGGACGCATGTCCGAAGACGATAAGATATTGTTTGAGAAAGAACTTGAAACAAATGTAGAACTGCGTGAACAGTATAACTATACAAAGCTTGTAAAGGAATCGGTATGCGAGCAGGCTATGTTGGATGAACTGATGGAGCAGTGGGATGAGGAGATTGAGCATGAACGAACAATGAATCGTGAATTAGCTTCTGCTTGCTCTGATATTAAATATGATGCAGTAGTACCTCATCTGGATGTTGCGTCTAAAGAAGAATCAAAGCCTAAACGAAAGATCTGGTACTGGGTATCTGGAATAGCTGCCGTCATTCTTGTCGGACTGTTCGTCATAAATCCGTTTAACCGAGAACCGGATATTGTATTTAGTGGTAATATCCTGTCAGAAAATACTGCCAGAGGTGCTGGTGATTTATATGAAATTCAGGAACTCATTAAAAAGGGAAACTATAAAGAGGCTCTGGCGTTGATTGAAGAATATGAGAAAGAAATGAAGATGTCTGAATTATCAGATATTTGTTATAGTGTAAATGATTCTGTTGACGACGAGATGCACGAACAATTGGAGTATGAACGAATGCAGAAGAAAATGCGCCTTGACGATTTGTCTTGGTTGAAAGTCTATGCTTATATCGGATTGGAACGTTATGATGACGCAAAAATGTTGCTTGAACAGATAAGAAAGGTGCCGGGTGAATATAAGGAGAAGGCAGATTCGCTTTATAATGTTATGCTAAATGAATGATATATGGTAAATGCAATTGTAAAATCAGTTATATTGTTTTGTGTTTTCGTCTCATGCTGTATTGTTAAAGCACAAGTGTTGACAAAAGCCGAGCTTGAAGGGGCCATGACCCGCGTTTTGATGCTTGGTCAAGACAAAAAATATGATGAAGCATTGGAGCTTCTGAATGTTATAAGTCGTAGTACTGAGAAACAACAAACAGAAGAAGAAAAGAATATTTATCTATACAGCCAGATTGTTGCTTGTACATATAGTTTTATAGCTGAAGATTATAAAAACTCATATCTTTTGGCGCGTAATGTAATGCAAAGCAATATTGCAGATTCTGTAAAAGCAAATCTATATTTCAAATATGCTTATAGTGGTTGCATGTACGCATGTGATTTTATTGACCGTGATAATTCTGCTAACCTGCAAAAAGCAAGAACGATTCTGGAGGAAATATTGCCATTTGCAAATGAAATGCTTAAAAAGTATATTGAGCCTAAAATCCCTATGACTTGGTATTTCGAAGGCTGTGCATATATGATTGGACAAGAATATGACAGCGCTCTTGTCTGTATGGAACATGCTCTTCAAGAATATAGAAAAATAGGTCAGGTTAAAGATGAGATAAATACATTATGCCATATTGCAGAAATATATTACTGCAAATATGACATGCAAAAGGCTTTGGCCGAGTATCAATCGGCACAAATTCTTGCTGAGAAAACAGATGATAAGGCTAAGCTGTTGTCAATATTGATAAAGCAGGAAAATCTGAATTCTATATTGGGCGATACAGAAGAAGAAGGACGTTTGGCGCTTTTGATGGATTCTTTAGTTTCTGTAACCGACGATGCAAAAGTAAAGTTTGAATACAATATTTACAGAGGTGACCAGGCTAAATCACAGGGAAATTTGAAGCTCGCGGAACTCTGGTATAGAAAAAACGACGAATATGTGAGGCAAACGGGAAATATGATGACAAGCGACAGATTTGTACATTATTTGAGGTTGCGTGATTTATATATTGCAGTCGGTGATTATAAGCAAGCTTTAAACTTTGCAGATTTGTGTGTGGAAGAAGAGCATAAATTGATAAAGCCCAACGATGCCGATTATTACATGTCCTATCATGCAATAGCTGAAGTCTATAAGCTGATGGGGAACAAAGATAAATGCGTTGAGGCATTGGACTCAATGTCTTTAATACTTAAAATGCAACTTGACCCACTAAAAGCTTATTCTTATTATACAACAAGTGCCATGTGCTACAGCATGTTCAAAGAATATGATAAGGCTTTGGCCTATTATAAGGAAGTTGACAGCTTGCTGGCTACAAAATACCCGGAAACAGATGGTAACCGTATAAGACTTCTTCCTTTGATTGGTGGCATGGAACACAAACTTGGACATTATGATGAGTCAGAACGTTTGTATACTTTATACGCAGAACGAATAAAGGGACTATATGGTGAAAACAATATTGAATATATAAATGCTCTTAACTATCAGGCCAATGCTGAGGCTTTTGCTGGCCACCTTGATGAAGCATGCCGTGATTATATTCAATCAGTTGCCATTTTGAAAGCAGAACTGAAAAACAAGTTGCCGTATTTGACAACAGCAGAACGTGACGGTTTTTGGTCAGAGATATCCGGTATGCTTATAAATATGGCGCCTTTTGCTATTAAGGCCGATAGAAACCAAACAGAGTTTACACAATCTTGCTATGATGCATTGATTTTGTCTAAAGCCTTTCTTTTGGAGTCGGATCGTTCTGCTTTTGATGTCATAAAGAATAGTGGCAACGAAAAGGCTTTGGAAACTTTTTCTCTAATTGCCGCTATGCGTTCGCGGGTAAAAGAACTAGAGAAAGACTTTGAGGCAAATTCTGATAGTATTACTGAGATGTCGGCTAAGATAGATAGGTTAAGTAAAAAGCTTGTTTCAAAGTGTCGCGAGTACGGTGACATAAGTGAGTTTATGGATATTGATTATGACGCCGTTAAAGATAAGTTGGGAACAAATGATATATTGATAGATTTTACAGACTTCGTCTCAGAATCGCAAGGACGTAAATACGCGGCTTTTGTTATAAATAAGAAACAAAAATATCCTCTGCTGAAACTTCTTTTTTCTGAAAGTAATATCGATTCTTTATATTTGAAAGAACCGGATTGCTTTTATGAAGAGCCTTATGCTTCTAAGATTCGTCAGATACTTTGGAAGCCTTTGTCTGAATATGTTGTTGAAGGTTCAACTGTCTATTATGTCCCTTCTCAGCTATTGTTTCAGATATCTTTGGAGTCTATTCCTCTGGAAGATGGAAGTCTATTGGGCGACCATTATAATTTCATACGTTTGTCATCAGCACGTGAGCTGATGCGTTATCAGGCATCTTTAAATATTTCTAAAACTAAGCCGACAGCAGTGTTGTACGGTGGACTTGATTATGATATGGATACAAAAGAAATGGTCGAAGATGCTAAGGAATATAAGTTGCCTATGACTTTTGCATTGCGTGGAAATTTAGTTAGAGGTGATTCAGTATTGATAAGTCTACCTGGGTCTTTGCAGGAAGTAGAAGCAGTTGCAGAAATATTGGAAAAGAATAATTTTGATGTAACTCCTTATACGAAGACTGACGGCACTGCAGAGTCTTTTGTTAGTATGAGCGGGTGTGCACCAGATTTATTGCTTTTGGCTACTCACGGTTTCTATTATACTCCAGAAGAAGCCTTGCACTATGAATATTTAAAAGGACACCGTGATGCAATGTTTCTTTCAGGTTTGGTCTTGTCTGGCGGTAATGCCGCATGGTTAGGTAGAGAATTGCCTAAAGGTTCTTTGGGAGGCATTTTGACTGCCAATGACATTTCAATGCTGGATTTGAATGGGTTGGAATTGGTCGTTTTGTCCGCATGTAAATCTGGACAAGGAAAAGCAACGTCTGAAGGTTTGTATGGGTTGCAGCGTGCATTTAAAAAAGCCGATGCGCAAACCATAGTTATGACATTATGGAATGTTGATGACAATGTTGCGCGTGATTTTATGATTAAATTTTATGAAGAGTTAGTAGACAAGAAGAATAAATGGAATAAACGTACAGCATTTGAACGAGCTAAAAATTATATACGCAAACTTTATCCTGAAGCGTTTTATTGGGCGCCATTCGTAATGCTGGATTGATTGTACGTGTTTGCTTGGTATATATTTTTTAGCAGTATGTTTTGACTATTCTGATATTTATTGTGCTTCAGACGAAATTGGCCGTGCCGGAAATGTTCGACGCGGCCTATTTTGTGTTTATATGGTGATAGGATTGGTTACAAATTTCGCTCTTTTATCATAAAAGGTAAATAATCTTTAGTATGTTATGGAGAATGAATTTGAAATAGTTGATGTAATCAAGAAAGTGTGCGGAAATGCGGAGTATATGTCTCCTCTTGGGTGGCATTTTATATTTAATGAAAAGCATTTCTTTTACACAAAGAGCAATGGTAAAGATTTGATACGTTTTAGCATACCGCATTTGTTTTATGCTTCAGATTATGATGAGGCAAGACTTACTGCTGCAATAAACGAAACAAACAGGAATGTCAAATATATCAAGGTTGTCGTGCTTGAGTGCGGGAGTGTCTCTTTGGGGTATGATCATAAGATTGTGGAAGGGGAGCGATACGAAACTATTGTTCCTCATATAATAAATGCGCTTGACTTTGCTTCACAGTATTTGATAGATAAATTGAATCGGATATGAAACATTTTTTGATTTGCTTATTGTTGCTTGGGGGAGGCCTACATGTTTCTGGGCAAGATGGTTATTATATGAGAATGGCGAATAAATATCAGAATGAGGCAGAATATTACACAAGGCAAGCTATGAAATATGAACGTGAGGTTGAGTATTATAATCGAAGAGCTCAGGGATATCTGCGCGAGGCTGAATACTATTCTAAACATCAAAATTATGATAAGGTGAAAACATATCAGCGATGGGCTGCTGAAGCAACTGAGAAAGCTGAGACTAATTCCAGATACGCCGAAAATGCACGTGAACGTTCTCAAGATTATATGCGGAAGGCAAAAATTATGCTTCAGAAGGCTGAAAAGCTGTAATATTGGGGTTACATACATGCATATTGCAGTATTAATATTTCGAAATTAAAAGTATAACAGTATAAATTAACCGCATTCTATGAGAAATTTTTGTGTAGTAATGAGATTTGTAATGCTTGTATTAGCATTGATGTTTAGTGGTGGCCAGCATGTATTTGCTTCAGCTAAAGCTGGCGAAGCAGAGGTTTATGAAGGAAAGACTGCTACAATATATTTGGCCGATGTCTATCAACGGACACTCAGATATTCCAGAGTTTTGAGTTATTCTTGGACTTCGGATAACAGTTCATATGTGATTGTTACAAGTTCGACTCAGAATTACGCCAGAATAAAAGGAATAAAACCAACGTCTTCTTGCAAGGTATACTTCAAGTGCAGTTATGTTATTGATGGTTTCTACCGTACAATGGATTTTTATTATACGGTAGAGGTTAAATCCACATCTGTCCGTGTAACAAGCGTATCGCTGAATAGGTCAAACGCACAGTTGACAGAAGGAAGCACTTTGCAGCTCACAGCAGATGTATACCCTACCAATGCCACAAACAGAAATGTAAACTGGTCAAGCAGCAACACTTCTGTTGCCTATGTTGACAGTCGTGGGTTGGTAACAGCAAAGAACACCGGTTCGGCTACGATAACTTGTCGTGCGGCGGACGGAAGCGGATGTTCAGATGTTTGTCGTCTGACTGTTGAGCCGGCCGTTGTTTACGTGTCAAGCATATCTCTGGATAGAACAGATCTGTCTCTTAATGCAGGAGAAACTATACAATTGAATGCTGCAGTCTATCCTTCTACAGCAACAAATAAAAGTTTACATTGGTCATCAGATAATCCTTCTGTAGCAGCTGTTGCTTCTGACGGAACTGTTACAGCAAAATCTTCCGGAACTGCAACTGTTTTCTGTAAGGCACAAGATGGAAGTGGCGAATATGCAACGTGCAGGGTGAGTGTCGATTCGTATATTGAACCGGAAGCTATTGTTCTCAATGCTGATGAATTGACGCTTTATGAGGGTGAAACATTTCAACTCATAGTTGATATAAGTCCTGACGAGGCAACAGATAAAACGCAGGTGTGGATGATTGATGATGAAAAAGTTGTAAATGTTTCTGCAGATGGAACAGTTACTGCATTGAGTGAAGGTTGCGCAAGAATTTTTGTAAAAACGGTAAACGAACTGGTCGCTTCGTGTGCTGTGACTGTTAAAAAACGGGCAGATGTTGTTTTTACGGATTGGAGTGGACACTATATTGTGGCATCAAATCATGTTATAGGTAATCCAACGCAGGAATACAGCAATGATTTTGAGATGACGATTGAGAACAAAAATGACAACTATTTTGTAACTTCAATGTTAGGGGAGGATTTGACAGCGTACAATGACGGTGGATTTCTTTTGCATGATAATGGAGATGGAACGGCAACGATAGATATTTCTTATTATAATATACTGAAAAGTGCCGGCAAAGATTTTCCTCTTTATGCCATATATGTTTTCGATGAAGATGATAACGATTGGAGCGATAAATGGCATTTCAGAATGGGGGATGATGGTAGTATAATGATTGAAGATTTCTATGTTGCATCTTTTGCATGGAATGAGGAATCTGAAAAATGGGAGAACGGAATGTTGGAGACATTGTATTATAATCTGTCGGCAAATAAGGTATCTGCAGGCATACATACTGTAGGCGAAGAACCTTGTTGCGTTAGAGTAGAGGACAGTTCAATCATTTTCGATGATGCTTTTAGCGTTTGCGTGTTTCGTGCTGATGGAGCGCTGGTGTATTCTGGTACGACCGACTGTATTGCTGGTCTGGATAAAGGAATTTATATTGTCAGGTATGATGATAAATGCAAGAAAGTGATAATCCGATGATATTTTTGTCTGCGGAGTCATCTCTATTAAGGTACGTTATAATTGTATTTCTCGAAAGTTTGAAAAATGAAATTTAATTGTTTTAATATGAATAGACTTGTTTTTTAT
>UMKF01033851.1_pt1 | contig 22788 bp, 14 predicted proteins | sample 1966251 | NCBI WGS metagenome assembly UMKF01 (sample SAMEA4836171, study PRJEB28245) | human gut metagenome | biome: gut microbiome; material: fecal sample | place: Denmark | collected 2008
CGGGGCTAAAGTTTCCGACAAGATCGAAGTCATTTCCAATCTCCTGCCCAAAGTCGACCTCATGATCATCGGCGGCGGCATGGCCAATACCTTCCTGGCTGCCCAGGGCTATGGCATCGGCAAATCCCTGGTCGAAGCCGACAAAATCGATTTGGCCAAACAGCTCATCAACCAGGCTAAAGAACAGGGAACGAAACTGCTCCTGCCGGTTGATGTCACGGTCGCTGCTGAATTTAAGAACGACGCCGATCACAAAGTCGTTTCCGTCGATGCTGTCCCGGCTGACTGGATGATCCTCGACGTCGGCACGAAGACGCAGGAACTCTTCGCTAAAGAACTGGCCCCGATGAAACTCATCGTCTGGAACGGGCCGATGGGCGTCTTTGAAATGGAAAACTATGCCAAAGGTACGGAAGCCGTCGCAAAAGCCGTTGCTGATTCCGACGCTGTCTCCATCGTCGGCGGCGGTGACTCCGTCTCGGCTGTCAACAAGACAGGCCTTGCCGACAAGATCAGCCACATCTCCACGGGCGGCGGCGCTTCCCTGGAATACCTCGAAGGCAAACAGCTCCCGGGCGTTGTTTCCCTGAGCGATAAGCGTCAGACCATCATTGCGGGCAACTGGAAAATGAACCACCTCGCAGCCGACGCCAAAGAAACGATTCAGGGCCTCGTCGCCAAAGTCCCGCAGGACGTCAAACCGGAAGTCATCATCGCTCCGGTCTTCCCGTACCTGCCCATGGCTGTCGAAATGACGAAAGGCACGCCGATCCACGTTGCCGCCCAGAACATGCACTGGGAAGAAAAAGGCGCCTTCACCGGTGAAGTTTCGCCGGCAATGCTCGTCGATATCGGCGTCACACACGTCATCATCGGCCATTCCGAACGCCGCACGTACTTCAACGAAACGGACGAAACGGTCAACAAGAAAGCCAAAGCCGCTCTCGCTCACAACCTGACGCCGATCATCTGCTGCGGCGAAACGCTGGAACAGCGCGAACAGGGCATCATGCAGTCCTGGATCGAAGGCCAGATCGAAAAAGCGCTGGAAGGCCTGACGGCAGAAGACGTCAAGAAAGTCGTCATCGCCTATGAACCGATCTGGGCGATCGGCACGGGCAAAACGGCCAGCGCTGCTCAGGCAGAAGAAGTCTGCGCTATCATCCGCAAGAAAATCGCGGCTCTCTATGACGAAGCAACGGCTGAAGTCGTTTCCATCCTCTACGGTGGCAGCGTCAAAGGCGGCAACGTCGCTGAACTCACAGGCTCTGCCGACATCGACGGCGGCCTCGTAGGCGGCGCCAGCCTCAAAGCCGACGACTTCCTCGCCATCATCAACAATGCCGTTGTAAAATAAGCTCGTGGCTCGTGGTTCGTGATTAGGGGTCGCCCCTACAGAAAAGGACCTGTCGCTTTTGCGGCAGGCCCTTTTGCTATATCTTCTTACATTTGTTACAATAAAGGCAATGAGAGGGAGGAGGAATTCGATGAAATATATTTTATATGTCCTTTCTTTTTTCTGCCTGCTCATCGGCGGCGGTGCCTGGTTCTTCTACAACCATTCCGTCGGCCTGCTGGGCGTTTTGGCAGCGTTATATATCCTCTGGCGGCAGGAAAAGAAGCCGCGTCCCCTTGCCTTGAAATTAGGAGACGGGAAAGGGAAGAGCCGCGTATCGTCCCAGGACCAGGCTGATTTCACCAAGGCCCTGCGCGACTTCAACGCCATGGAAGGGGAACGGCGCAGCCTGACGGATCCAGACCTCGTAAAGACCGTCGCCAACATGCAGCACGTAGCCCTCAACTTCCTCTACTACCTGCAGCAGTACCCGGACCGCATTCCCATTGCTTCCCATTTCATCAACTACTATCAGGACCGGGCCGTCTACATGATCCGGAAATATAAGAAGCTGACGGCGACGGGCCTGAAGACGGAGAAAGTGACGACTTCTCAAAAGCGGCTCAAGCAGCTCCTCAGTCAGCTCGATGAAGCTTACGAAGAACAGTTCACGCAGGTCCTCGATACGGAACTTACTGACGTCGACGGCGAAACGGCCGTCATGGCCCACAACCTCGAAGCGGACGGCATCTATGACGAACAGCGCAGCACGGCGCGCCGCAGCAAGTCTTCTTTGAAAGGCTCCTTCTCCCGCTGGAAACAGCAGGCGGCGGACCGCTTCGACGCCTATACGGACGGGACCTTTTCCTCCATTACGCCGGAACTGCGCCATAAGATCAACGAAGAACGGCTGATCACAGCCGTCCTGGCCTTCTTCCTCGGCACCTTCGGCATCCACCACTTCTACCTCGCCAGACCCCTGCGCGGCATCGCCTGCCTCTGCTTCTGCTGGACCTTAGTGCCGACCTTCCTTGGCCTGCGCGACGGCATCCGCTGCTACGACATGACAACAGACGAATTCTACTACGCCTGCTACCTGCCGAAATACAGGAAGTTTTAGAAGAAAGCAGGAAAAAGCAGAAAAGAGCAGCGAGAAGCAGAAAGCCTCCCCTGAGAAGGGGAGGGGGACCACGTAGTGGTGGTGGGGTTCTTCGCCATACCTGCTCGGACTTAGATGGATGCTGCGCATCCTGAAACTCAGGATTGTATTACGACCGTGTGCCAATCGTCATAAATTCCGGCTCTATACAAAATTCGCGCGGGTTCGCCACGTGCGAACCCCTACAGCTGATAACGATTGGCTCGGCCGCCCCTACGGCACGGGCGCAACCACGTGTATATAAATTATCGCTGTCAGGCACTGCTGCCTTTCTCTGCTCTTTACTGCCTTATGCTGATTTTCACTATTTTTTATTACCATTCCATCGCCTATATGCGATTTCGTAGGGGTCGCCGCTTGGGCGACCCGCTGTGAATTCTGTGCATAGCCGTTTTCAATGCAGGGGCGCTCACGTGGGGCGACCGCCAGTTGATGTAGAAATCTGAATATTTTGTTTATGTGAAAATATAAAACGACCTGCTGTGCAGAGATTTTAATTAATTCTCTGTGCAGCAGGTCGTTTTTTACGCTTATTTTTCATAAAAACGGGAATTATATACATTATAGGTTACAGAAGAATGACGAGTGTCTTGTAGGGGGGGACGAACGTAGTAAAATAGAAAATAGGTTACAATACGGAGACAGCTTTTGATAAAAATAGGCGGAAATGTTGTTTTTATTTCACAAAATAAGGTCACGCAAAAAGCAAAGAGCTCTGTATGAAAACAAAATTTTTATAAGGGGGCTCGTTCAATTGAAAAAAAGATTCTTATTGACTTTATCAGCTACGATAATGATGGGGGTTGTACTCTTAATGAGCGGTTGTTCTAATCCTATTACGGATGGTTCATCTACGACAGGCAGCGTTGAAGCACCTCAAAGCATTAATTATGAAAAAAGTGACGCCATTACAGCAGATATTTATTTAGACGGGACGACGTCGATGTATGGTTATGTCAATTACCCGGGCGGCACAATTTATGGGGATGCTGTCAAAAATATTGAACGGACGATTACGGAAAATTGGAAAAACGATACGATTAACTATATTAAGTTCGGTGACACTTTCCAGGAAATGAGCCGTGATGCCTTCCTGCAAATGGATACTACAGCCTTTTATGATCAGAAAGATACAAGCCTGCAGAAAGTCATTGAACAAACAAAAGACAAAGATTTATCGATTATCATTACTGATTTATTTCAGACCAATCAGGATTTGGACAGCTTAGTCCATTCGATTAAAAACAAGGGTATGGGCAATGATCGGGCTGTTGCCGTCATCGGTTTGAAGAGTCAATTCAACGGCAAAATTTTTGATGTTGGCAAAAATATGTCTTCTCTTGATTATGCAAGCAGTGATGATCCTTCTACATATAGGCCTGTTTATTTGATTGTTCTGGGCAGTGAAAATGATACACGGGCTTTTGTTGAAAGCTATCAGAAAAAACTGCCTGAAAGTGCACAAGCAAATGTTGCCTTCTTTGCCCCGAATTTAGGTATTCATAATGCCTTAGAAGCGGATAAAGTGACGAACAAGAAAAGTGATAAAAAGGATAAAGCAGCTAAAATGGCAACGATATCGAATTTATTGGGTAAAGGCGATATCATGCAGTATCGTTTGAAAAAGGATGAAAAATTGTCGGAAGCTCCTGTTCGTTTGTATGGGAAAGATGTTATCGGTAAAATTCCGGATGCTTATACTCTGAAATTGGATAGTGTAGAAGTATGGAATAAAGGCGGCAAAATCTTTGAATCTACGACAGCTGACGATTTCTTAAGTGCCGATGTCGGCGATACCGGTTTGAACAATGGAACGGCCAATATTTCCTTCATGCTCCAGGCAAATCCCGCAGCTATCCATAAAAAGGAAGGTGTATACCGGGCCAAGATATCTCTGGTTTCTGATAAGGATAAGTATACTAAAGCTGTTAATTCTTTTGCAGATTGGAATTTTGATGACAGCCAGATCAGTGAAAGTCAGGACGCTCTAAAGTCTGTAGGCAATAAGACCTTAAATATCAGCAAGTTCATTACGATGCTGGCAAATCTGAATTATGAATTGAATACACCGGGATTCCACGATATTTACGTTTACTTTGAAGTGAAATAGAAAGGAGTTTGATTTTTATGAAGTGGGTTGCATTTTTAGTAAAAGCCGTTGTGATTTTCTTTGTTTTATGGTTGGTATTCATTTATGGGTATGGCGATTTTTGGCTGGCAGATACAATTGTACCTGACGCAGATATAGAAATTGACGAATGGCTTCATTCTTATTATCTTGCCGGCGGCATTGCTGCGTTTATCGGATTGATTTGCAGCGCTATTTGGTTTTACTTTGGTATCAATTTTGCCGGCGGTATCAGTGCCGGTGTGAAACATACGATTTTATGGCTCATCGCCTTCATTGGCAGCTTTATCGTTGCCTTTGTCTGCATTGATGCGGCACAGGAAGGCAGCGGCTTATCGTTCTTTTTCGTAGGCTTTTTAGCTCCTGTAGGCTACTATCTTAATTCCTTATTTAATTCCGCAGAAGCCGTTAAATTCATTCCGCCCCTTGGCGAACACATTCATGGTTAAAATGAGAAGGGAGTAATGAAACGATGAGTTACTACTTAATCGGCATCGGTGGAACCGGTGCCAGATGCATGGAAGCTTTTGTCCATTTAACGGGTGCGGGACTTCTGAAAGATAATCAGCCGGTGAAAACTATTTTTGTCGATGCCGATGTATCCTGCGGGAACTTAGTACGGACACAGCAGACAGTAGATTTGTATAGAAAAGTAAGAAAGCTGAGTTTTGGACCTGATGGAATTTTTAAAAATGATATTATTAACTCCGGTTTTTGGAGTCCTGTAAAGAAAAATTGCAATACTTTGGACGACGTCTTCCAAAATACATCGCTAATTAATAAAGACAGCACCAAGCCTTTAGGTATGCTTTATGAATCCTTATTCACGGAACAGGAAAGAACGACGAACCTGGATAAAGGATTCCGCGGTCATCCGGCAATTGGTGCGGCTGTCATGACGGAGAAGATGGATATTAATGATGAACCGTGGAAGACAATTTTGCCACAAATCAATGCGGATAAGAATGCAAAGATATTCCTTTTTGCTTCAGTTTTTGGCGGTACTGGAGCAGCCGGTTTTCCTACGATTGCTCGCTTGCTTCAAGCGGAATTGCATAAAGATGGTGAAGGCAACTGCATTGCTAAAATCGGTGGTGCTCTGGTCTTGCCGTATTTCCAATTTCCCCCAGCCGATGCTGCCAACAGTAATGAAATGCAGGCGAAAGTTGAGGAATTTATGTTGAATACTAAGTCAGCCCTCGATTACTATAATAAAAACAATCTTTTAGGTCCTGTTTTTACGTCTATCTATATGGTCGGTGAAAATGACTTATCAGAAGTCAAAAAATTTAGCCTCGGCTCTAAAGATCAGAAAAATGAAGCAAACATTGTTGAAATGTATGCGGCGTTGGCTGCTTTTGATTTCTTTAATAAGCCAACTTATGATACTCGCGGTGAAGTCCCGATGATTGGCCGTAAAGAAGAAGACCGGATTACGTGGGATGATTTGCCGGATGTTTGCGTTGAAGGGACACTTAAAGATAAGATGGCGACGTACATCCGCTTCCTCTATGCATACCGTTGGAATGTCCTTGAGTCGTTGAGAAAAATAGCTCAAGATGAAAGTTATGATAAATACGTTGCCTGGTATAAAGATTTAGTTAAAAAAGCTGGCGGCATTGACGTTTATCATGATAAAGAAATGATGGAACGTTTTGAATCATTAGGCGAATATGCGGAACACTTTTTTGCTTGGATGCATGATATCATTCAAAGTTCACCGCGTCATGTTGAACTAGTAAATGAACGTGTTTGCGGGGCCTGTGTCTATGATTCGGATGATGATAGAAAGAGTATTTTCAATTTCTTTAAAAAAGAAACTCAGAAATTTTTTACCCTCGATATCTATCAAGTTGTTCTGCCCGTTGCAGAACGTAAGGATAAGCTGACAGGAAAAGAATTCTGGCAGTCATTATGTAATTATACAAAAAAAATGAAGAAGACTGAAGCGGCAGGCTCTGAAATCTTAATGCAGGCAATTCAGGATATTTGTAAGTAGGAGGAAAGATTGTTATGGCTTTTCCATTATTACCCAGTCTTGTTGCCGACCCTAAAGTAGCAATTCCCCAAAGTGGTGAATGGACGAAACCGAATGCACAAAATACATTGACCGGACTCGTCGACAGTTTGAAAGTGGCAGCAAATAAATATTCTAATATTAGTTCTATTCCTGATGTTTGGGCACATCCTATTCTCATGCGCAGTATTTTGAGTGATGACCAACATCCGCAGTATGGACGGTATGTTGCAGAATGGCGCGGCCTTTTGGCAATTATGGCTTTACGGAAAATGCGCGGTCTTAGCAAGCTTCAGGTTGTAAGCATTGAGATTCCTACTGCCGATAAACTGCAGGATGATGCACCAGAATTTCTAAAAGTGCTGGTTCGGTCGATTCCGTTGGAATATCTGCAAATGCAAAATGATGGTACGATTAAAGATAAACCGGGAATTCAGGCTAAAATACAGCTTTTGACCTATGATAATCATCCCTTGGGAATTTTTTGGCCGTCTATTTTGATTTGCCCGGCGTTAGGATTGGAAAAATATCAGCCTCATGATATTGCCTGGTGGGGAAATGACGGGTTGATGGATCCGATTAGTTCTCTAAGCAATGATGAAAAGAATTCCTTACATGCATGGTTACAGAATGTAATTAATTCGATATCGGATAATAACAATGCCTTAATGAAATTGTTAACGGCTTTTCGTGATGACCTTAAGCAGAGTTTAGCTGTAGATTTCAAAGATACAGCATTTCAGGGACAGGCAGGCAAGGGCCTTGGCGTTACCGGGGCATGTGCAATTATTGATATTCCTATAGAAGGTATTGTCGATGATACTTTTTTAGAGAAATCACAAGTACTTTTGACGAATCGGCGGGGAAATGACAGTTTGCCCAATTTACTGATTGTAACACCTGATTTGGATCAACAGTGGAATGTCAGTGCCAGCCAGATTATTGTTGGTGGTTATCTTAACGCCAGTACTTGTCTTAATAAGGGGACAGGATTGATTCTTGATCATTTTCACGTCGGCGACGTTGATCTGAGTGATTATCATGCAGAAATTCATATGGCTAATGAATTTTTTACAGATAAAGTTACTATCTTTTACTTACCGTACAATGCTTTTCCAACTGTTATGGAAAATAAAGTCTATCCTTATGGACAAGCGTCTGTCAATATTATCTTGCCGATTCGCAAATGGCTGTTGGATTACTTGGAACCAGAATTTATTGCAAAAAATACGAAAATCGCTGTTATCAATCAAGATATTGAGGTTACTCTTTCTTTGCCTGTCTCGGGTCCGGATGGCAAGGGAAAAATGCTTGTTACGAAGAAAATCTATAAAGCAGCACAGCCTAAAGCAAATAATTTAAACAATGATGAAAAGAAAGAAATTCTTGACTATGATTCAGTTCCATTGATCCAAGTTTGGCCTAATATCCGCATGCGGGAGCCAAATGCCTGGAAGGCATATTATACCTATTTTGATTTAGGAGATAGTACGATACCATTTCATGCTTCACCTTTGTTCAAGCAAGAAACGCCTCAAAGCATGAAATTACCTGACAACACTTCAGCGGAAATATGTAAAGGTACCTCTTTCCCAGAAGCTTTTGTTTGCGAAAACCGCTTTAAGGATCTATATGGCAAGGAAGTGTCTGAGGAAATAGGACTCCTTTTGTTGGATCAGAATAAAGTACAAGAAGTAAGTGCGCATAATGTAAACTGCAAAATAGGCATTGATTTTGGTACAACAAATACGACGGCGTATATGTATGTTGATAATGAACAGCCGCATCTCATCCAATTTAAAAATCATAAATATTATGTCACACTTACTGCAGACGGAGAAAGTATTACTGGGTATGACCGCAATTCAGTGCGTAAAAACTTTATTTCTGAACAAGAACAGCCGGGTAGCAACCAGGGGTCGATAAAAACCATGTATCACGCGAATCCGCAGAGCCAAAAAGCAGATCCATTCTTTTCAGGCAATATTTATTATCTTGATCAGTCCAAAAATATCGATGCTGACCGTTCCATTATGGGAAATGTTAAGACAACCGAGATGAAATGGGATAAAGTAAATGGACGTATTTACATGCAAGGGTTTTTAATGCAGTTTTGTCTGCAATGTATGGTTGAAGCTGTTATTGCCGGTGCAAGTACCTTAGAATGGCTTTATTCGTATCCAAAAGCTTTTTCCATTACCCAACGCCAACAGTATAAGATGACCTGGCATACTATTTATACGGAAACGATTTCTACAGCCTGCACGTTGCACAGCAGTGAATCCGGTTCACTTTCTGAAAGTGAATCGGTAGCAGAATACTTTAAAAAAGATATGCAGGCTTCTACAGCGCGCGGTATTATTTGCATGGATATTGGCGGTGGTACAACAGATATCGCAATTTGGCAGGGCAGTAAAGATGCTTTGTTGAACCAAACGTCCATACGTTTTGCTGGCCGGAATATTTTGAATGATTATTTGTGGAATCGTAAGCAGAATGGTTATCTTATGCTGTCAAAATTGAAAAATGGCAATAGTGAATTTATAAATATGTTGGACAGTCTGGAAAATGAAGAATCTAAGCATGGCTTTGATTTAAAATTAGAAGCTTTGCTGCGCGACTATGAAGCGGATATCTTCAGTTCGTTGCCAACGAAGAGTGCTGATACTGAGATTGCACTTCTTATCCGTGATATCACTTTTGCTTTAGCGGGAATTTTCTTTTATAGTGGCATGTTGGTTGGTCATTTACTGAAAGCGGGTAAGTACGATATGACAAAGCTGTTGCCGAATTGCTATGTTGGCGGTAATGCGTCTAAATTGTTGAATTGGGCAGCAGATGGTGAATTTTCGTCAGATTCGTTAATAGCGGCTGTATTCAAGGAATGTATGTACAGGGGTATTTTGTATGAAGAAAAACAGGAAAACGTTGATGACGATTTCGATATCTACATGACAGATTATCCGAAACAAGAAGTAGCTTATGGTTTAGTTACTAGTACTAGAGCGTCTGGAAATAAAATCAAAATTAACTTATCAGGTAATACGAATGATGTATGTCTTTTAGCAGGTGAAAAATTTGCTGTTGATGCAACGGAGCAGCCAAGTGAAATTGTCTCAGCAGAGGATTTTCTGGCAGGTGTTCATATTGATAACAAAAAGCCTGAAGTTTTTGATCAATTCGTATCCTTGTTCAATAATATTATGCAGAATATAGAGTGGAGTCCTGTTGTTTTTGAAAAAGGAGACTTTATCAATATTTGTACAAACGTTAATCAAGATTTAAGTGATATGAAACAAGCGTCTGGGGGAAATATCAAAAACATTAATACAGAGCCAATTTTTATTTTGGTTTTAAAAGAAGCTTATCAATACCTTTCGAAAAAATAATCTTGGAGGTGAATTGTAATTATGGATGATAATGATAATGCTGTCTTGAACGGTTTGATTAAAATGTTAGAGCAGTTGATGTATGATAAAGTTCACGATAATGCTCCTTATATAAGCAAGTATGTCAAATTCCTGCCGGGTAATGGTTCTTTTAAAGAAGCGATTGATTTACTGAAGAAGCTGTCTAAAAGCGAAAGTCTTTCTTTGACTGTTGCGCCAAGTGTAAAGGAAGAAATTCGAGAACCACATTTTGATGATATAGAGAAAAAAATTTTACAAGATGAAAAGTTCCTCAAATCTATTATCAATCAAATTCTTCAAAATAAGGAATTTATTGAAAAACTTAAAAAGGAAGTTGTAATAGAACCTAAAGACGAAGCTGCGGAAGAAACGATACCTTTGCCAGAAGAAAAGCAAGCTGAGAAAATACCTGAGCAAAATAAACTGGATACGACTGTATCATCCAGTATTGACATTAGCCCGCAGATGCAAAATGACTTGGATAAAATCGTTCAAACTTATAGTACTAGTACCTATCATGACGGGTTGCGTCTCAGTCTTCAAGATGAGGAAGCATGGGCAGAAAATCCGAGACATTTCCACAGCTTAGAAGAGGCCAAAACTATTCCTTTGAAAGAAATTCAGGGGAATGGTCGATTTCGCGGCATTCCTACGGAAGCACCCTACTATTTTTTGGTGCCTGCCAAAAATATTTTGTTCAGAGAAGAAACTATTATGAAATTTGGCTATGAAGAGTTTTTTGAATTTGATTCTCCAGACGATTTAAAGGGAGAATATAGGAAGGTTGAATTAACAAGGCCTGCAATTATTGAAAAACGCGGTGATTTGTATTATTTATCAGAACGCGGTCGAATTACAGTTAAATATTAGAGGGGGCATAAGAAGTGGGAATATTATCGTATATCATTCCACAGGAGTGGGTACTTCGAATTATCATTATCGCAATGATAGCTTTGGCTGTTTTTGTCATTCGTAAATGCTGGATTCTCTCTACGTTGGGCAAAGAAAACTTAGCTATGCTGGACCGAATGGAGAATGTCGGTGATTTAGAGAAAGCGCTGTTGAAAAATGATGCCAATCTTGATCAGGAGTTTGCTAAGTATGAAACGGCTTTAGGGAAGAATGATAATACTTCTGTTCTTTTTGAACATTTGAAAGCGATTTACGATGCTGGGGCGCAGAGCAGTCGCCTTGATGCAGATTTGTTAGTGAAGAATACAGTCGATAAGATTTTTACCGATGTTGATTCAATAAAGACCAGCATCTCGCTTTTCCTTGTCATTGGGATTTTAGGTACCTTAGCCGGCTTGGCTATCAGTATCGGCGGCTTTAACGGGGCTAACTTTGTCATGACTGGACAGAACAGCTCGACAGCAGATGAATTATCGCTCTTGTTCGGCAACCTGCGCGGGGCTTTTGCACCGAGTATGTGGGGCGTTTTCTTTACGATTGTTTTTGTCTTTGGTTACTCTTGGAAGATTCAGGAAGGCTGCATCAATAAAGTCACTGAAAAATTGACAATTAATACTATACGCTATTGGCTGCCAAAACTTTATCCGACTGATTTCCAACGTGGGGATCAGAGTTTAGTCAAGCTGAACGCAACGATTGCCAATGCTGACGGTATCAATAACGGCGTACGAACTCTGGAAAAGAATTTGAGTTCTTCTAATCAGACGTTGCGGCAATTAGCAAAAGTATCTGATGATATCCAGAAAGCCAGTGACCGCTTTGATAAAAGCACGGATAAAATCGTTAAGATCAAAGAACTTTATGATGAATTGAAAAAGACAAACGATATTTTCCATTCATCGTTGGAATCTTTGATTAATTCAGCTATCCAGGACCGAAAAGATTCTTATAAAGAATATATAGAAATCGTCGAAAAAAATTATGCTGCCGTACAAGATGCCAATCAGAAAATGAAAGACCAGATGGGGCAGTACTTCGACGCCTTAACAGAAGTGTTAAAAAAACAGAACAGTGCTTTTTCTGCAGGCTTGCAGGGGCAGATTGATACTTGGAAAGCTACTTTAAACAATCAGAATGCACAACTGCAGGAAGTCATTTCTCAATTAAAGGCTTATGACACAAGCTTTTTCCAAACTGTCAATGAGTCTAGAGAATCATTGAATAAGTCGATTGAAGTAAATCGTAATGCAGCGATTGTCAATCAAGAGCTAGGTAAAAAGCTACATGAAATTGAAGAAAAATTATTGAGTCGTCAAGATGAATTGATGGTTCAAATTTCACAGCCTATCACTAGTCAGCTTTCAGGAGTAGCACAGGCACTGCAGCATATTCAGCAACCTCTCAATGAGGCCGTAAAAAATATAGAAAAAATGGCCAATTATAATCAAAGACAAACGTCAGAGACAATGGAAACTTTAAAAGTAATGACAGATAAGCTGCAGGAAAAGCAGGATTCACTGGCTCATAATGAACAGGAATTAATGCAAATGTTAGAATCTTTACAGAAAACAGTACAGGGATTCCAGGGAGCCGTAAATACTACAATGGCTGTTGTTGGTGAAAAGAGTGGTGTTTCTCCTGAATTGATTAAGCAATGTTTTGAAGCACAGACAGCAGCCTTGCGGACTTCGAATTCTAGACGAGAAAAAGATAAAGAAGAAAAGAAGAATGGCTTCCTATCTTTGAAAAACGTGCCTGTATTGGTCATTGCGGTTTTACTCCTGTTCAGTGTCGTGACGCAGATTATCATGGTTACAAAAATATCGGCGCTAGAACAGAACCAAGCAGCTGTCAATCAAGTACTGATGAAGGGCGAAATGAACGATTCATCTTCAGCTTCCGGACAGTAGAAAAGGACGGGATAGTATGTTGAAAAATCGATTTGGTTTTAACTTCTGGCCGTCTTTTACGGATTTGATGTTGTCTTTCGTACTTGTTGTTTTGATTATCCTCTTCGTTGTCTCCAAGATGATTGCTGCAGGTACTGAAAATCTGGATCGGGCCCGACAAAGTCAGCAAAAGATTCAGACGCAGATTGAACAGGGCATCGGCAAGCAATATAAGGTCGTTACCCTTTCCGATAGGGATGGTACAGACATTAATAAAGAAATGGCTAATCGACAGGCTGATGTTTATATTATTGATAAACTGGACAGACAGACCATCACGTTTAGTGATAAGGTTTTGTTTGATTCCGGTCAAAGTGACATTAAGCCGGCTGGCTATGATATCTTAAATGTTGTCGGGCCGATTATTGCTAATAACTTGGATAACATCGGCGAAATCCAGATCCAGGGCCATGCAGACATTAGTTTTGAAGACGATTTTAACTTACAGCTGGCGGCTAACCGTGCCATTGCTGTCTATAAGTTCCTTCAGGTCAATGTCGGTATCGACCCGGCACAATACCTCATGTCAGCGACCTCCTTTGGGAAGTACAAGCCAGTAGGCCGTGAAGCGGGCAGCGATTATAACTATGCTAAACTGCAGGAGGCCAATGCGAATGAAACTTTAATGGCTCGGAACCGACGCATTGAAATTGTACTGTTCTACAAGAATCAGAAGAAATAGCGGTATAGTTAATATTTTTATCATTGATAATTCATCTTATTTGTAACAAAAAAAGTGAATCGTGAGTATAATACTCATGAGTATTATACTCACGATTCACTTTTTATTAAAATAGGGGGGGCAGATGACAGCCGAGTGATAATCATCATAAATTCTGGCTTTGCACAGAATTCACTCGGGCGCCCCAAGCGGTCGCCCCTACGGACGGTCAAGGACACGTCTGGATTTTTCTGCTCTTAGTTGTTAGCTGTCAGGAGTTAGGGCCTGCTAATCGCTAATCCCTAGCTGCTAATCGCTTTAAATGAAAACGGGGCTGCGCATGAGAGGAATTCCCTTCATGCGACAGCCCTGTTTTCTGTGTGTATAGAGAGTTTAAAAAGAGAGAAAGCGAAGTTAGATTTCTACGTTGAAGTGTTTGAGGATCATTTTTTCGGCTTCTGCGTTCCAAAGGCCGTTGTGGGCTTTGCAGCATTTGTCGAGGTCGTAGAAGAACGGGTCTTTTTCGCCGAGTTTGGCGAAATCTTCGATGGCGGTCATGGGCATGTCGAACTGGGTGTAGGCCAGTTTCTTGCCGCCCGGGATCTTCGGCAGGTTGAGCGTCGTTTCTGCGATGCTGTCGATGCCGCCGACGTGGGTGATCATGACGGCCGGGTCGAGGATGCCTTTGGCAGCGAGGTTGTTGGCTTCGATGAGGTCATCGTTGTTGCCGCCTGTCGTGCCCATGATGTGCGTGCTCGTGTAGTGGCAGTCGTAGAGGTTGATTTCGGCGCTGAAGTTTTTGTCCGTCGGACCGGAGAAGAAGTTCATGCAGCCGTCAAAGGCGAGGAGTTTGTTGCCCAGTTCAGCAACGGCACGGATCGGCGTGAAGACGAAGACGTCATCGTAGCCGTGGCCGTCGGTGAGTTTCATTAAATCGTCATAAGCCGTGTCCATGTTGGACGTGTTGACGTAGATCAGTTCGACGCCGTGCTGGGCAGCGTATTCCGGCGAAACGACTTCTTTGGCGCGGGCGATGCGGGCGTCGTTGATGTCCGTGACGACGATGCGTTTCGGTTTGTTTTCAAAGTTGATGCCGTAGCTGATGGCGCCCAGGCCCATGGGGCCGCAGCCGCCGAGGATGATGATGTTGCCGCCTTCTTTGGTGCCCATGGCGTGGTTGTAATTATGTTTGTTCGTGTGGTAGTTGGCGTGGTAGCCGCCGATGATGCAGCTCATAGGTTCACCCAGGGAGGCTTCGAAGAAACTTTCGCCGTCATAGGGCATGAGGGCGCCCAGTTCCATGACTTCATGCGGGAAGATGCAGTACGTGCAGTCGCCGCCGAAGAATTCGTAAGAATAACCCGGAGAAGCCAGGCTGCCTTTATAGTTCAGGGCCGGCTGCTGGGCGAAGCGCATGCCCGGCTTGAACTGGTCCTGCCATTTCTTGCCGACCTTGACGATGACGCCGGCGAATTCGTGACCTGTGATGATGGGGTGCGTATCCATGTTCTGGGGAGCCCGTTTATGTTTCTTGCCCTGTTCGACGAGTTTGTACGTCGACATGCAGATGCTGTCGGTAATGATTTTGGCTAAGATTTCGTCGTCTTTGATTTCCGGGAGTTCAAATTCTTCCAGACGTAAATCGCGGGTACCATACATTCTGACTGCTTTTGTTTTCATGATAGAATCCTCCTAAGTGATTGTTCCATAATATATGTATTAATAGATTAGGTGACTATTCCGCTTCGATGTTGGCGAAGGTATCGTAAATCTGATCGACAGAGCTTTTCAGGATTTCGTCGACTTCATCTTCATCGGAACAGGTGATGGCGATATTACTGAGGATATCGATGTGTTCGTCACCGACACCGGCGATACCGATGACCAGTTTGACTGTTTCACCGCCCCAATCGGTTCCCTGGGGGAAGGTCATGATGACTAAGCCCGATTTCTTGACTTCGCATTTGCCTTCTTCGATACCGTGAGGGATGGCGACGGCGTTGCCGATGGCCGTATTGAAGACTTTTTCTTTGTCCAGCATGGCCTGGGTGTATTTTTCTGTCGTATAGCCATCATCGTAGAAAATCTTGCCGATTTCTTTGATGACGTCTTCTTTGGCTTTAGACTGGCAATTGAGGATGATATTTTTCTTCTGCAAAATCGTGTTCATGGTATATATCTCCTTTATTTACTTTGACGGGCAGCGACTAATTCATCGACGAGCATGCCGTATTCAGGGGCTGCCATAAAGTTTGTAATTGTAATCAAGCGGGCTTGGGGAGCACTGGCTTTCGCTCGTTCAGCCAAATCCTGGTGACAGACGACGAGCTGGGCGTCTGCTGGGATTTCTGAAACGGAAGCGTGACTGACGGTGATGTCGGTCAGGCCGGCTTTCTTGAATTTCTTCTGCAAGACGGCGGCTCCCATGGCACTGGAACCCATACCGGCATCGCAGGCGAAGACGACGTTGGTGATGCACTTCAAATCGGCCTGGGCCGGAGCGGCGGCTGCCGGAGCCGTGCCTTTCGATTCAGCCTTCATGTCCTGCATCTTCTGCTGGGCTTCTTCCAGGGATTCGCTGGATTTGGCAGCGGACATCTTGATGATCGGCGAGGCGATGATGAAGGAAACGGCAGCAGCAATGATGATGCTCAGGATGACTGAGAGGGTCGAACCCTTCGGCGCCATGGCCAGATAGGAAATGAGGCTGCCCGGGGCCGGCGGACCCGAAAGACCGAGGTCGAAAATCATGTTGTAGAACAGGGCTGCGACACTGCCGCTGATGGTTGCCAGCAGGAGAGCCGGGTTCATGAGGATGTAGGGGAAGGAAATTTCGTGGATACCGCCGAGAAGGTGGATGATCAGGGCGCCGGGAGCGGACTGACGGGTCATGGTGTCTTTCGAGAAGAGCCAGTAAGCCAGGAGAACGCCTGTGCCGGGGCCGGGATTGGTTTCAATCATATAGAAGATGGACTTGCCCGTTTCGGCGACTTGTTCGGCGCCGAGGGGAGTGAAGATGCCGTGGTTGATGGCGTTGTTCAAGAAGAGGACTTTAGCCGGTTCTACGAAGACACCGATGAGCGGGAAGATACCGGCCTGGAGCAGGATCTGGACGCCGGCCGTCAGGAAGGACAAGATGATGCCCATGACCGGGCCGATGAGGTAGAAGCCGAGGATGGCCATGACCATGCCCAGGATGCCGACGGAGAAGTTGTTGATGAGCATTTCGAAGCCCGGCTTGATGCGGCCGTCGACAGCGGCGTCAAATTTCTTGATGACCAGGCCGGCCAGGGGCCCCATGACCATGGCACCCATGAACATGGTGTAGGTCGTGCCGCAGATGACGCCGACTGTGGCAATGGCACCCATGATGGCGCCGCGCAGGCCGCCGACGATTTTGCCGCCCTGGAAGGCGATGAGCAGGGGCAGGACGTAGGTCAGGAAAGGTCCGACCATTTTTGCCAGCTGTTCGTTAGGCAGCCAGCCGCTGGGGATGAATAAGGCCGTAATCAGGCCCCAGGCGATGAAGGCACCGATGTTTGGCATGACCATACCGCTGAGGAAACGGCCGAAGGATTGGACTTTTGCTTTCATGATGATTCCTCCTAAAATCTTTGGAATGAATACGTGGGACACGAGCAGTACCTGACACTCCGGATTGCACTGCGCTGCTCTCTTGATGGCTACAGTATAACTTGTGTACATATCAAAAGCAATTAAAAGTAATTTAACTTTGTCCTTTTGGAAGATGACAGGACTTGGGAAATGAGGTTTTTACAGGCTTTATCCCTACTGGCAATAACACGGTTTGTGGTATAATGAAGATGAAAAATCATGAAAAGAAGGTGTTGACATGGGGGCAAAAGCCGTGATCATCGATCACGAACCGCTAATGGCGGCGCAGTTGAAGAAGCTGTTACAGCGTGGGGATCCGTCTATCGAGGTAAAATCAATATGTTATGAAGGGGAACAAGCCATGGCTTGTCTGGCGGCTCATCAGCCGGATATCGTCTTTCTGACGCTGGAAATGCCGCGGGTCAGCGGCATGACCATTGCCAGACAGATTGAAGCGGCCAAAGGCCCTCATCCAGCCGTCGTCTTCGTCACGGGCAAGCGCGATTTTATTTCCCAAGCGCTGCGGCTCAATGTCCTCGATTATCTGGTCAAACCGGTTACAGAGGAGGAAGTGCGGCGGGTCGTCGAGAAATTCCGCGCTGTCTATATAAAAAAAGAAGCTCCTTTGCAGGAAGGAGCTTCCGAAACAGCTGTTGACAGCAGCCGACCCAGTTATGCCCGGCGTTTTTCCGTCGATGAAGGCGACAAGATCAAACTCATTTCGACGGAAGATATCCGCCTGGTCTATGCAGAGAAACGAAAAGTTTTTCTCGTTACCTTGTCGGGCAAGACGTATCCCAGCCATCTCAGTCTGGTCCAGTTTGAAAAGCGTCTGCCTGAAGAGGTGTTCTTTCGCTGTCACCGCAATTATATCGTCAACATCGATGAGGTTCAGCAAATCGAACCGTGGTTCAATCATCAATACGTCCTCATCGTCAAAGGAATGGAAGACCAGCCCGTGCCCATCGGCCGGTCGTATGTCAAGAAACTCCGGCAGTACGTCGACTTATAGACTCAGGGCAGACTCGAAATAGGTCTTGAGGATCCGCTGCAGGTGGCAGCGGATTTTTTCTGGGTCGTGCCCGAGGATGGCCTGGTAAAAAGCGTCATCGCTGACTAGGGAACTGCTGATGAAACCCAGCACGTCCGTATGGACCTGGCGATATTCGTCTTCGGGCATGATGAGCAGCAGGACAGTGGCAATGCCTTTGAAATAGTCGTCCTCAAAGGCTGGGCCGTCGGGGACGCACGTATAGAATAAGGATTGACGGATGGTTTGGGTACGGCAATGAAGCAAAGCAAAGCCCTGGTCTGGGAAAATCTGGCTGTTCAAGCATTCGCGGCGGATGATGGCGTCGAATAAGAGGGCCGTATCCTCTTCGCCTTTCGTTGCGGCTGCGGCCAGCGTATGGACGACTTGGGCAAAGGTAGACGAGGCGGGGACGGTGAATTGCTGATAGTGACGCAGAAGACCGGCCATTTCCCGGGCCAGGAGATGTGTCCGGTCCAGGGCGGATAAAAAAGTTTCTCCTGAAGGCGTGACCAGGTCCGGCGCTTTGCGGATGTGGGAATATGTATCAATTTTACCCAGGATATGTTGAAGTTCCGAACCCGTGATAAGGGGGGATGTACGCAGGACGTCGGCTCCAGGAATCTGCAGGGGCAGGGTGCTGATGAAGAAATCTGTCTCTTGCAACACCGATTCTGTCAAGCCATCCTTGCTATATGTATGGAGCTCGACATAGCTGGGCAGTTTGTTTTGAAGACGGGTCATCATCAGGCGGGCCAGGCCGAAACCGCTGGCGCAGACGATGCCGATGATGACTTTGCGGGTAAAGACTTTCTTGCCTTTGAGGCGCTCCAGGGCTGCGCCGAAATGGATAGTCAAATAGCCTATTTCTTCTTCGGAAACCGTTGTATCCAAGGCCTCTGCCAAGATGGTGGCAGCGCGGCGGGATTTTTGGAAAACCGAGGCATATTCCTGTCTGATATCGTCCAGCAGGGGATTGATGATATTCAGATGGTGTTTCAAGCGCACGATAGTCGGCTGTAAATGGACGAACAGGCCGCGGATGAATTCATCATCACAGCGCAAATCATAGGCATACTGCGGGTCGAAGGCTTCAATCATCTTATTGATGATGACGAGAAGGGCTGGTTCGTCCAGTCCGTCCGGACCCTGCCAGGGACTGCCGTTATAGCGGATTTTGGCGCCCTTGATGTGCAGGAGCAGATAGGATATTTCGATGGATGGCATGGGCAGCTGAAATTCCTCTTCCATGCCTTTCAAGATGCGTCGTGCCAAGGTACTGTCTTCATCATCCGGGATGGCTGGCGGGACAGCAGGTTCTTCCTGCAATTGTCCGCTGGCCACGCGTTCGATGGCGATGGCAATATGGATGACCAGACCGATTTTGGCGGCATCTGTGAAGTGGGCGATTTTTTCTTCGTGAAGTTTCTGGAGAACCGTATAGACTCGCTGAATCGTATGGCTGTTGAGCAATTTATAGATGCCTTTATCCGTCACATTCATGACGGCCTTGGTCAAGGCTTCCTGGCCATCATGGAGGTCTTTGAAATCTTCGGCAGACGTCGTTTCGCTGATGAAGCGGCGCATGGCTTCGCGGTAGTCTTTTTCACTGCCCGTAAGGACGACGCCGTAGCCTTGCTTCTTCAAAACGGATAAATTATTTTTTTGCAGCCATGGGGCCAGTGCTTCCAGGTCTGAAGCAGCTGTGGCTTCACTGACACCGAGGAGCTGGCTGTAATAGAAGAGTTTCTTCGGTGTCCGGTCGCGCAGGATTTCAAAGAGCAAGTAACGGCGGCGATTCTGCTTATCGGTAAAGTCCATAGCCGATGCCGTTTGCAGGGAAGCGGCCAGTCGTTCTTTTTCTTTCTCAGGCCCGATGAGCATGAGGCCGGCCTTTTTCTTGCGCTGTAATTGCAGGCCATAAGAAGCCAGTGCGCCTGTTGTCCCGTCGAGTTCACGCTGGACCGTCCGCTTGCTGATACCCAGGTCATCGGCCAGGGTTTGCTCCGATACAAAGTCCGTTTCCGATAGCAGGCGCTGTAAAATCTGTTGCATACGAGGTGTAAAATCCATGCTATCACCTCCGTCATCCATGGTATTCCTGTATGTCTTTGCTTTACAGTATAGCTCAGGCTGTGGAAGGCTGCAATTTAAAGTATTTTAATTTTGTCGTCATAAAAAGTGACAGCATTTTTAGAATGCATCGATTGCAGGATGAGGGAGAAAAAATGCCTCATTGTTATAGAATAATGACAGGCCATATGATATAATTTTAAGTAAGGCCTTGTAAAGAATCAGAAACAATCGTGTAAATTTTGATAAAGGCTTATTCCTATCTTTTATTTAAGGAGATCGATGACTATGGCATTTCACTTAAAGCCCAAGGAAGAAAAGTTTTTTTCCCTATTGGACCAACATGCGACATTGAGCTATGAAGCGGCTGAGTTACTGAGCCAGGCTATTAACGGTGAAGTCGCGAAAGAAACGGCATTAGAAAAAATCGACGCTCTGGCCGACCAGGCCGATGCGCTGGTCATGGAAACGATGAAGCGCCTCCAGAAGACCTTCATTACGCCTATGGACCGTGAAGATATCCAGCAGCTGATCGATCAGCTCGATGCAGCTGTCGACAACATCAGTGAAATCATGGATAAAATGTGTATGTACCAAGTCGGCGAAGCTACGGATGGCGCTAAGCAGATGGCGACCATTACGGCGAAAGCCATGAAAGAGATCCGCAAATCCATCGGCTACATGAAGGACCTCAAGAAGAATTACCTCAAAGTCGAAGCGCGGAGCAAGAAAGTCTTGAAATTGGAACAGGACTGCGATGATTTGTACCATGAAGAAATGGCGAACTTGTTCAAGAACTGCAAGGACCCCATTGAAATCATCAAGTGGAAGGAAATCCTCCAGTCTGTCGAAGACGTCACCGATGATTGTGAAGATTTAGTCGTTACGTTCAGAAGGGTTGTATTGAAGTATGCCTGAGCATTGGTTAATTTGGGCCATCGTTTTGTTGGCCGTTCTCTTTGATTATATTAATGGCTTCCACGATACGGCCAATGCCATCGCGACGAGCGTATCGACGCGGGCCATTACACCGCGCCACGCCATCATGATGGCAGCGTGCCTCAATTTCGCCGGGGCCATGATCAGCACCGGCGTCGCTAAGACCATTGGCGGCGACCTGGTCCTCAATCCGGCTGAAATCAGCTTGGAAGTCATCGTAGCCGCCCTCATCGGCTCGATTATCTGGAATGTCCTTACCTGGTATTACCGCATACCGAGCAGTTCGTCCCATTCCCTGATCGGTGGTGTCATCGGCGCCGTCTGCATCAGCGTCGGACCGGCAGCCCTCGATATGGGCGGTATCGGCAAAATCATCTTGTCTCTGATTCTGTCGCCTGTCGTCGCCTTGGCTACCGGGTATTTCGTCATGATTGGTATCCTCTGGATTGTCCGCAAGTATTCGCCGCTGGCTCTGAACCGGCAGTTCCGCAAGATGCAGCTCTTGTCGGCCAGCCTGATGGCTTTTTCTCACGGTTCCAATGATGCCCAGAAGGCCATGGGGATCATCGCCCTGGCTCTCTTGTCCGGCGGTTATATTGAAACTATGGAAATCCCGATTTGGGTCAAGATGGCCTGCGCTACGTCCATGGCTTTAGGGACTTCGGCCGGCGGCTGGCGTATCATCTCTACGATGGGGACGAAGATCTTCAAGATGGAATCGATCAATGGCTTTGCGGCGGATTTGAACTCGTCCATCGTCATCTTTACGGCCACCTTCCTTCATCTGCCGGTCAGTACGACCCACGTCGTATCGGGCTCCATCATGGGTATCGGTTCAGCTGAACGCGTCCGCGCCGTCCATTGGGGTGTCGCCCGCAGCATGCTCGTCGCCTGGGTCGTCACCATTCCTATCAGCGCGGTCATGTCAGCTATCATTTTCAAAATTATCGATTTTCTTTAAGAGAAAAGGGGCTGTCGCCTTAAGCGACAAGCCCCTTTTGTGGTTCGTTTGGCGTGGTTCGTTTGTCGAAAATTCTCACAGCTGCAAGAAAAATGATATTTTTATACAGCAGATTGTTAAAAATTTTAAACCTTCACGGCAAACGAATCACGAAACACGGCAAACGATATATAAAAACCGGCCCCTGCCCGATGGAGAAGTAAATTATAAATGTACTCCGACACACAGAGACAACATAATTGAAACTATACTTTTTTTGTCTTTTATTGTATAATACAAGATATAGACAACAAGGGGGTAGAAATATGAGATTGAATCAGGCTACGGACTATGCCTTCCGCATGGTCCTCTATTTGGCGTCTCTCCCGGAAGGTACGAAGATTACCGGCGCGGCGCTGGCAGAAAAACAGAATATACCAGAACGTTTTTTATTGAAAATCATGCGCAGCCTCACCAAGGCTGGCATCATGAAGTCCTATCGCGGTGTCGAAGGCGGTTTTGCCTTACAGCGGGCGCCCAAGGACATCACTCTTTTTGATATCATCGACGCCGTCGAAGGGCAGACAGAATTACAGCGCTGTCTCCACGACATCGGCTC
>UMKF01031024.1_pt1 | contig 22718 bp, 16 predicted proteins | sample 1966251 | NCBI WGS metagenome assembly UMKF01 (sample SAMEA4836171, study PRJEB28245) | human gut metagenome | biome: gut microbiome; material: fecal sample | place: Denmark | collected 2008
CTCCAGTTTGAATGTCCTGATAAGAAATTCTACCCGGTTGCAGTACAGCTTACATGCATGAATATGAAGGTTACCACCTTAATGGACATCTATAACTGTCTGAAAGGACAGGGCGGGGAAGAAATCTTCCTTCCGGAGAATATCATGGAAGGCGCCGGAAGATGCATTCACAGAATGGTGGAGCTGGGCGGCTGAATAATAATCTGAAATTTTCTGCTGGCTATTATGTCATGGAATTGATACAATAAAAGTAACGTTACTGAGAACAGTAACAAAGTAACTGCTCTACAGTCTGATATCCTGGTATCTGTGAATAGAACAACAGATTGCTGAACAGTTACAGACAAAACAGCCTCAGGAGTAGAAAATTGAAAAACATACAGGCAGACATTAAATCAGGAAATTTTAAACAGGTGTATCTTCTCTATGGAGAGGAAGCATATCTGAAACAACAGTATAAACAGAATCTGGTAAAGGCACTGAATCCGGATGGGGATACTATGAACTTCAATCACTATGAAGGCAAGGGGATTGATGTAAAACAGTTGATCGACCTCTGTGAAACCATGCCATTTTTCGCAGAGCGCAGAGTTGTTTTGCTGGAAGATACAGGTTTTTTCAAAAATAAGTGTGAGGAACTGGCAGATTATATGAAAGAGCTGCCGGACTATCTGTATCTGGTTTTTGCAGAAACGGAAGTAGACAAGAGAAACCGCATGTACAAAGCAGTAAAAGCCTGCGGAAGTATTGCGGAATTTATCAGACAGGATGAAAAAACTCTGATGCGCTGGGCAGCAGGGATCCTGGGGAAAGCCGGAAAAAAGATCACCCAGAGAGACATGGAACTTCTGCTGACCAAAACAGGAACTGATATGGGGAATCTCAGGATGGAGATGGAGAAGCTTATCAGTTATACAGAAGGCAGGGATGTGGTGACTGCAGAGGATATTGAAGAAATCTGCACCACCCAGACAACCAACAGAATTTTTGATATGGTGCGTGCAGTAACAGAGAAAAATCAGAAGCGTGCACTGGAACTTTATTATGATCTGCTGACATTGAAAGAGCCACCGATGAGGATCCTGTTTCTTCTTGCGAAGCAGTATCGCCAGCTGCTGTTGGCAAAACAGTTTGCGGCAGCAGGACTTGCGCAGACAGAAATAGCTTCGAAACTGGGAGTTCCCGGATTTGTTGTGAGAAACATTACAACATGTGCCAGAGCTTACACCATATCTGAACTGGAACAGGCAGTAAAAGATTTTGTGGATGCGGAAGAATCAGTAAAAACAGGACGCCTGGAAGATAAGCTGAGCGTAGAATTACTGATCATTAAGTACAGCAGTAAAGTAAAATAAGAAAAACGGTAACTGCCGGATATTCTGGCAGTTACAAAAGATAATAACAAAAAAGACAGCCACATGACGGTGATGGCTGTCCTTTTTAATCATAAGCTTATAATTAAAAATTCAATCTATAATTAGTCAATGCTGTTAACAGCTTTAGCTAAACGGGCAACTTTTCTTGCGCAGTTGTTTTTATGATAAACACCTTTGGATGTAGCTTTGCTGATTGTGGAAACAGCATCTTTTAATGCTACTTCTGCAGCTGCCTTATCTTTATTTGCTACTGCTGCTTCAACTTTCTTCATAGAAGTTTTAACTGCAGATTTGATTGCTTTGTTTCTTGCTGCTTTAGTTCTGTTTACTAAAATTCTTTTCTTAGCAGATTTAATGTTAGCCAATTCGTACACCTCCAATTTAATTCGATAAAATATTATTATACTCCTGTCATAGAAACAGACACGGGCGCTCCTATGAACATGCTTATATATATTATCTCAAATAATCTTCCTTGTCAATACATATTTCCATAAAAAAAGCTAAAAATAGATATAAAGTTACTGTTCACACACCACTATCCCGCGAGGTGTTTTGGCATGAATATGCCAAAATCCCGAGACGTACAAGCCAAAATTCCATTGCCGCAGGCAATCTGGAATGAATTTTGGCTACGTTACTGTGAACGGAGTGAACAGTAACGATATAAAAGATTGTTATAAGAACGGAGTAAACAGTAACAAATATTGAATGAAGTACGGAGGGAAAAGAGATGCTGGATAATTACGGAATAAGAACAGACCTGGCACTGGAGGCAACCGAACGGTTTACAGAGGAAAACGTAGAAGTCCGGGGAGTGGAAATCCACGAAGATTATAATGAAGAGAAAGATATCCGTACCACTGTGGTAAAAATCACCACAGAAAACGGTGCCCGGACAATGGGACGGCCCCAGGGAAGCTATATTACGATAGAAGCTCCGGGGCTTTCTGTACATGATGAGGATTATCACAGAGAAATTTCCCTGGAAATCGCCCGTCATTTACAAAATGTAATCAATCTGGAGCGTGAGCTGTCCATTCTGGTAGTAGGTCTGGGAAATTCAGCGATCACAGCCGATTCCCTGGGGCCTCATGTGGTAGAAAATCTTCATATAACGAGACATATGATAAGAGAGTATGGCCTGCAGAGCCTTGGAAAAGAAAAAATGCACCGTATCAGTGGAATTATCCCGGGAGTAATGGCACAGACAGGCATGGAGACGTCTGAGATCATACAGGGAATCGTGGCAGAGACAAAGCCGGACATAGTGATTGCCATTGATGCGCTGGCAGCAAGAAGCACCAGACGCCTGAACCGTACGATCCAGATCACAGACACAGGAATCAATCCGGGTTCCGGTGTAGGCAATCACAGAGTGGGGCTTACAGAAGAAAATCTGCAGGTAAAAGTGATCGGGATCGGAGTACCCACCGTAGTAGATGCGGCAACTATCGTCCATGATTCCATGGCACACCTTCTGGAAGCGCTGGAAGAGGCAGAACAGAAAGAATTTCTGGAAGAAATGATATTGCCCCATCTTCACACCATGTTTGTAACTCCAAAAGATGTGGATGAGACAGTAAAATACCTGAGTTTCACAATCTCAGAAGGACTGAACATGGCGTTTGAGGAAATAGGCGGCTGACCGGAAAATTGTTCCGTCAGTGTGAACAGGGTATAAATGGGAAAACATGGACATAGGATAAGTCAAGAGGTGATCCATGTGACAAACGTTCAGAAAGCGTTCTGCATTCTGCTTAGCATGTGCTTTTTTGCCACTCTGGCAGTATTGCCAGGGACATTTTTTACAGGAGAAAATGTGTACAGGCATCTGCCCCTGTACCGCTTTCTGGAAAAAAGAGCTCATATGAGTTCCTGTGAAGATCTTGAAACCTATAAAAAAATAGCAGGAGAAAACGGAAAATATCTGGGAGAGCGTGCACAGTCCGAACAATTGCTGGCAGAAAAAGGTGAATCTGAAGAATTACAGATACCAGAATCTACACCGGTACCGAAAGAAACAGCAATTCCTTCGAAAACAGTAAAATCAGCGAAAATATCAGAGTCAGCGAAAATATCAGAATCAGAACAAACTTCAAAAAAATCAGACAAGACACCTAAACCGAAAAAGATAACTGCGTCACCGGAAAATCATGAAACGGACAAATCACAGAAGCCGCAAGAGTCAGCAGCGCAGAATGACCAAAATATTCAGAACAGCACAGAAACCATTGCTGCTGCAGTTCCTCATCCAATAATCGACCTGTCCCCCGAAAAACTGGCAGATTATAATTATCTTCTGGGACAATTCTATATCGTAGATTCCAACACAGAAGCAGATGCCGTACAGATCAATGCCGGGGATTTTCTGAAACAGGACTTAAAAATTACCAAAGAAACCGATACCCCTCAGATTCTGATCTATCACAGCCATTCGCAGGAAACCTTCGCAGATTCCAGAGAAGGGGAAGAATCCGACACGATTGTAGGAGTAGGAGATTATCTGACACAGCTTCTCACAGAAAACTACGGTTATCAGGTAGTCCATCTCAAAGAGCAGTTTGACATGGCAGGCGGTGAACTGGACCGCAGCGCTGCTTATGATTATGCCCGCGATTATCTGGAACCTTATCTTCAGGAAAACCCGGATATCCAGGTGATCATAGACCTGCACCGGGACGGCGTCCCTGAAGACCGGCATCTTGTAACAGAGATCAATGGAAAACCCACAGCTCAGATCCTTTTTTACAATGGACTGAGTTATACGACATCCAAAGGTTCCCTGGACTATCTGCCAAATCCATACATACAGCAAAATCTGGCATTCTCCTTTCAGCTGGAATACCAGGCAGCCCAATACTATCCTCAATTTTACCGGGGAATTTACCTTGCAGGTTACCGCTACAATCTCCACCTCCGTCCCCGCTCCCTTCTTCTGGAAGCCGGAGCCCAGACCAACACTGTCCAGGAAGTAAAAAATGCCATGGAACCATTTGCCGACATCTTAGACAAGGTACTGCAAGGATAAATTCTATAGCAATTCCATAAAATAATGCAATCAAGACAGTTCAGCAGAGTGCGAAGGACAAGGAAGATACCTGCAGGCGTGCCGACGCACGGCAAAGATAATAATTACCAGGATGTTTCTGTGCGTCCATGTAGATAAATAGATGACAAACCCTTCCCCCATATGTTATAATACAAAATTAGCAAACCCATCAATTATAGTATATAAGAAAGAACTCAGGAGGGAATTCCTTAATGATAGACCAGAGCAAAATCAGAAATTTCTGTATTATTGCACACATAGACCACGGCAAATCCACTCTTGCCGACCGAATCATCGAAATGACCGGCACTCTGACAGAACGTGAAATGCAGTCACAGGTACTGGACAACATGGAACTTGAAAGAGAACGTGGAATCACCATTAAATCTCAGGCAGTACGAATCGTATACAAAGCCAAAGACGGCGAAGAATACATCTTCAACCTGATCGACACCCCCGGCCATGTAGACTTCAATTACGAAGTATCCCGAAGCCTTGCAGCCTGCGACGGTGCAATCCTGGTAGTAGATGCAGCTCAGGGAATCGAAGCCCAGACATTGGCAAATGTATATCTTGCCCTTGACCATGACCTGGATGTCCTTCCGGTCATCAACAAAATCGACCTGCCAAGTGCAGAACCGGATCGTGTGGTAAATGAAATCGAAGATGTCATCGGCCTTGAAGCCCATGACGCACCAAGGATTTCTGCCAAAACAGGACTTAATGTAGAAGAAGTCCTGGAACAGATCGTAACAAAGATCCCGGCACCTCATGGCGATGTAGATGCACCATTAAAAGCCCTGATCTTTGACTCCATTTATGATGCATACAAAGGCGTTATCGTATTCTGCCGTGTCATGGATGGCCGTGTGAAAAGAGGCACCCAGATCCATATGATGGCAACTGGCTTCACCACAGAAGTTGTGGAAGTCGGATACTTTGGTGCAGGTCAGTTTATTCCATGTGAGGAACTGACAGCAGGCATGGTCGGATACATCACTGCGAGTATTAAAAACCTTGGTGACACTCGTGTAGGTGATACAGTTACAGATAAGGAAAGACCATGTGCAGAAGCACTTCCGGGCTATAAGAAAGTAAATCCTATGGTATACTGCGGATTATACCCGGCAGATGGTGCCAAATACGGTGATCTGAGAGATGCTCTTGAGAAGCTTCAGCTCAATGACGCCTCTCTGTTCTATGAACCGGAGACATCTGTAGCCCTTGGCTTTGGTTTCCGATGTGGTTTTCTGGGATTGCTCCATCTTGAGATTATTCAGGAGCGTCTGGAAAGAGAATACAACCTTGATCTTGTGACCACAGCTCCCGGTGTTATTTATAAAGTATACAAAACTAACGGCGAAGTTATCAATCTGACAAACCCAAGCAATCTGCCGGATCCATCAGAGATTGAATACATGGAAGAACCAATGGTAAATGCCGAGATCATGGTAACAACTGAATTTATCGGTGCAATTATGGATCTTTGCCAGGAACGAAGAGGGCAGTATCTGGGAATGGATTATATGGAAGAAACACGTGCGCTTCTGAAATATAAGCTGCCGTTAAATGAGATTATCTATGATTTCTTTGATGCCCTCAAATCCCGCTCCAGAGGCTATGCTTCTCTGGATTACGAACTCTGCGGATATGAGCGTAGCGAGCTTGTGAAACTGGATATTCTGGTAAACAAAGAAGAAGTGGATGCTCTTTCCTTTATCGTACATGCAGATACAGCATATGAGAGAGGCCGTAAGATGTGCGAGAAATTAAAAGATGAGATTCCCCGCCAGCTTTTTGAGATTCCGATCCAGGCAGCTGTCGGAAGCAAGATTATTGCCAGAGAGACAGTCAGAGCCATGCGTAAGGATGTACTTGCCAAATGTTACGGCGGTGATATTTCCCGTAAGAAGAAACTTCTGGAGAAACAGAAGGAAGGTAAGAAACGTATGCGTCAGGTAGGCAATGTGGAGATTCCGCAGAAAGCATTTATGAGTGTATTGAAACTGGATGATAAATAAAGTATGAATGGTAACTATTCGGCAGCCTGCTGTCCACATAACTGTGAAGGTACTGAACAGTTATCTGTGAATAGTGCTCATCTCAACAGAAGGTTAAAATATTGAAGAAAATGATTAAGCGAAAAACAGTTATATTATGTATGTTATTGCTTGGAATTTCTGTCTCCGGATGTGGGAAAACCAGGGAGGTAGATGAAGCGTCCTCCAAAGTGATCCAGATCAGTGTTGCGCCGGAAGAGACAAGTCCCACTCCGGCACCGGATCAGGTAGCTTCCGCAGCAGTTACCACCAATGGTAATCTGACAATGGTAAATACGTATCTGGCAGAGCAGGATGCAGCAGGTATCTCATCTGCGGAAAGTTCAGACAGCCAAAGTGATGCCGACAGTACAGATAACAGTGTCGACTCAGCAGATAACAATGAGCAAGACAGCAGTACATCAGATACTGAGGAATAGAAAACAGGTCATAACAGGAGCAGATTACAATGGAGAGAAGGAATATCACAGATTCTCCCATGGAAATCTATATCCACATTCCATTTTGCATAAAAAAATGTGATTACTGTGATTTCCTTTCCGGTCCGTCAGGTCCAAAGGAGCAGGCTGATTATGTAGATGCTCTGCTTGAAGAAATCAATGCAGCAGAAGAAGGAAAAGGAAGGAGTGTATCCTCTGTATTTATTGGAGGGGGCACTCCTTCTGTTTTGGATGAGAGATTCATAGGAGAAATTTTAAATCATATAAGACGAAAATTTCAGATTGCGGATCATGCTGAGATCACCATAGAAGTAAACCCGGGGACTGCAGACAGAAACAAACTGCAGGCATACAGAACATATGGAATCAACCGCCTGAGCATAGGTTTACAGTCGCCGAATGACAGAGAACTGAAGATCCTTGGAAGAATCCACAATTATGAGCAGTTTCTGGAGACTTACAGAAGTGCAAGAGAGGCAGGGTTCGACAATATCAATATTGATTTGATGAGTGCGATCCCGGATCAGACTTATGAAGGATGGATCCACAATCTTCGCACTGTTGCAGGACTGGATCCGGAACATATTTCCGCATACAGCCTGATCATTGAGGAGGGCACACCTTTTGCATCGCGGACGCTGAATTTGCCGGATGAAGATGCGGAATACAATATGTATGAGGCAACAGCACAGATTCTGAGAGAATATGGCTTTGAGCAGTATGAGATTTCCAATTACGCAAAGAAAGGCAGAGAATGCAGGCATAACGTGGGCTATTGGATCCGACAGGATTATCTGGGGTTTGGCCTGGGAGCTTCCTCTCTTTATGGAAAGGAACGTTTTGCCAATACACAGGATATGAAAAAATATCTGGAAAACAGCAGAACTCCGGAAAAAATAAGAGAAAAAGAGCCGCCCCTCACCAGAGAGGATGAGATGGCGGAGTTCATGTTTCTGGGACTTCGTATGACCAGAGGAATCTCAAAAGCTGAGTTTGAGCGGCAGTTTGGCAGTGAAATAGATGCAATATACGGGGATGTTCTGAGAAAATATAAGTTAATGGGACTGCTTTTGGAAGAAAACGGAAGGATTTTTCTGAGCAGAGAGGGAATTCATGTAAGCAATTCCGTTATGGCGGATTTTTTGCCGTAAACGCCTTGACGAACAAATGTTCCTGTATTATACTGATGCCATGAGGATTGCGGGGCAGCGAAACTGCGCACAATCCATGAATATCATAACATACGAAAAAGGTGTAACTGTCAAGGTAAGAAACAGTTATTATTTATAAATGAGAAACAGGAGGCCCACAATGGCAGCAGATACAACGAAGAAGCACTTTATCAGGATCAGAGGTGCCAATGTTAATAATCTTAAGAATTTAAGTGTGGATATTCCCAGAGACAAGTTTGTGGTATTTACAGGACTGAGTGGCTCCGGTAAATCTTCACTGGCTTTTGATACCATCTATGCAGAGGGACAGCGCCGTTATATGGAATCTCTCTCTTCCTATGCAAGACAGTTCCTGGGACAGATGGAGAAGCCGGATGTGGAGAGCATCGAAGGTCTGCCGCCGGCCATTTCCATTGATCAGAAATCTACCAACCGCAATCCCCGTTCCACAGTAGGAACAGTGACAGAAATCTATGATTATTTCCGACTTCTGTATGCCAGAGTGGGAATCCCTCATTGTCCGAAGTGCGGAAGAGAGATTAAGAAGCAGACAGTTGACCAGATGGTAGACAGTATCATGTCTTTTCCGGAGAGAACGAAGATCCAGCTTCTGGCGCCTGTTGTGCGGGGGCGCAAGGGAACTCATGCAAAGCTTCTGGAGCAGGCAAAGAGAAGCGGATATGTACGTGTGCAGATTGACGGAAACCTGTATGAGCTTTCCGAGGAGATCAGTCTGGACAAGAATATCAAGCATAATATAGAGATTGTGGTAGACCGTCTGATCGTGAAGCCCGGGATTGAGAAAAGACTCTCAGATTCCATTGAGACAGTGCTGAATCTGGCAGAGGGCCTTCTGATGGTAGATACTATGGATGGAAATATTCACAATTTCAGCCAGAGTTTCTCCTGTCCTGACTGTGGTATCAGTGTAGATGAGATCGAACCGAGAAGCTTTTCTTTCAATAATCCTTTTGGCGCCTGTCCGGACTGTCTGGGACTTGGATATAAAATGGAATTTGATATTGATCTGATGATCCCGGATAGATCTCTGAGTATCCTGGATGGTGCCATTGTGGTCACAGGATGGCAGTCCTGCACAAATGAGGGAAGCTTTTCCAGGGCAATCCTGGATGCTCTTGCCAGAGAATATGATTTCAGCCTGGCAACACCTTTTGAGGAGTATCCGGAGAAGATACAGGACATTCTGATCAATGGAACTAATGGACATTCTGTAAAGGTTTACTATAAAGGGCAGCGCGGAGAGGGCGTTTACGATGTGGCGTTTCCGGGGCTGATCCGAAATGTAGAGCAGCGTTACAGAGAGACAGGATCTGATGCCATGAAGCAGGAGTATGAATCTTTCATGCGCATTACTCCATGTAAAACCTGTAAAGGTCAGAGACTGAAGAAGGAATCACTGGCTGTGACTGTGGCGGATAAGAATATTTATGAGGTCACCAATCTTTCCATAGAGAAGCTGAAAGCCTTTCTGGCGGATATGCAGCTCTCCGAGCAGCAGCAGCTTATCGGCAGACAGATTCTGAAGGAAATCAGGGCAAGGGTAAGTTTCCTGTCAGATGTAGGACTGGATTATCTTTCATTGGGACGTGCGACAGGAACTCTTTCCGGCGGCGAGGCGCAGAGAATCCGTCTGGCTACCCAGATTGGTTCCGGGCTGGTAGGAGTTGCCTATATTCTGGATGAACCGAGTATCGGACTTCACCAGAGGGATAATGACAGACTTCTTGGTTCTCTGATGAAACTGCGTGATCTTGGAAACAGCCTGATCGTTGTGGAGCATGATGAAGATACCATGCGTGCCGCAGACTGTATTGTAGATATAGGTCCCGGTGCAGGGGAGCATGGCGGACAACTGGTTGCCATGGGAACTGCAGAGGATTTGATGAAGAACGAGGATTCCATCACAGGAGCTTATCTGAGCGGAAAATTAAAAATCCCGGTACCTTCGGAGAGACGGAAGCCAACCGGTTTTCTTACTGTCAAGGGGGCGGCAGAGAATAATCTCAAGAATATCGATGTGAAGATACCTCTTGGGATCATGACCTGTATCACAGGAGTTTCGGGCTCAGGTAAGAGCTCTCTGATCAATGAGATTCTTTATAAACGCCTGGCAAGAGATCTGAACCGGGCAAGAGTGATTCCGGGAAAACATAAGGACATTCTGGGAACAGACCAACTGGATAAGGTTATCAATATTGACCAGTCACCTATTGGCCGTACTCCACGTTCCAATCCTGCGACTTATACCGGGGTATTTGACCAGATCAGAGATCTTTTTGCAGCAACAGCAGATGCCAAGGCAAAAGGATATAAGAAAGGACGATTCAGTTTTAATGTAAAGGGCGGAAGATGTGAGGCATGCAGCGGTGACGGTATTATCAAAATTGAGATGCATTTCCTTCCGGACGTATATGTACCATGCGAGGTCTGCAAAGGTAAGAGATATAACAGAGAAACCCTGGAAGTAAAGTATAAGGATAAGAATATTTACGATGTGCTGAATATGACGGTGGAGGAAGCACTGACTTTTTTTGAGAATGTTCCTTCTATTAAAAGAAAGATACAGACGCTTTATGATGTAGGACTTTCCTATATCCGGCTGGGACAGCCGTCCACAGAGCTTTCCGGAGGAGAGGCACAGAGGATCAAGCTTGCCACAGAGCTGAGCAAGCGCAGCACAGGTAAGACTATCTACATTCTGGATGAGCCTACCACAGGTCTGCATTTTGCGGATGTGCATAAGCTGGTGGAGATTCTGAAACGATTATCGGAGGGCGGTAATACAGTAGTTGTGATCGAGCATAATCTGGATGTGATTAAGACCGCAGATTATATCATTGATATCGGACCGGAGGGTGGAGACAAAGGAGGTACCGTAGTTGCTCAGGGAACTCCTGAGGAGGTGGCACAGTCACCGGTTTCCTATACCGGAAAATATGTAAAGAAATATCTGAAATAATCTTGAAATCATATTGCAGGACTTTCTTTTTAAATGGAAGTTGTATATAATAGAAGAGATTATTTATAGCAATTCTTGTAAATAATATATTTTGATCCGGCTTATCAGGATGTGAAGCCCTGTTGGACTGTTTTGATCGCATTATTTTATGGAGTTGTTATAACTAAACCGGATAAGTCCCCGGTAGAGACTGTAAAAAGTAATGATCAGTTGAAGGGGATGAGGAGAACGTAAGAACAGAAAGGGGATTTCCATGCCGACAAGTGATATTGGAATTGACCTGGGAACCAGGAACAGTCTGGCTTATTCTACAGGAAAGGGGCTTGTGCTAAATGAGCCTTCGATCGTAGTTTATGATAAAAATACAGAGAAGATACGTGCAATCGGTGAAGAAGCCCGTCTGATGGAAGGGCGCATTACTTCAGATATGGAGATCATCCGTCCCATCAGACAGGGCGTGATCGTTGATTATACAGTTACAGAGAAGATGTTGAAATACTTTATATCCAGAGCAATAGGAAGAAGAGCTTTCCGCAAGCCCAGGATCAGTATCTGTGTTCCCAGTGGAATTACAGAGATTGAGAAAAAGGCAGTGGAGGAAGCAACCTATCAGGCTGGTGCCAGAGATGTCTATATGGTGGAGGAACCGATAGCTGCGGCAATCGGAGCCGGGGTGGATGTGACCAAGCCCTTTGGAAATCTGGTCGTAGACATTGGAGCCGGAACTTCGGATGTTGCGGTTATTTCTCTTGCGGGGGTTGTGGTTTCCGCTTCTGTGAAAGTTGCAGGGGACACTTTTAATCAGGCTATACTGAACTATGTGAGAAAGAATCATGGACTTTTTATCGGAGAAGATATGGCAGAGAAGATCAAAATTCAGATTGGTACGGCTATAGAGGAACCAAATCCGAGAACAATGGAAGTAAAGGGGAGAAATGTGATCACCGGTCTGCCGAAGACAGTGACACTTACCTCAGAAGAAATACGTGTGGCGTTAAAGGATGCTACAAGCCAGATTGTGGAGACTGTTCATGGAATTCTGGAAAAGACACCGCCAGAACTGGCTGCGGATATTGTAGACAGAGGAATCGTACTTACAGGCGGCGGTGCCCTTCTTCATGGGATGGATACACTGATCGAGCAGAGAACCGGAGTAAGTACACTGACTGTGCAGGATGCAATGAGCGTGGTCGCAGTGGGAACCGGTAAGTATGCAGAGGTAATGGCACGTTTTGACGGATAAAGCAGGAGGTACTGCACAGTGCAGTGCCTTTTTGCGTTGTCAGAGGCTCAAAGAAGCAGGAGGTGTGGAGAAAAGCACATGAGTGAAACTGTCACAGGATACATAGATCATGTTATTTTCAGAAATGAAGATAACGGATATACAGTTATGGTACTGAAAGGTACAAAAAAAGAGGAAGAGCTGACCTGCGTGGGAAGTTTCCCTGCGATCACACAGGGGGCATCTATTGAAGCAACCGGAGTATATATCCATCATCCGGTATATGGCAAACAGTTTCAGATCAGTTCTTTTACAGAGAAGATGCCAGAGGATACATATGGAATAGAACGTTATCTGGGTTCGGGCGCCATCAGGGGAATCGGTGCTGCACTGGCTGCCAGGATCGTGCGGAAGTTTGGAGATGACACACTCCGTATCGTAGAAGAAGAGCCGGAGCGGCTTGCAGAGGTAAAGGGGATCAGTGAGAAAAAAGCCCGGGAGATCGCTGCGCAGGTAAGTGAGAAGGCAGAGATGCGAAAAGTAATGATTTTTCTGCAGAAATATGGGATTTCCCTGAACCTGGGCGCAAAGATTTATCAGAAATATAAGGAATCTGTCTATACGATCCTTCAGGAGAATCCTTACAGACTTGCGGAAGATATTTCCGGTGTGGGATTTAAGATTGCTGATGAGATTGCTGCCAGAGTCGGTATTCACGCAGACTCAGATTACAGAATCCGCAGCGGAATGCTGTATACTCTTCTGCAGGCTTCGGGAGAAGGACATACTTATCTTCCGAGGGAACAGTTATTTACAAGATGTGCCAGACTTCTGGGAGTGGATGAATCCTATATGGAGAAACATCTTATGGATATGGTTATTGACAGGAAGCTGGTGCTGAAAGAAAAAAGCGGAGAAACTATCGTTTATCCGGCACAGTATTATTATCTGGAACTGAACACTGCCAGGATGCTTAATGAACTGAATATTGTGTGTCCTGAGGATAAAGAGCTTGTCAGGCACAGAATTGAGCTGATCGAGAAAGAGACAGGAACTGTTCTGGATGAAATGCAGAAGAAAGCAATCACTGAAGCAGCGGATCATGGACTCTTTATTCTTACAGGAGGCCCCGGTACAGGTAAAACGACAACGATCAATGCGATCATCCGCTTTTTTGAGGGAGAAGGTGCAGAGATTCGGCTGGCTGCACCTACCGGACGTGCTGCAAAGAGAATGACAGAGACTACCGGATATGAGGCGCAGACAATTCACCGTCTGCTGGAACTGAATGGAATGCCGGAAGAAGAGAGGGACGGGCATTCAGCTAAATTCGAGAGGAATGCGCAGAATCCGCTGGAGGCAGATGTGATCATTATTGATGAAATGTCTATGGTGGATATCCATCTGATGCATTCTCTTCTTCTTGCAGTGGTAGCAGGAACCAGACTGATCCTTGTGGGGGATGAGAATCAGCTTCCGAGTGTAGGCCCGGGCAATGTGCTGAGAGATATTATCCGAAGCAGATGTTTCCCTGTAGTGGAACTGACTAAGATATTCAGACAGGCATCAGAGAGTGATATTGTTGTAAATGCTCATAAGATAAATAAGGGAGAACAGGTTCAGATCAATAATAAGAGCAGGGATTTCTTTTTTCTGAAGAGATATGATGCAGATATCATTATAAGAGTAGTGATCGCGCTGATCCAGGAGAAACTGCCGCGCTATGTAGATGCCAAACCCTTTGAGATACAGGTACTGACACCTATGAGAAAGGGACTTCTGGGAGTAGAGCGGCTGAACCAGATCCTGCAGAGATACCTGAATCCGCCGGAAGACGGGAAATCCGAGAGGGCGGTTGGAGACCGGCTGGTCCGCACAGGGGACAAGGTCATGCAGATCAGAAATAATTATCAGATGGAATGGGAAATCCGGGGACGATATGGGGTTGTCATTGAGAAAGGCGTGGGAGTATTTAACGGAGACACCGGAATCCTCAGGGAAATCAATGAATTTGCTGAGACAGCAGAAGTGGAATTTGAGGATGGACGTTTTGCAATGTACTCGTTCAAACAGCTGGAGGAACTGGAACTTGCATATGCTATTACAATCCACAAGTCTCAGGGATCTGAGTATCCGGCAGTCATACTTCCATTGCTTTCCGGACCACAGATGCTTTTAAACAGGAACCTTCTTTATACCGCAGTTACCAGAGCAAGAAAATGTGTGACGGTTGTGGGAAACGAGGAGACCTTTGCAGAGATGATACGCAATGAAAAACAGCAGAAGAGATACAGTGCACTGGATGAACGGATCAGAGAACTGAGTGAGACTACAGGGGATAATAATACAGATGGTGAAGAATGATATTGCAGACTGTGATCTGATGACTGAATAATAACAGAAAAAAATTTATTCCGATAATATGAGAAAAACAGAAATACAGAGGATAGCAAAACAAAGAGTAAAATAGTGGAAGGAAATGGAAATGAAACGGTTTCTGAACATGGTTGCTGATATTTTTTACCCGAGATGCTGTCCGGTCTGTCAGAAAATACTGGCAGATCAGCGAAGGATGATCTGTCCGGAATGCGAGAAAGAACTTCGTCCGATTGGTCATCCCAGATGTTATAAATGTGGAAAACCCATAGAAACAGGGGAATACTGCAGAGACTGTCAGAAACACAGGCATATGTATGAACAGGGAAGAGGTATTTTTGTCTATGATGGCATAATGAGAAGATCTGTTACCAGATATAAGTACTATGGATGCAGAGAATACGGTGATTTTTATGCCAGAGCAATGTATCGATATGCACAGAAAGAATTGCGGGAATGGAAGCCGGATCTGATCGTGCCGGTTCCGGTACACAGGTCGAAGGAGCGGCAGAGAGGTTTTAATCAGGCTGCATATCTGGCGGAGAAACTCGGTCATTATACCGGGATTTCCACAGATGTCAATATTGTGCAGAAAGTTTTAAAGACAAAGTCGCAGAAAAAACTGAATGCTTTGCAGAGAAGAAAAAACCTGGAAAAAGCGTTCTGCGTGACCGGGGATGTCAGGGGAAAGAATATCCTGGTGATAGATGATGTGTATACAACAGGAAGTACGATCGATGCAATGGCCGGATGCCTGAAGAGAAAAGGTGCCGGAAATGTTTATTTTCTTACGGTTTGCATAGGCAGGAGATAAGAAAAAACACTTTTCATACATAATGATATATGTTACAATTAATCTGTATGATTATATGAATGATATCAGGTTGTTGCTGAGAACAGAGTGAACAGTAATAGCGGATTATAGCAAAAGGAAAAGCATACAGTAAGGAGTAATTTATGTTAAATGAAGAGAAGATAAAAATCATGAATAAACTTGCCATGTATGAACAGGGTGAAGGAAAGAAATATCTTCCGGTCAGCAGGTACTACCGTAGTGATTATATCGGACTTGCCATGATTAAGAATTTTTTCCTTGTTACGATTGGGTATTGCCTGATTCTGGCCGGTATCGCAGCATATTTTGCTGAATATCTGATAGATAATGTTCATAAGATGAACCTTGTTTCACTGGGCGTGGAAGTTATTCTGGGGTATGTGGCAGTGCTGGTACTGTTTTCTGTCCTGACATATATCCAATATACGGTGAAATACCATAAAGCAAAGAAAAGTGTGAAAAATTATTATGAAGAACTTACACAATTAAGTAAAATCTACGGTCGCGAAGATAAAAAATCTTCAGCCAGAGGAGTTACAGGAGGATATAAAAAATGACAGCATTACTCGAATTAAAACAGCGAATAAAGAATTTATACAGCCAGTATGAAATTTATATCCTGCCTGTCTTACGTTTCGTTCTGGCAATGGTTTATTTCATATGGATCAATACCAATATGGGATATATGAAGCAGATCGATAATATATTTATTGTTCTGATCCTTGCACTGATCTGTTCCATTCTTCCTTCAGGTGTAATGATTTTTGTAGGATTTGCCCTGATGGTCGCACATGGTTATGCACTGGGGATAGAAGTTGCAGGTTTTATGCTTGTGCTGATCCTGTTTATGGCAATTCTCTTCCTGAGATTCAGTTCAGACAATAATTTAGTACTTGTATTTACACCGCTTTCCTTTGGGTTCAGTGTTCCGACGCTTCTTCCTATCGGAAGCGGACTTTTGTGCAATGCGTTTTCTGCACTTCCTGCAGGCTGCGGAGTGATTATTTACTATTTTATCCGTTTTATACGTGTACAGCATAAACTTCTGGAAAACCCGGATGTTGCCATAGCTGACAAATTAAAACTTCTGACAGATGGAATCGTGCAGAACTGGGGAATGTGGATCACAGTGATTGCCTTTATCGCAGTGATTCTGCTGGTGAATCTGATACGTACCCGCTCTTTTGACTATGCATGGAGAATTGCCATTATTGCAGGTGGAGTTGTGTATGTTCTGATGATTATTGCAGGTGGATTTTATTTTAGACTGGATATTGATGTTGTTACGCTGATCATTTATACAGTGATCTCTGTGGTGATAGGATTACTTCTTGAATTCTTTGTATTTGGTGGTGACTATACCCGTACCGAGAGACTGGAATATGAGGATGATGAATATTATTATTATGTAAAAGCAGTGCCGAAAGCCTGTGTCACAACATCTGAAAGAAGTATAAAGAAGATTAACGGAAGTTCTGCAAAGGATGAAAGACCGGCACAGGATAACGTTGTTTCTTATGCGAATCCTATTTTTCATGGTGATGAGAAAGCAGTGACGACAGATGAGGCTGCAGCACCTGTAGAGAGAAAGAAAGATATTGACAGCGTGGATTTTGAGAAGAAACTGGAAGAATCATTAAAAAATCTGTAAAAAGCAGTTTCCGGTAACGATGAGACATACGAGCCAAAATTCCATTGCCGCAGGCAATCTGGAATGAATTTTGGCTACGTTACTGTGAACGGAGTGAACAGTAACACAAAATCCACTGAAAACATTTTCAACGATAAGATATATAAAAATGATAAGGAAAGGAGAGCCATATGCAGGATTTTTCAGGAAATTTGATAGAAACATTATCAAGACTGGCATTTCCTAAGATTGGGATTATAGATATCATACAGATTGCACTGATCGCTTTTTTTGTATATCAGTTCATGGTATGGATCAAATATACTCATGCATATACACTTCTGAAAGGAATACTGGTCGTTCTCCTCTTCATTCTGATCGCGTATATTTTCAGGATGAATACGATTCTGTGGATTTTTTCAAATCTGGCAAGTACACTGATCGTAGGTGTGATCGTTATTTTTCAGCCGGAGCTCAGAAAAGTTCTGGAACAGCTTGGACAAAAGCGGATCATGGCTTCACTGATACCTTTTGATGCAGGTAAAGAGGTGAAGGAAAGATTTACGGATAAAACCATCAGTGAGCTGGTCAAAGCATGTTTTGATATGGGAGAAGTTAAGACCGGAGCACTGATCGTAATTGAGCAGAATGAGCTGCTGACCGATTATATAAGAACAGGTATTAATCTGGATGCAATCCTTACCAGTCAGCTTCTGATCAATATATTTGAACATAACACACCACTTCATGACGGAGCTGTTATTGTAAGAGAGAACAGGATTGTGGCTGCAACATGCTATCTTCCACTGTCTGATAATATGGAACTGAGCAAACAGCTTGGAACGCGGCACAGGGCAGGTGTGGGGATCAGTGAGCAGACAGATTCTGTTACGATCATTGTATCAGAGGAAACCGGTCAGGTATCTGTAGCGCAGGGAGGAAAGCTGACCAGAAGTGTAAACAGTGCAAAACTCAGAGAAATCCTGGTCAGAGCGCAGAATAAGCAGGTTGTAGACAACAGCAAACTTCGCCATTTACTGAAAGGAAGAGTGAAGCATGAAGAAGCGAAAAATAACAGATAATATACCTCTGAAAATCATGTCTGTCGCAATAGCTGTTGTGCTATGGCTGATCGTTGTAAACATAGATAATCCGACAGGAACCAATTACTATACGCTCAATGATGTGGAACTGATCAACAAGGAATATGTGGAATCTTCAGATACCATCGGTAAGATGTGTATGCCGGAACAGAACCAGGATTCCATAAAAGTTGCGATCACTGCAACCAAGAAGATCAGAGACAAGATCAAAGTCACAGACATCTCTGCGGTAGCTGATCTTCAGCAGGCGGTAAGCCTGGATACAAATCCGGTTATGGTTCCTATTACCGTTACCTGTTCTGTACCGGGGGTATCTCCCAGTGATATCAAAGTTACTCCTCAGAATCTCAGTGTAAATCTTGATGAAAAAGAGACACAGGAGTTTGTGGTAAATGTCAGCAGAGGTGATACGAAACCGGGCAAAGATTATGAAGTAGGAAGTCTGACTGCCAGTCCGGAGAAAGTAAGGATTACAGGCCCGAAGACGCTGATCAATAAAATAGATAAGGTAAATGCTTCCATTGAACTGGATGGGAATACAGAGGATTTTACACAGGATGTAAACCTTACGATCATTGATAAGAATCAGGAGGTACTTACCGATTCTGAAATGAATTCATTGCGGATTGAGAATAATGCAAAAGTAACAGTGACTGCAAAATTATGGAAAATCCGTCAGGGAGTGCAGATATCTGCAGATTATGTAGGGACACCGGCTGAAGGATATCAGGTTGGGGCTGTGAGAACAGTGCCGGATACGATCAGTGTAGCAGGCAGTGCAGAAGGTCTTGAAAGTCTTGCGGATAATAATAATGTGATCACTATACCGGAAGACAGTATTGATATTTCCGGTGAATCCGAAGATGTGGAGAAAAAAATCAGTCTTACGAATCTTCTGCCGGACAATGTGAAACTTACCAGTGACTCCAGTGAAGATGTATGGGTGACTGTAAGTATTCTTCCGGCCGGAAGCAGAGAGTTTGAATTTCCGACTAAGAATATAGAGGTTAAGAATAAACCGAAAGATCTGCAGGTAACATTTGAGACTGCGCAGATAGAAGTGAGAATCAAATCAGATAACAAAGATCTGGATGATCTGAATAATGACAAAGACATTAAGGCATCTATAGATCTGGATGGCAAAAAAGAAGGAAGTTATGAAGTCCCGGTTGAGATAGTCTTGCCGGATGGTTATGAGACAGTGGAAGATGTGACTACGGAAGTAGTGATTTCATCAGGGACTGCTGTTGATGACAGTAAGGAAAACAAGGAATAAAAGAATTCTCCACTTACAGAAGGGGTAGTAACAATATAAGAGGAACAGTGAAATGGTCAGTAAAAAAGTGACAGTTAAAAATCCCACAGGTCTTCATCTGAGACCTGCGGGGATTTTGTGCAATGAGGCAATGAAATACCAGTCACAGATAACATTTGTCTACGATGGGGGCATGGCAAATGCAAAGAGTGTACTGAGTGTACTTGGTGCATGCGTAAAATGCGGAAATGAGATAGAACTTACCTGTGAAGGTGTTGATGAACAGGAAGCCCTGGATCATCTTGTTACTGCTATTGATAGCGGCCTTGGCGAGTAGAAAGCTGCTGTGCACAAACAGAGTGAACAGTAACCATAAAGTAACATGAATAAAAGAGGAGGAACTTATTGTGAAAAGAAGATTAGTTGCGGTTACATTGAGTCTTATTATGACAATGGCAACTGTCAGTGAAGCAGGTGCTGCTGCATTTACTTCACCTGATACAGCTCCGGCTGTTGCCACACAGACAGATGCAGAAGAAGTAAATGTTACAGAAGAAACTTCTGAAACAGAAGCAGACGCTTTTTCAGATGGAGATGATGGGACAGCAGTACCATCACAGGAACAGACAGACGACGCATTTACAGCGGGAACGGATACGACTGCTGCATTGCCGGACGAGACGCCGTCAACAGCAGATGCTACGGATGCCGTTGGAGCCGCTGTAGTGAAAGCTGAGGACTGGGTAAGCACAGAGAATGGCTTTAAACTGCGCAAACCTGCAAAAAATCAGGATACAGCAAATACAGATGATCAGAAAGCAGCAACAGCAGCACTACCCGATGAGGAGATGCTGTCTGAGACTGACGGATTCTCAGGAGATCAGACAGAATCATCTGAAACAGCAGTGGCTGAAACAGATACAACAGCTGTGACAGCAGAGGTTACAGCAATGGAAACACCAGCAGCAACGGATACAGTGTCTGTAACAAATGAAGAATTTTATACAGCGGCAGACGGAATTGTAAAGATCAGCACAGAGTATAAAGGGGAAACCCATACAGGATATTATCTGTTTGATGAAGAGGGAATCCTTGTAACTGGACAGGCTGAGGTAAAAGAAAAATCTTCAGCTGATGAAGAACCGACATCAGATGCAGCTCAGTCAGCAGGAGAAGATGCCGCAGGGGAAGAAACAGAAGCCCAGGCAAATCAGTCCTATTTTACAACTGCAGATGAGGCTGTTGTTTATACCGGATGTGAAGGAGAAGCGATAACTCCATATACATCTACAGTAGGCCAGCAGGAGAAGAGTGTATGGAAATGGACAGGAACATATTTCCAGTACTACGATGAGAATGGTAATCTGGAGACAATTGCACAGCTTGAAGCGAAAGCAAAAGCAGCAGGTACATATACCGGATATTTCAAGATCAATGAGAATTATTACTGCCTTGATTCTGAAGGTAAGCCACAGACAGGAGAGATCACCCTCACAGTTAACGGCGAATCAAACCTGTATTATTTTGATCCTGCAAGCAGCGACATTCCCGGAAAAATGTTCCACAATGGATGGCTTCGTTCAGATACCACTAAGGGAGAGCGCTGGCTGTATTTTAAAAAGGGAAATGTTCCGGCAGACATCGGTAAATATTATAAGCGTGGCGTAGTTGCCACAGCTATCCCGGAGAAAGGAACCGGAGATTACTTGCTGGATGCCAATGGATATGTTCTGAAATCAGTGATGAAGAAGGCTCAGAATGGTGCATATTACTGTACCGACAGTAACGGCCAGATTTATAGAAATAAACTTGTAAAATACGGCAATTTCAGATATTATTTTGGCTCAAACGGAAAGCGGGCAACCTGGACAAAGAGATGGGCAAAAGCAGGCGATCATTACTATTACTTTGGAAGTACTCCGGGTCGTGTTGTTGAGAAACATGGCTGGCAGAAACTTGTCAGCACCAGTGGCAAATTCCTTGGCTGGCTGTATTTTGATTCCAAGGGAAATCATTATACGGATAAGTGGACTTCCGCAGGTTATTATTTTAAACCATCAGGAAAGCTTGCAAGCGGTTTGACAGAAATCGATGGAAAGAAATATATATTTGAATCATCTACATCCGCAGAACACAAAGGTAAAGTATATAAGAGCACAATGGTGCGCTATAAAAAGAAATGGTATATCGCATCCTCTAAGGGAAGCCTGTATAAGAGCGGATGGAGAAAATACAGCGGCAATTACTATTATCTTAAAGAATGTGTGGTTCAGACAAATCAGTTTATGAAAAAGAATGGAGTAAACGGTTATCTGGATGCAAACGGTAAATATACAAGAGGATGGGTAATTGTAAGTAATGCTAAAAACCTGGTGAGATATATCGATCCGTCAGGAAACGGATTTGCAAGAAATAAGAGTATGAGAGTTAATGGAATTCTGTATTACTTTGACCGTAACGGATACCGTATCACTGATCTGACAAACAGATACAGAGGACCGTATTCTGTTCAGGTGGACAGAGTAAACGGAGTTATGACTGTTTATGCTGATTCAGCCAGAACAATTCCTGTTAAGACGATCAGGGTATCTGTAGGTTTAGCAGGAACACCAACTCCGACCGGTAACTTTACACTGAGCAGAAGCCTGAGGTGGCAGCCTCTTATGGGACCATCCTGGGGACAGTATGGAACTCATGTAGACGGTGCCGGACAGGGAGGAATCTTTGTTCATTCTGTAGCCTGCGGCCAGGCAAACTCATATAATCTTCCGGCAGTAGAGTACAATAAGCTTGGATCTCCCGCATCACATGGATGTATCAGAACCTGTGTGGCAGATGCGAAGTGGGTTTATGAGAACTGTAATGGCGCACCGATCAGTATTATTGATGGTAAATATAAAGCAGATGATGCAATGAAAGGACCTCTTGGAAAGAAAGCACTGACTCCGTTAAGAGGAGCTGCTAATTTTGATCCTACAGATCCGGCTGTCTGATCCGGATATTTCTGCCAGGATAAATAAACATAATTGCTTATAGAAACGAAATATGCAAAACGGCTGCACAGAGCAAGAAATGTGCAGCCGTTTTTGGGTATATATCAGGGATTATCTTGCGAAAATGTAATATAGTATGTATAATATGTTAACCGAATCAAGTAAGTCCCCTACTTCAATCGCGAAAAGCAATAAGCAGTGGGTGGGGACTTGCTTGTATCAGG
>UMKF01029176.1_pt1 | contig 21915 bp, 17 predicted proteins | sample 1966251 | NCBI WGS metagenome assembly UMKF01 (sample SAMEA4836171, study PRJEB28245) | human gut metagenome | biome: gut microbiome; material: fecal sample | place: Denmark | collected 2008
AAATATAGTAATGATTTTCAGCATTTGATAGACGCCCTTCAACGGACGATCTTTCAATTGTTTGTGCTGGCTCGATAAATTATAGAGAGCGGAAAGGAATACGCATATCAGCTTCAAAGTAGTGGCAATGATGTATACCTGGCTGATTTTCATCAAGAACGAGAGCCAGGAAGGGACATCGTAGAAGGCAAACGGGAGCAGGATATAGATAACGATGGAAGGGATGATATGACAAATACTGTTTAATACTTTATCGGAGAACAGATAATCGTCCCACGTTATCCGAGTACTGGTCACCACCTTCTTGACGGCCGGTACGATGACTTTACGACAGATAATATCGGTTAAGTAAGCAATAAACAAGATAAAAACGATCCATATAATACGCTGGGTAATACTGATGGACTCTTGTCCTAAACCATATTGTGTCAGAACCTGCTCTAAACTGTCTGTAAGTACATTATCCATATTCCGTTCGTTTTAAATTGAACAACAAAAATAGGATTATATCTTCTTATTTTCTTTTTGGCTTAACTCACATTAACTTATGGGAAGGTTGTACCGTGTCGGGATTTGACATTCTGTTCGATTTAGAAGTCTTATTATTGTTTCGTTTTTTGTAAGGGCTTTACGTATAGGTCGGACGCTTGTATTTATTTAAATGGGTATCGGGCATTTTGAATAAAATAACTTCTAAGTAAAATAATTTATTAGAGTTGAAAGTATATCAATATTTATTTGTAAGTTCGTAGCTGCGTATTTTTAATTTATGTATAATCATGAAATCATACTTTTCTATTTTCATTACGTTCCTTTGCATAGCATGTTCTCAACAGCAGCACGCGGTAGCCGACTACATACAGGAAGATACTCTCACCCTTCTTTATGTGGAAAATCATAAGCCATCTGATGATAAAAGATTTGACCGTTACCGTGTTGTCGACATCGTAAGGTTGGAAACCGATAACGATTGCTTGTTGAATGGTGTACAACAAGTGGAGGTTGTCGATTCTTTGTTTGTGGTGCTTGATTACAGCAACAAATTATTCGTATTTGATAGAAATGGCAGGTTTAAAAATACCATAAGTTCTCGTGGGGAAGGTCCGGATCAATATGCCGTTATTTCGGGATTTTATACACTCAACGATTCGGGCATAGTGATACTCGATGACTATAAATCCTGCTTGAAAGAGTTCTCCTTAAACGGCCGGTTTATAGACAGCACACCAGTAAGTTTTGAAGATATCCGAAACAGTAAACAGGCTTTGCCTCTGGGGAAGCGTTTATTGCTATATAATTGGATAAACCGGGACGAGAATATGGCTTATTCCGTGTTCGATTTAAAGGAAAATAAATTAAGCGGTCGTTATTTCCCTTATGGCATCACTACAAACCGATATTTATATTCTTTTGCCAAACACCCTATGGCTGCTTGTGACCACGGCATTGATTTCATTCTTCCGCTTTGCGATACCATATACACCTATCAGGATTCCATATTTCGAGCCAAATATTTGATAAAGCATCCTTGGAAAACGGCAGGAAGACATCTTGTTCCGCCCAAAACCAAGTCGTATAGCGCAGATATGTGTGAATTGAGCCGTAAAGGTTTCTTCACGGGATTTACATCCCTCTACGAAACAGATAAACATTTGTTATTGGAATACAAGGAAAACGGTTGCATTTTGGGATTTATTTTGTTTGATAAATCATCGCATCAAGGTAACGCTTACCTTTATTCCGTTTCCGAAAAGAGTAAAAGTTTTTATTTCGCTCCTGTTATTGGTACAACAGGGAATTACTTTCTTTCGGTGCTTAATAGCGATTTAGCCCGTACCATAGGAAGTAGGATAAAGATTTCAAGCGAGGCCGGCCGTAAGCTCAAACGTTGGGCCTCTACCCTCAAAGACGAAGATAATCCGTGCCTTGTTCTTTACGAGATTCTGCCTTGAAAGTATGTTGGTGTGTGCCGAGCCTTGTCGTAATAGGTGCCTGATGGCGCAATACGTAGCACTATGCTTGTTTCTAAGTGTAACAAGCAGGGGTAAAGTATGTAAGTTCTTTTTAAAGCAACACTTTGTAGCGGTTTCCCGGAAGCGCTTGGGCCACTCCCTTTATTTCCATTTCGAAAAGTAAGGCACTCAGTTGGTTCACCGGAAGTCCTGCCGCCACAGCCAGTTCATTTATCGGTAGTCCGTCCGGTGAGGCTTGCAGCACTTGTACAAGCGCTTTTTCTTCGTCGGTCAGATCGGGGAAGAGTTGTCGTTGGACGGGTGTCTGAGCGGAACTTGTCATGTCCCAGCACATGGCTTTTACGAATTCTTCGGCCGATTGGATCAGCGCCGCACGATTGTCGCGTATCAAGGCGTTGCATCCTTGTGAATAAGGGTCGTAGCTGCGTCCCGGATAAGCGAAACAATCGCGGTGATACCCTTCGGCTAAATCGGCGGTAATCAATGCTCCGCCCTTTGCGGCAGACTCTATCACGATGGTGGCATCGCACATTCCTGCCACGATGCGGTTGCGCATCACAAAGTTCTGGCGGTCGGGGTTGGTTCCGCTCATGAATTCGGTAAGCAGTCCGCCTTGTTTCAGCATCTGTACTGCCGTCTGCCGATGAGCGGAAGGATAGATGCGGTCCAGCCCGTGCGCCAGCACGCCTACGGTAGCGAATCCGTATTCCAGTGCGGCGCGGTGTGCGTGGATGTCGATACCGTATGCCAGCCCGCTCACTATCAGCACCTCGGGACATAGTTGTCTCAAGTCCCGTAAAAAGGTGCGGCAAACCTCTTTCCCATAATCCGTGGCATGGCGGGTGCCTACCAGATTGATTACTTTCAGTTGGTTGAGCGGTGTATTACCTTTGTAAAATAACAACGTGGGGGCATCGTTGCACTCCCTCAGGCGGGAAGGATATTCCGGGTCGTTGTAGCCGAAACAGTCTATCCGATTTCTCCGGATGAACTCCATTTCGTGCCGTGCGCGTTCGAAGGCCGTCGGGCAGTCCAGTGCATCCACCAGTTTATCCGAGCCTGTTACCAGTGCAGGCAACTCTTTGCGGCGGCGGAATATGTCGGTTGCGTTTCCGCATGCATGCAGCAGTTTGCGCATGCCGGCGAGGCCCAGTCCCGGTATGCGGGTTAGGGCAAGGCTATGTAGAAGTTCTTCGTCATGCATGGAAGTAGGGAGCAAAGGTTTCGTCGAACAAGGCACTTTCGCTTAATCGCCCGTTGACAACGCATACGCTCTCCACAGTTGATTTGATTACGACTTTCATATCCGGCAGACGGAAAATATCCTGATAGAACACATACTTGATGCCCTCTTTCTTCAGGTATAGTTTGGATACGAATTCGTCGCCGCTTTTTAAAGGCGTCTTAAACGCCATGTTAATACGCGCCACAACGGGGTCTACACCCTGTTCGTGCAGTTTGGCAAAACTGATACCCACGGAGGTAAGAAACTCGTGGCGGGTATGTTCCAAATAATGTTGGTAGTTGGCATTGTTCACAATACCCTGCAGGTCGCACTCGTAGTCGCGCACCTTCATATTCAGTTCAAAGATATATTTTTCCATCGTGGGGCAAAGGTACGCTTTTATGGACAAATATAGATGGGAAGAAAGGATAAATGTAAGATGTTTTTTGAGGTTTTGAGAATGGGATGTAAAGGCTTTTTGTTTCAATTGGATTTTGACAATTTAATATATAGAAAGTAAAACATAACGTATAATTTGCTTTTTGTGGTTGAAATAATGTTAAACTTGTTCTGAATGAATAAAAATATTCTTACTAATATTATATATTTGCAAAATAATCGAAAAGAATAGAAAGAAAACTGATTTACAATGGGCTGCTATAAGACTATTGTAACAACTTAGAGAAGTTAAGAGATGAAAAAGAATTTATTAACAGGTATGTTGGCTGCAAGTGCGGCATTGTTCGTTGCATGTAGCTCTGAAAAGGATTATTATGATCCGAATGGTGCGGTAGCGCAGAAAGAAGCACAGTATGAGTTAGCTTTCACAAAGCGGTATGGTAAAATTGCCTCGGACCAGGATTGGGGATTCGGAACGGCAAGTAGTGTAAAGGCTGTGCGCGGAGTAGACGCGAATGCCAATCTATGGGGTACTTATGTTAATGTACCCGATCCATTAACCGACGCTCAGATAAAGGTGGTATCCGATTGGTTCAGAGCGCACAAAACGCCGGAGGGAATAGCCGTAAATTGGAGCGACTTTTTTGTGCAACAGGTAAGTTCGGTCAATGAAAGCGATAACGAGAATCATGTTGAAGGAAACGGTCACGGACACATGGATTATTTGACGTGCGGAGAAAATAATGAGCATATCGATAACTTCAACAAAGGTACGTGTTCTGTGACTGATAAGGTATGTTATGCTCTAGACCCAGACGAATCGAAGGATATGAATGACAGAAAATTATATCATTCGGACAGAATACAATATATGGTAAATTCAAGCACTTCTAAATTTGGTTACCATAATTCATTGGATAGTAAAGATTACGACGATTATGTAATTATTCCGGGTGATATGATAGACCCTTCGGTGGCAGGAATGTATTTTGTCGGCTTCGATTATCAGGCGAATGGCCAGAATGCGAACCAGCAGGTGAAGTTGGATGGATATTACAATGACTGGATTATCAAAATCACTCCGGGGATATATAAAGGAGCATATCGAATTATTGCCGAAGACCTCGGAGATACGGATGATTTTGATTTCAATGACGTCGTATTTGATGTTGTCTTTCGGGACGCAACTATTATTACTTTACAAGCCGCAGGTGGTACAATGCCTTTATACATACAGGTGGAAGATGAGAAAAAAGAGGTACACGAACTCTTTGGGGTAAGCTCTTCTACTATGGTAAATACGGGCAGTGTTTCAAAAGCTCCGGTTATATTCCGTCTTCCTCTTCCGTCTTCCAATCCGTCTTCCAATTCGTCTTCCAAGAATCATGCCAAGGTGCAGATTTTGGTTAATGATGGGACTGCGGTGTATTATTTAAAAGCCGATTGTGGTAAAGCTCCTCAAAAAATACTTGTTCCTACAACTTATGAGTGGACAAAAGAACGTGAATCTATCGATACAAAATATCCGGCCTTTGCAGAATGGGTAAGCAACAAAGATGCAAAGTGGATAAAATAATAAAGCGGGAAACCTAAAAGAAAGGACTGTCCAAAAAGTAAAAATTGAATTAGCTAAAGTTACAGATTGTAACTGAATAAATAAAAAGCACCACTTTGGGCCTATGAAAATTAGGTGTAAAGTGGTGCTTTTCTTTATACTTGAGTTCGGTGAGTCCTAAATCGAAAGTTTTAATCTAAACTTTCATACTTTTGGGATAATTCCGTTTTCATGCGAAGAGGAGTTCGTTCGATAACCCACAGGATATTGAACGAAATGTTAATAAACAAGCGGAATCCTCTTCTAAGAATTTACATTTTCTAACACGAATGGCGGCAATGAAAACAATTTAATCCGCTTCCATCTCAAGAGAAACGATTCTCCGGGCGCAATGTTTCCAAAGAATTGGAATATGAACAAATGTAAAAAAGTAAGAGTGGACAGGGACGTTTTCTCTTAAGATGATGTCCGATTTCTGCTGAATGAAAGACCCCGCGCAGTAGAATTGTGACGGCAACTTCTGCTGCGTTTCGGTCATACTTCTACTGCGCAACAATAAAACTTCTGCTGAATAGCGGGAAAAAGCAGGGATATGGAGTATACGGAAAGCAGATATTTCCTGATTTAGATGCTTTGATGGTTAAAGGATGTAAAAGAGTATTCGTGGAAAGTCTCTTAGACGAGTTGTGGCTGAGAACTCTCGTTTGGTTCGCAACCGAGTATTTCAGAGACGTCAGACAGCTAACCTGCTTAGAATCAGCATTCTCCTTTTCAATCAGAATCCTTGGTTTTCCGGTATCTGCCTGCAACTTTTATAGGGAATGATAATATTTTAGAAATCAATACTTTACTACCATCGGCAGAAAACGATGGGAGGGGAGGTGTGTTAATATATGTGTCCGGTTGTTAATCCGGTTGGAACTGGTTGTGCTTACTTGATACCCGTTGAATCTGGATTTCTCAAGGAATAAAGTCCGTCCACTTTTAATCGTGATAGGAAACGTGATGAGAAAGATATTGCTAAAAGGAATATAGGCAAGGCTTATTCAAATTGATGTGATTTTTGTTTTCCTTCTGTTGGTTTAAAGATAACAATCATTTATTCGTTTTTGGATGATTATCCATTCAGAGAAACCTCTTTTTCCTTGGTGGGGATAAAGAGGTTTCTTGTTTTTATTTCCGTTTCAAATACTCGTATCCGAAGCGGCAATAAAGGCAACGTTTCCGGTCGCAATACTCTTTTTTCAGTTGAATCAGCGCCTGTGTGTCGGCGGCACTCTCGGCTTTGAGTCCGCAATCGTCCCACATGCGTGTGATATAGTTGTTTTCCGGTTTTAATGTTTCCAGGAAACGGATAGCGCGTTGGCATAGTTTTTCATCGTTCTTATGCAGCCCGTAAGCAAACAGAAACGTGCTCACCGTATTGATAAGCAACAGGTCGACGGACGATTGGCTTAACGTTTTCCGACGTTTGGGAGAGGGCTCTCCGAAGCGATAATGCGTTTCCCAATATTCCGATGTTCCCGCCGACAGGATGGCGCGTGCCTGTTCTATGGCGGTGCACTCGAGCAGTTGCGACAACAAACCTTGCGACTGGTAATAAAGCCATGCCAATTGAGCCATACGGATATGCGGGAAGTTACCCGGCCGTAATCGAAGGAAACGCCATAGGGATGAATCCATGCGTTGCAAACCGAACTTATGCGCCAGATAAAGATACTCCTTTTGAAGTTTCTCGTAATACTCGTCGCAAATTTCCTCTTCTAAGAACCCCGCCTGTCCGAAGAATATGGCTTCTATTTGGAACAGGCTGTCTCGATGCTTGTCCACGGCGCGCAAGGGTATCAAGTTGGCCCAACGTTCGAAGGTCTCTCCGTTGAGGCTGAATCCGAAATTGCGTGCCAAAGTAATGAAGAAAGCATCTTCCCAGTTCCCGTTGCAACGTTCCAGGCGTTCGTTCACCTGTTTGGTTTTCTGTTCCAAGCGCTCGCTTTGCAACGTATTCATCCAGCTATGTGCCAACAGGGGCGGCAACTCGGGAATAATCTTGTAGCAAGGCGGGTAGATGTCGGCATGGCAAAGCTCATGGTAATGCATTTTCAGTGTTTCGGGGCAGGCGAGCTGCATTTGAGGAATGGTTTCGCCGTTGGAACGAATCACTTCGGTGTCCACTGTTTCGGCAATATGTAGAATCACGGAATCGTAGGCGGCATCGTGGTGATGTCCGTGCTTGTACCAATCCGATGAAAACGAGTGGATTTCAATGTTTCCTACCCATAAAGTGCCGGCTATTTTGATTTTGGCGTTGAAGAAGTCGGGACCTGCGTTGGTATTATGCAGTCCGGCATCAAGAATCTCCACGGTCTCTCCGAGTGTTGTCCGGAGCTCTTTTAACGGGAAGATCTTGTGTTTCCATGCATAATGCAGGAGTTGTTCCATGTTAATTGAGGTTATATGTATGGCGCAAAATTAAATAATTATGAGAAGAAAACCTATCTTTGCATCAATTAATTGGATATAACATGAAAATAGCATTGATTGGTTATGGCAAGATGGGCAAGGAGATAGAACGTATAGCCTTGAGCCGCGGACACAAAATTGTAAGCATTATTGATGTAGATAATCAAGAAGATTTCCAGTCGGAAGCTTTCAAGAGCGCAGACGTCGCTATTGAGTTTACAGCCCCGACCGTAGCATATCGGAATTATATAAAAGCCTTTGAAGCCGGAGTAAAGGTGGTTTCGGGCAGTACGGGATGGATGACGGAGCATGGTTCGGAAATAAAACGGATGTGTGAAGCGGAAGGCAAAACCTTATTTTGGTCGTCGAACTTCAGTTTAGGTGTAGCTATATTTTCGGCTGTGAACAACTATCTGGCAAAGATTATGAACCGGTTCCCGGCTTACGATGTGGAAATGACGGAAACGCACCATATCCATAAACTCGATGCGCCGAGCGGTACAGCCATCACCTTGGCCGAAGGTATCTTGGCCAATATCGACCGGAAAACCAAATGGGTGAAAGGAACGTTGCTGGCGCCGGACGGAACGTTGTCGGGAACGAAAGAATGTGCGTCCGACGAGCTTTGTATCAGTTCCGTGCGTGAGGGGGAGGTTACCGGTATCCATGCCATCCGTTACGAATCGGAAGCAGACAGCATTACGATTACCCACGATGCGAAAAACCGTAAAGGCTTTGCGCTGGGTGCCGTGCTGGCGGCTGAGTATACGGCTCAACATACGGGCTTTCTGGGAATGGATGATTTGCTTCACTTCTAAAAAACAGGGTAATGAAAGATATACAACCTCATATTTTAGGCGATTGGAAAGGAAAACCTGTAACGGTGGAAACAGGGCAGTTCGGTTCTGCTGTTTGCTATGGCAATGAGTGGATTGTTCTTTCCAAAGATGTCGATCCGAACGAAATCTCGCTCGAAGAAGCGATTCAACTGCTCGAGAAGAAGCGGAAATCTCAATGGATAAAATTCAGTATCGTGCTGGCGCTTTACTTGCTTTTCCTGTTATGGGTTAAAAGTTGGCTGGGGCTCGTTGTTGTTCCATTCATATTCGACGCTTACATTACCAAAAAGATTCCCTGGACATGGTGGAGAAAGACAAAGAATCCTACTATCCGTACGGTGATGAGCTGGGTCGATGCGATTGTTTTTGCTATCGTAGCCGTATATTTCGTCAATATCTATGCGTTTCAGAATTATGCCATTCCCTCTTCCTCGTTGGAGAAATCGTTGCTTACGGGTGATTATCTGTTTGTAAGCAAGTTGAGTTATGGCCCGCGCATTCCGCAGACTCCTCTTTCCATGCCTCTTACACAACATACATTGCCGATATTCAATACCAAATCGTATATTGAATGGCCACAATGGAAGTATCGTCGTGTAAAGGGATTGGGCGAAGTGAAGCTCAACGATATTGTTGTGTTCAACTATCCCTCAGGAGATACGGTGGTGAGCAATCCCGCTTATCAGAGTGCGGATTTTTATGGGTTGTGCTATCAATTGGCAGAATCCATGTATTCTAATAAACCGCAAATGGACAGTTTGAGTAGGGAGCAACAGAAGATGGTGTTCGATTTCTATTATAACGAAGGACGGAAATACATAGTAGAGCATCCCGAGGATTTTGGTAAGATTATCAGTCGTCCGGTGGACCGCCGTGAGAATTATGTGAAGCGTTGTGTGGGATTGCCGGGACAGACGTTGCAGATAAAAGACCGTATTGTTTATCTGGACGGAGTAGCCAATAAAGAACCGGACAACGTGCAATATTCATATACGGTGAAAACCCGTAGACCCATACCCGAAGAGCTTCGGCGTGAACTGGGCATTACCGACGAAGACGCCGCTGCGCACAATCGGGAAGAGACGCTTTACTCCATGCCGCTTACTAAAAAGGCGCACGACGCTTTGCTGGCGCGTAAAGATATTGTGGAAAGTATCACCATCAATGAATCGTCTCCCGACGGGCTGTATCCGTTGAATTTGTATACCGGATGGACACGCGACAATTACGGTCCGGTATGGATTCCCAAAAAAGGAGAGAGCATTAAACTGACGGAGGATAATCTGCCTATTTATGAACGTCCGATTGCTGTGTACGAAGGGAACAAACTCGAAGTGAAAGATGGTAAAATCTATATTAACGGTGAGCAGACCGATACGTATACGTTTAAAATGGACTATTATTGGATGATGGGCGATAACCGTCATAATTCGGCCGACTCTCGTTACTGGGGATTTGTCCCCGAAGACCATGTGGTGGGCAAGCCTATTGTAGTATGGCTTTCGTTGGATAAAGACAGAGGCTGGTTCGACGGCAAGATTCGTTGGAATCGCTTCTTCAAATGGGTGGATAATATTAAATAGTTCTTCCGGTTCGGAATCATGCGTTCACTACTAAAAACACTCGTTATTGCTGCGGCATTAGTGCTTCTGGTGAAACTAATGGCGTTCACATCCTGTACGATTCCTTCGTCAGGAATGGAAAACACATTGTATCAGGGCGACAGGGTGATAGTAAATAAGTGGAGTTATGGTTTCAGAGTCCCTTTTACCTCCTTATTCGGTGTGCATCGCTGGAATGATTCTCCCGTTGGAATGGGTGAAATTGTATTGTTTAATAATCCGTTGCCCCAATCATTGGATGAACCCATAGACCGTCGGGAAGTGTTTATCAACCGTTGCGTGGGTTTGCCGGGGGATACGCTGATGTTGAATAACGAGCTTATCCGGACCACCGATGAAATATTAAGTCCCGATAGCAAACTGATTTACGCTTATCCCGGCGATAAAGAAGATAAGGTAGTGGATGCGATGCGTAAAAACGGTATTTCGGGTAATGAGTTGGTAGGATACGATGCCGGGAATTACCTGCGCAGCTTCAGCCATTATGAAATCTATCTGTTAAAGCAGGAGTTAGGTGTTGAGGTGCCGTTTCATGGCCTGCAAACTGATACGGCCGAAGGCGTCCATCCGTTTGTGATACCGGCCAAAGGACTTTCGGTGAGGGTATATCCCTGGAATGCGAAGTTGTTACGCAACACCATTGTACAGCACGAGGGCCGTAATGCGGAGATTAAAGGCGACACCTTGTGGGTAGACGGGCATGTGGCGGCAAGTTACACTTTCACGAAAGATTATTATTGGATGGCTTCCAACAACTCTATGAGTTTGTGCGATTCCCGCCTGTTCGGTTTTGTTCCGAAAGACCATATAATAGGAAAAGCAGTGTGGGTATGGTTCTCGAAGGATACGGAAAAAGGACTTTTTAAAGGCTACCGCTTCGATCGCTTCTTTCGTAGAGTACGATAGGGAGAGTAACAAAGATATCACAAGCAGGAATTTTAAGAAGGCCCGTAAAACCTAAACGAAGTAATAACAATACATATTGAAATAAAACATAGGGAAATGGACATTTATTTGAGTTCTGCCTATTTAGCTCCTATTCAGTATTATACAAAGCTGTATGCGTGTGAGCGGGCTTTTGTGGAGCAATATGACCACTATATGAAACAAACCTATCGTAACCGTTGCACCATTGCTGCGGCTGACGGGCCGCTTACTCTCTCTATTCCTACAGAGAAACCGGAAACACTGAAATGCCTGATGAAGGATATCCGGATATCGGATCATGGTAATTGGCGGCACTTGCATTGGACGGCTTTAGAGTCAGCTTATCGGAACAGTCCTTTTTTCGAATACTATCAAGATGATTTCCGTCCTTTCTATGAAAAGAAATATCCGTTTTTGTACGATTTCAACGAAGAGTTGCGTGCTTTGGTATGCAGTTTAATCGATATGCAGCCTCACGTGGAACATACTACGGACTATAAGCAGATTTTTGATGAAGGGGAGATGGATTACCGCGAGCGTATTCATCCCAAGCATACGTGGAAGGAGGATGAAGCCTTTGTTCCGAAGCCCTATTACCAGGTGTTTGAAGAACGTCATGGCTTTCTGCCGAATCTGAGTATTGTGGATTTGCTTTTCAATATGGGGCCGGAGAGTCTGTTGGTGCTTCGTGACAGTTGCCATTCCTTTTTACCCTTCCATAAGGTTCCGTCATAAACATTGCGCCGCTATTTTCTCCGGTATGATTGAACGGCCGATTTCTTTACCGTTGATATCTTTTAGTGTATGCCTTCTTAGGTAAAAAAGTGAAGCAAGCCCTCCCTCTTTAAGAAGAAAAAACGTATATTCGCCGCATAAAGTATAATCATTAAACATATAACGTAATATGAACAATTTATTCAGTGTGAAAGACAAAGTGGTGGTTATCACCGGTGGAACCGGAGTGTTAGGTAAAGCCATTGCAGTATATCTGGCTAAAGAAGGAGCCAAAGTTGTCATTTTGGGTCGTCGTGCGGAAGCCGGAAACGCCATTGTGGAAGAAATTAAGAAAGAGGGTGGAGAAGCAATGTTCCTTACTACTAATGTGTTGGATATGGCAGTAGTGGAGCAGAATCTGAAAGATGTATTAGCCGCTTATGGCCGTGTGGATGCGTTACTGAATGCGGCAGGCGGTAACATGCCTGGCGCAACGATAGCTCCTACCGGAACTATCTTCGATTTGAAACCGGAAGAGTTCCAAACCGTATTGAACCTGAATCTGACCGGTACGGTGATTCCTACCCAGGTGTTTTTGAAACCGATGGTGGAACAGAAAGAAGGCTGTATTGTGAACTTTTCTTCTATGGCGGCATTCCGTCCGATGACACGTGTGGTGGGATATGCTGCGGCGAAAGCCGGAATATCTAACTTTACGGCTTATATGGCTACAGAGGTGGCTTCCAAATTTGGCGAGGGTATCCGTGTAAATGCGATAGCTCCGGGATTCTTCCTCACAGAACAAAACCGTACGTTATTGACGAATCCGGACGGTAGTTACACACAGCGTGGCAACGATGTTATTCGTCAGACTCCATTCAAACGATTCGGCCGTCCCGAAGAACTTTGCGGAACCATTCAGTATTTGATAAGCGATGCTTCTAAGTTCGTGACCGGTACGGTAGCCGTAGTGGATGGCGGTTTCAACGTATTTGCCATGTAATCTTTTGGAGACAATTATCGGAATGGAAGGGATTAAATCCGGTTTTTAGCGAATTAAAACTTGCTATTTACAGGTGTGTGATGGTCCTTTTCCGACTTATCCTAAGAAACAAGGGTGTTGCCGGGTCAAAGCTATGAATTTCATTTTTAAGCTGCATCAGATATAAACATTGGGGTTATCAATACCCGATGATGCAAAGGTAAAGCCAAGACTAAAATGAGTACATGGAAAAGTTACAGATAGTAACAAACAAATAGAAAAGAGCCCTATCATTACTCAAAAATAGAGTTTGATACGGCTCTTTTTATTGCTACCGGGACAGGTCTCAGATTAAAAGTCCATCTTTTCTAAGAATGTGTTTTTGACACATTTCCCCTTTTTCCGTATGTAGAAGCGAACAAAACAACCTCAGGTGACGAATGCGTTCATCGCAATCGGCTGCTGTTGCGAGTGAATACAACAGTTATAAACAGGGTTTCCGATACTTCCGAAAGATGTTCCGGACGGAGCATAGCCGGTAAGGAGATGGGAACGTTTCACATAACGGGTTATCGGTTGGAAATAAACTTTCTCTTTCTGCTTTATGTTATCTGCGTGGAAACTCGTAACTTTGCAGGCTTAAATAAAGATAATGATACAATATAATATTCATACACTTGCCAACGGCCTGCGCATTATCCATGCGCCGTCGCCTACACAAGTTGTTTATTGCGGTTACGCTATCGATGCCGGAACGCGTGATGAGGCAGACAATGAGCAGGGATTGGCGCATTTTGTGGAACATCTTATTTTTAAAGGTACGCAAAAACGTCGTGCATGGCATATTCTGAACCGGATGGAGCATGTAGGCGGCGATTTGAATGCTTATACCAATAAAGAGGAGACTGTGATTTATTCGACTTTCCTTGCCGGACATTTCAGCCGTGCGTTAGAACTAATGACGGACATCGTATTTCATAGCACTTTTCCTCCTCATGAAATAGAGAAAGAGGTGGACGTCATTCTCGATGAAATTCAAAGTTATGAAGATACGCCTTCCGAACTGATCTTTGATGAGTTTGAAGAAATCGTGTTCAAGAATCATCCGTTGGGACGTAACATTTTGGGCGATCCGGAACGATTGAAAAGTTTTCGGACGGAAGATGCGCTACGGTGGGTACAGAAGTACTACCGTCCTACAAATATGGTTTTCTTCGTACAAGGCAATATCCCTTTCAAGAAGGTAGTGCGCGAAGTGGAGGCTGCTACTTCCGATATGCCGTTTATGCAGACGGATAAGCAACGTTTTTCACTCCCTGTTTATGAACCTTGCCGAATCGTGCGGCGGAAAGATACGCATCAGGCGCATGTTATGCTGGGCTCACGCAGTTACCCTGCTTTTGACGAACGGCGTACGGGTCTATATTTACTTAATAATCTGTTGGGCGGACCGGGAATGAACAGCAGGCTGAATGTATCGTTGCGCGAACGGAAAGGGCTGGTCTATACGGTGGAAAGCAATTTGGTTTCATACACCGATACTGGAACTTTTAGCGTTTACTTCGGTTGCGATCCTAAGGATGTGAATACCTGCATTCGTCTGGTACGGAAAGAGTTACGCCGGTTGTGCGAACAGCCGCTTTCGCCTGCGCAGTTGAAAGCGGCACAAAAACAGATTATCGGTCAAATAGCCGTTGCTTCCGACAATTTCGAGAATCAGGCGTTGGATATGGGAAAAACATTCTTGCATTACAACAAATACGAAAGTCAGGATGCGGTGTTCCGGCGTATCGAGGCTTTGACTTCCGAACCTTTGCAACAAATAGCTCGGGAAATGTTTGCCGAAGAACAGTTGACTACTTTGTTGTTTGAATAGAAAGGAATGGGCCTGACGGATAAGGTGCAGGCAGGCGTAAATTATCCGTATCTCGGCTTGATAACCTGCGGAAAAGTTTGTTACTTTGTATTTGTCCTGCTGTTTGACTCCCAGACAGCAATCTAAACTTAAAGAAGAAGACAACGTGGAAAAGATTGGTGTATTTTGTTCTGCTTCCGATAAGATAGATGATATCTATTTTGAGAAGGCGCGTGAATTAGGCGCATGGATGGGCCGTCAAGGCAAAACACTTGTATATGGAGGCTCCAACCAGGGCTTGATGGAATGTCTGGCGAAAGCTGTAAAAGAAAACGGTGGACGCGTGTTTGGCGTAGTACCCACCAAGTTGGAGGAAAACGGCCGTGTGAGCAAACTTCTTGACGTAACGTTTCATACTTGTAACCTGAGCGACCGCAAAGATACTCTCCTCAACGAGTCGGATGTGTTGGTGGCTTCGCCCGGAGGAATAGGAACTTTCGACGAAGTCTTCCATGTGATGGCTTCAAGAGCCATCGGTTATCATTCGAAGAAAGTGATATTTTATAATATAAACGGTTACTATGATGCGTTGCTTTCCATTCTCGACGGATTGGAGGCTGCCCATTTCGCACGTCATCCCATGAGCCACTATCTGGAAGCGGCTTCTACATTCGACGAGCTTGTAAATCTTTTAAATAAATAAACTCATTATGGCACGGAAAGTAATAGGTATCGGCGAAACGATACTGGATATATTGTTCAAGAACGAACAACCGACTGCGGCAGTTCCCGGAGGTTCGGTATTCAACGGAATCATTTCGTTGGGAAGGATGGGGGTGAATGTCGATTTCATCAGTGAAACGGGTAACGACCGGGTGGGGGATACCATCCTCAGTTTCATGCGTGCAAACGGTGTGATAACCGATCATGTAAACGTATTCCCGGAAGGAAAATCTCCTGTGTCGTTGGCTTTTCTGAACGAACATAACGATGCTGATTACCTTTTCTATAAAGACTATCCGTCGCAGCGGCTGGATGTAGAGTTTCCCGAAATCAACCGTGATGATGTGGTGATGTTCGGCTCTTACTTTGCATTGAACCCCGTGTTGCGTCCTAAAGTGGCTGAGTTCCTCGAGTATGCGCATCAGCGGGGAGCTTTACTTTATTATGATATTAATTTCCGCAGCACGCATCGCAATGATGCCATTAAACTGACTTCCACTCTTCTGGAGAACCTTGAATACGCTGATATTGTCCGTGGTTCGGTAGATGATTTCCGCAATTTGTATGGTTACGAAGACGCCGATGAGATATATAAGGGAAAGATAGCGTTCTATTGTCCTCGCTTTATCTGTACACGGGGTGGCGAGAATATTTCATTGCGTAGCGGGACGTTGAGTAAGGAATATCCTGTAAAGCCGATTGAAGCGGTAAGTACCGTTGGCGCCGGCGATAACTTCAATGCCGGCATTGTGTTTGGCCTGTTAAAATACCGTATCCGGCGTGACGATCTCGATGAACTCTCCGAGTCCGATTGGGATAATCTGATTCGTTGCGGAACGGACTTTGCCGCGGATGCCTGTCGACATATAGGAAATTCCGTTTCGGAAGAGTTTGCGGCTACATACGGACGATAGAGTAAGGCGCCCCCACAACCTCCCGTTTGTGAGGCTTGTTTCTTCCATACCGAAGTGTTTTGCGGCTTGGATAAAGGTTGACTGTCTGTCAGTTTCCTGATAGGACGAATCGGTTTTTGCATTGTTCCAGTCGATGAGGTTAAGATCTTCCGGTTTAAGTTCCACGGTATTCGGGCCCGTCCGTTTCATAATAGATATGCGTCATATCTGCTTTTCCGATACCTTGCATCGTTTGTGCTTTCATGCGGTGGAAAGTAGGACGGCGAGGCAAAGAATAAATGTATCTTTTCGGCTGAGTTGGTTAGTTTCGATGGGTTTATATAGTTTAATTGAACACATTAAACCGGTAACTGAATGTGAACAACACATAACGGCTGATGCAGTTGACGCGCGTTTCGCTGTTGCCGGTAGCTGAAGCCGAATAGGTGATACTTTTCCGCTGCTTCAGCAAGTCGAAGCACTCTACCTTGATAGAAGCGGTTCTTTCCTTCAGGAACTTGTAACGAATGCCGGCATTCCAAATTCCTTCGTTCAGATTGGCGGAGGTGAAGTTGTAGCCACGGCGCAGACGATAGGAGAACGAAGTGGCCAGCTCGAGGTCGGCGGGCAAGTTGGCTCTAAGGCTTCCGGTAACGGTATAGTCTTTGGTAAAGAGTTGTGTATCGGCCAGTTCGTTACGGGTGTGCGTCAAGTCGCATTGCGTCACGATGCCTATCTCTATTTTCTTGGGCGTATAGCGGAAGTCGGCTTTCAGTGTGCCCTTTTGCTGGCGGATAATGCCCTTTTCATCGGTGGCGTCGGCTTGTATGTTCTGTACATAACGCGCTTCGTTCGAGTAGTTATAATTTGCGTTGCAAAGTAGAGTGAAGTCTTTCCATGCGTTTTTGTAATCTACTCGGGCACTTGTGTTCCAATTGCCGTCGATGTTGGCAGGGCGGATGCTGCGTGCTCCGGTGAGTTCATTGTATACCGTTTTAGGGGCTAGGGCATGGTCTTTCCAGTGGAGGGATAGAGATGCGTTCCATGCGAAGCTGTTCCGGTAGGAGAGTTTCAAGTTGTGGTAGATGGAAGCTTTCAGATCCGGATTGCCGGAAGTAAGGAATAACGGGTCGTCGTCGTTTGTAATCGGTAACAGGTCGCTGACGGAAGGTTCGTGGCTACTCCCGTCGTACGAAAGGGTATAGTTGGAAAATCCTGTTTTATATTCGATTTGTGTTGCTATGTTCCAGTTGAGGAATGTATAGCCCATGTCGGCAATGGTTTTCCCGGTAGCCACTGTAGTGGCATGGACATGCTTGGGCAGGAATCCGGCTTCGGCGGTAAGATTCAGATGGGAACTTAATTTTCCTTGGTAATTTACTTTCAGTTCGTGGTTTACGCTGCGGGTGTCGGCCTGTCGGCTGATACTGTCGACAAATGCGGAGGCATAATCAGAGGGTAGGGTGTTCCATTCCGTATCGTCGGGCAGGCGGTTCAAATCGTATACCGAGCGGTTTTGTTTGTCTTTAAGGTATTTCAGTACGTAGGTCAGCTCTACATTATGTATTTTTCGGAAGCGGAAGCCATAGCGGAATTCCGCGCTCAGCTCTAATGATTGGGCAGGGGTACAAACATATTGGTGACGGTTGGCAATGGAATCCAGCAGAAAGAAACGGGTACGGCTCTGCATGAGGCTGGAGTTTTCGTTTTCCGAATACGAAGCATTGAGGTTAATCAGACATGTATTATCGTATGTGATTTTATTGATACTGAGTCCGCCGCCGGCCGATTTCCGGTGTGAGCGTTGGAGGGATTGTTGCTGCATGCGGTTGGTATAAATAGACGCAAGTTGCTCTTCGCTCGTTTCCAATGGGTTGTCGCTGTAATCGTACGGGTTCTGGTTGAACGAAGCGGTGATGTTTTGCGAAGCGTTATGGTGGTGTGTATTGCTTACGGTCCCAATAAATAACATCGAGGCCTTTCCTATCCGGTTCAGCAGAATGCTTCGTGAACGATTAACCGTTTCGCGGCTGCTACTACGGTTTTGCTGTTCCGTGAAGAGACTGGATGAGGCGAGATAACTTTCTGCCGAAGTGGCCGTTTCGTTCTGCCGGTTGCTATAAGTGTGTGTGAGGGTTTCGTTAATAGATAGTCCTTTGAGGCTTTGTTTCCAATTCAGTTGTACCTTTTTGCGCATCCATTCTTTCGAGCTGTCTTGGATAAGCGTAGGTGGCAGGTCCGGTTGGTCGGGATTATAACCACCCGGCAGATTGAGTGCGTTGCCATTGAGAGCTAGTTGCGGGCCTTTTTTCTTGAAATAGTTGATACCGCCATCCAATAAATAATGTCGGTCGCGGTTGGCTGCGCCGGTTGTCAGATTAGCAAGCACCGTCATATCCACATTCTTTTTGGTTTTCATATCCATCACCTGTTTCTTGTGATGTTTTCCCATCAGCTTGTCCTCTTCGGTCACGGTTTCGTACACCTTTACCTGATCCAGCTCTTTCACAGGCACATTCTTTAAGGCAATGTTCAGATCGTGTGTGAAAAAGCCTTCACCGTTGAGACGTATCTCACTGATAGGCTTATCGAGATACATCAGATGTCCGTGGTTATCGAAATAAAGTCCCGGCAGACGGCGCACCAACTCCAGCAGTACCGATCCCTGCGGCATTTCGTAAGCGTCGGTATTGTAAATCAGCGTATCGCCCTTCATATACATCTTTTTCAGTTCACCCACAATTTGCGCTTCCTGCAGGGTCATAGCTTTGGGTCTGAGCGTGATATCGCCCAAGTCGGTTTCCTGCTCTTTCAGGGAAGTGCGTAGCTCGCGTTGATAGCTTTCCATTCCCAGGTATGAAACTTTCACCAGGAGGTGGTTCACTCCTTGCCTTTTCCGTGTGTAGAACAACTGAAACTTGCCTTCCTTATCGCTGATGCTTCCCGCGGCAAATGCAGAGTCGGGAACAGAGAGCAATTGCACGGTAGCGTTGCTTAGCGGAATAGAAATGCTGTCTCCTTTACCGGCAGCAATGTTTGCAGAGTCGGTTCTTTCGACGATGAGTATCCGTCCCTTTAACAGCAATCCTTTGGTATAGACTTGGGCATGGACTTGCTTTGTCAGGGCAAGGCTTGCTAAAAGAAATAGGATGAACTGTAACTGTATAGGGGCGAATACTTTCATAGAAATGCTGTTTGTTACTAAAAATCGATATTTTATTTCAGATAATGTGTGCTCTGTGCTTTCGCCGACGTTGACGGTTCTACGTCGTGAGGTACACAGCGCAACGTCGATGTTTCCGTTTCGCAACCTTTCGAGAGGCGTGCACTTCTTTTCCGATACTTGTTTTTCCTCTCTCCCCACGTCGGAGCCTTTTTCCCGAAAACACTGCTTTCAGTAACCTGATGAGCATGGCACAACATTCTTTTATCTCTCTTAAAGGTATGTAAGCCCTGAGACGAATTCTATATTTTTTCCGGAGGGAGCAACGCCGGTTTTCGCTTCATTCGGAGTGTCCCCGGTGCAAGGAATATTCCTTTTTTATGCTTTTCGGTTAGCAGCATCCTGAGTGGTTGCATGTAAGGATGGCGCACCACAAGGTAGACACTGTCCAACGGAAGGTGTATATCGGCTATCGGCCGGATAAAGGTTTCGTTGTAGTGTCCTTTTTTGTCACATGCCTTGCCTTGTATATGATCGGTATCCCTTTTCTGGCAAGATTCCACATACACTCGCGCTTGTGGAACAGGACGGCCCGCTTCGTCTTCTACTGTCAGCCGGAGGCGAAGGGAACCGTACAATGCACCTTGTTTCCATACATCGGTCTTTTTCGATGGATGAACTATCGTGGCTGTCTCTGCGTTGTGTGTCATTGCCGCCATCTCTTCTAACATCTTTTTCGCTTCTGTGATATAGTCTTGCATCCGGAATATCCCGAGTTCCACGGCATCCCCTTTTCTATGTGCGCCGTTTACTACAAGCTCTACGGCGTAATAGCCATCTGACAAGATTTTTACATAGAAAGAGTCCGTTCCAAAACAGGCGATTTCTTGGTCGATGACTCCATTCGGAGCATTTGTTTTCCATTCGATGAAAGCTTCCCTTTCGTCACACGGGGCACAGCAGATGGAGATGTTTTTTGTGATAGGCTTGGAGGTCTGCGCGTCGATCAACCTTGCTTTGAGACGCTTCACTCCCCATAAAGGTTTGGCGTATAAAGCCTTCAAGGTATCCGTGCCGAAATGATATTGTTCCGTCAGGTTCCAATCGAATGTTCCGAAACGGATGGAGTCGGGCGACGTGTTTGCCATTTGGGCTTGGGCGGATACTATGTGGGCTAAAACGACGATGATGCAAGATAGGAGTTTCATACGGCTTTTTTGTTAATTAAGTTATATTAATACAAATAAGACGATATTCTTAACTGTTTACAAATAAAACGATAAAATATGAAAAAAACAATTATCTATCTGAAAAACATCTATCAGTGAAAAAAAAGATAAAAATCTTCGTTTAGAGCGATGCCGTTTTCCTGTCTTCGCTTTTCTTCATAAAAGAAGCTGATTTCGTTGAAACAATTCGCATAGTAATCAAAGATTTATATGTATCTTTGCGCCCGAATTAATTTATATTGAATGAAGACATTTGAAGAGTTAGGCGTTTCCGAGGAAATACTTAAAGCGATTAAAGAAATGGGATACGAGAATCCCATGCCGGTACAGGAAGAAGTGATACCGTATTTATTGGGAAACGGAAATGATGTAGTAGCGCTGGCTCAAACAGGAACTGGAAAAACAGCCGCATTTGGTTTGCCGCTCATCCAGAAAATTGACGTACGTAACAGAGTGCCACAGGCACTGATTCTTTGTCCCACCCGGGAATTGTGTTTGCAGATTGCAGGAGATTTAACCGATTATTCCAAATACATAGAAGACCTGAAGGTGCTGCCCGTGTATGGCGGTTCGTCCATCGAAAGCCAGATACGCAGCCTCAAGAAAGGGGTGCACATCATCGTGGCTACTCCGGGGCGTCTCATCGACTTGATGGAACGGCGCACCGTAAGTCTTGCCACCGTGAAAGACGTGGTAATGGATGAAGCCGACGAAATGCTGAACATGGGATTCACCGACAGCATCAACGCCATCCTTGCCGATGTGCCGCAAGATCGTAACACATTGCTTTTCTCCGCTACCATGAGTCCGGAGATTGCGCGCATCTCCAAAAAGTATCTCCATGATGCCAAGGAGATTGTTATCGGTACTAAAAACGAAGGAAGCAAGAACGTGAATCATGTGTTTTATATGGTACACGCCAAAGATAAATATCTGGCTTTGAAACGCATCGCCGATTACTATCCGCAGATTTACGGAATCATTTTCTGCCGTACCCGTAAGGAAACGCAGGAAATTGCCGATAAGCTGATTCAGGACGGTTATAATGCCGATTCGCTTCACGGTGAACTCTCTCAGGCGCAACGCGACCTCGTGATGCAGAAATTCCGCCAACGCCATCTTCAGTTGCTGGTAGCTACCGATGTGGCAGCCCGCGGATTGGATGTGGACGACCTGACGCATGTCATCAACTACGGTTTGCCCGACGATACCGAGAGTTATACTCATCGGAGCGGACGTACGGGACGTGCCGGGAAAACAGGAACTTCCATCGCAATCATTAACTTGCGCGAGAAAGGTAAACTGCGTGAGATAGAGAAGATTATCGGCAAGAAATTTGTGGCGGGCGAGATGCCT
>UMKF01028510.1_pt1 | contig 21891 bp, 19 predicted proteins | sample 1966251 | NCBI WGS metagenome assembly UMKF01 (sample SAMEA4836171, study PRJEB28245) | human gut metagenome | biome: gut microbiome; material: fecal sample | place: Denmark | collected 2008
AAAAAGATTTCGTAATGTTGCACTTGCTGGTTGACTCTGCCTCATATCTTTCTTGTTAAAAGACCATTATATTTTTTTGTGGTGTAAATAAAAAAAAGTAACTTTGCAAGCCGATTATTATCTAGGGGCGTTAAAGTGCTCCAAAATCAGTGTGTAGATAGTGTATCCTATTGGCTGGGAACACGGTCTGTGAATCGCTGATGAAGAACAAATGATTATAAACAGTAGTAACAATTAAATTTAAAAATGAACACTTTAAGTTTCAAGACAGACTACGCAACTCCTGAAACAGCTGATAAGCAGTGGGTTGTAGTAGACGCAAAAGATCAGACTCTTGGACGTTTCTGCGCCAAGGTCGCTAAAATTTTGAGAGGTAAGTACAAGCCATGCTTCACTCCAAGCCAGGATTGTGGAGACAATGTAATTATCATCAATGCATCTAAGATCGTTCTTACGGGAAACAAGATGACAGACAAGGTATATCTGACTTTCTCTGGATATCCTAGCGGTCAGCACAGCATTACTCCTGCAGAACTCGCAAAGAAGCCTCATGGATATGAGAAGATCATGCGTCATGCAATGAAGGGTATGCTCCCTAAAAACCGTATGGGTCGCCAGCTTATGAGAAACCTCTACATCTTCGAAGGTGAAGAGCACAACAAGCAGGCACAGAGTCCTAAAACAATAGATATTAACTTGTTAAAATAATTTGAAGATATATGGAAATTATAAATGCATTAGGTCGTCGCAAGAGCGCAGTTGCACGTATATATCTTAAGGAAGGTAGTGGAAAGATCACTATCAACAAAAGAGATCTTAAAGAATATTTCCCATCAGAACTCGTACAGTTCGTTGTAAAGCAGCCGCTGGTATTGCTCGACGTTGCTGAAAAATATGATATCAAGGTAAATCTTAAGGGTGGTGGATACACTGGCCAGTCACAGGCTTTGCGCCTTGCCATTGCACGTGCTCTCGTTAAGATCAATGCTGAAGATAAGAAGGCTTTGCGTGCAGAAGGATTCATGACTCGCGATTCACGTTCTGTTGAACGTAAGAAGCCAGGTCAGCCTAAGGCTCGTCGCAGATTCCAGTTCAGTAAGCGTTAATGCTGGATTTGCACAAATCGTTTAGCATCTAAACTTTCGGGATTTCGCAAAGAACTACTCGGAAGTTGGTTTTCTAACAAAACTAACAAAGAAAGTAAACAATTTTTAAAAGAAAGATTATGTCTAGAACTAATTTCGATACATTACTTGAGGCTGGTTGTCACTTCGGACACCTCAAAAGAAAGTGGAATCCGTCAATGGCTCCATATATATTCATGGAACGCAACGGTATCCATATCATAGATCTTCACAAAACTGTTGCTAAGATCGACAATGCTGCTGAGGCATTGAAGCAGATTGCAAAGTCTGGAAAAAGAATTTTATTTGTTGCTACTAAAAAACAGGCAAAGGATGTTGTAGCTGAAAAGGCTGCATCTGTAAATATGCCATACGTTATCGAGCGCTGGCCAGGTGGTATGCTTACCAACTTCCCAACAATACGCAAGGCTGTCAAGAAAATGGCCAATATCGACAAGCTTTTGAGCGACGGTACATATGATAAGCTCTCTAAGAGAGAAAATCTTCAGATCCGTCGTAAGCGTGCTAAGCTCGAGAAGAACCTCGGCTCTATAGCTGACCTTACTCGTCTTCCTTCTGCATTGTTCATCGTTGACGTAATGAAGGAAAACATCGCTGTACGCGAGGCTAACCGCCTTGGTATACCTGTATTCGGTATCGTTGATACTAACTCAGATCCTTCAAACATCGACTTCGTAATACCTGCAAACGATGACGCTACAAAGTCAATCGAGGTAATCCTTGATGCTTGCTGTGCTGCAATCGCTGAAGGTCTCGAAGAAAGAAAGGCTGAGAAGGTTGATATGGAAGCTGCCGGTGAAGGCGAAAAGGGTGCAAAGAAGAACGCCCGCAGCAAGGCTCGTGCAGAAAAGAAGGAAGAAGCCGTAGAAGAGGTTTCTGAAGTTGCTGCAAATGAGGAGACAGCTGAGGCTTAATCAGAATCAACGCATTGCATACATAAGATAAGAGTGATTGTTGATGCCTGTTCTCCATACGATAGAGCAAGTCATTGACATTCACTCTTTTTTTCTTTGAAAACAATTTATCACTAATTTAAATATAAAGAAAATGGCTGTTACATTAGCAGAAATCAATAAGCTCCGTCAGATGACACAGGCTGGTCTGATGGACTGTAAGAAGGCCCTCACTGAGGCTGACGGCAATCTCGAAGAGGCAATGGAAATCTTGCGCAAGAAGGGTCAGCTTGTAGCTGCAAAGCGTTCTGACCGCGAAGCATCTGAAGGATGTGTTCTTGCAAAGGTTGATGGCAACTTTGGTGCTATCATTGCTTTGAAGTGCGAAACTGACTTCGTTGCAAAGAATGCTGACTTCGTTAAGCTTGCTACTGACATCATGGATGCAGCTGTTGCAAACAAGTGCAAGACTCTTGATGAGGTTAAGGCTCTGCCTATGGGCAACGGAACTGTTGCTGATGCAGTTGTTGAGCGCAGTGGTGTTACAGGAGAGAAGATGGAGCTCGACGGATATATGACTGTTGAGGGTGAGCAGGTAATTGCTTACAACCACATGAACAACAACTCTCTTTGCACATTGGTAGTTCTCAACAAGGTTGTTGATCCAGCAATCGGTAAGAATGTTGCTATGCAGGCTGCTGCTATGGCTCCAATCGCATTGAATGAGGATGGTGTTCCACAGGAAGTAAAGGATCACGAGTTCAAGCTCGCTGCTGAGAAGGCACGTGAAGAAGGCAAGCCTGAAAACATGATCGAGCGCATCGCATCTGGTCGTATGACTAAGTTCTACAAGGAAGTTTGTCTCCTTGATCAGGCTTACATCGATGACAACAAGCTTACTGTTGCTCAGTACCTCCAGAAGGTTGACAAAGACCTCACAGTTACTGACTTCAAACGCTTTACTTTGCGTTCTGAGTAATATAAAGCAGAACATAAATTCAAGTATTATAAAAGGGGATTTGCCTTGTGGCATTTCCCCTTTATTGTTGTATCTCGGCTTGAATCCGATATGCTCTACGAGTCTCGCTGGTGTAGCTGATGCTTTTTTATGTATTTCTGTGATTTGGTTCTAAGCCGCACGTATGTTTATTTATAGCGCAGATACATGCAAACCGCCTGCTTGTGTATAGATTAGTTGTGATGCTTTTATTTGTGTGTACTGTTTTAGAGCATGCCGACCTCATGAAACATTTTTCTGTACGCTTCAACTTTCTTTTCCAGTGAAAGCGGATATGCTCTCGAAGATGACGGCAAACGGAATATTCTGACTTGTTTCCCTTCAATTGTTTTAAGATTTCCTGCGTTAATGTAAGTACCTACTTTCGGTATTGCTGTCAGTCCCAAACTTGAGCAAAGTGTTTCCGTTGCCTTCTGTCCTGTTGTAACGATTGCTTCGCAGTGAGGAATCGTTTGCATTAGGCCTTTAATGTCTGTCGGATGTACTATTTCAAGAAATTTGTCTGATGCATTGTCCTGCAATCTTTTTACAGCTTCTGCTGTGTCGTATAGAGCAATACCTTTTTCGCGTAGAAACTTTGTAATTTCATCAAGTTTGAAGGTTTTGTTGGCCGTGTCGACGAAATGATTCTTGTCGTTGAAGAATATCTCTCCTTCAATTCTCCAATGGTCATTGATGAAATTAGGATAGAAGAAGTCCATGCACCAGCGTTTTCTCTGAGGCGGGAAACTTCCAAGAAAGAGTACGTGGGCATTCTCAGGGAGAAAAGGAATAAGAGGATGCCATTCGGCATCCTCTGTACTGCGTTTTATGTTTTCTATATTAAGAAAGCATTCACGATTTATATTGTCAGTTGTTTGTCTGTCTATCATTGCAATTGTTTATGAATATTGGTAAACAGTCTGTTTAAAGCATTTTTATTCTTCTGCTCCTGCGTTCTGGCTTTCGTCAAGAGAAATCTTTTTCAGATAGAATTTAACTTTAGTGTTGAGATCTTTAGCCTGTTGGATGAGCTGTCTTTGCTTTGTCATTGCAGTAGACAGTTCGTAACAGCTTTTTATTGCATTCTTGTCTGAAGGCGAAAGCTGGTATTTTACCTCTTTGCTTCCTTGAATGGTTACAGTGATGTTGCCCGGACTTTCTGTAATGAATTTGATGACACCTCCGTCTTCACCCAGTTTATAGCTGCTTTCTTCAACATATCCGGCTACGCTGTGATGGAGGAATGAGAAGCATTCAGGTGTTTGTGCAGATTCTCCTGAAGGCGTTTCAACCTTTATGCTCTTGTGATTGAGTTTTTGCCCTTTAAGAACTGATATCAAAACCATAAGTCCTTCTTCGTTGACTTCTGCTTTCAATGCTGTTCTGTGTTTGGCGCTGCTTATCTGATTCTTGACAACATAGTAACCGGTTGCCTGATATTTTTCATCTTTCTCGAGTACAAAACCTTTCTTGAGTCTTTCTACTTCTCTGTTTGTCTGTTCGAGCAGACTGTCTATTCTGGACAAACCGCTTTTGGCTGCTTCCAATTCTATGTGTGCTTCCAGACTTATGGCTTTTCTTCGAGCCTCAATGGCATTTGGATATGTAGTGCGCAAAGAATCAATTATATTTCTTGCATCATCGAAGCGTTTCTCACTCAAGGCTATGTTGCCTTTTTCCAAAAGACGTTCTGCATTTTTCTCGTCACTGTTGCCGCATGATATAGCAAGGATGGCTAATGATGCTATAAAGATTTTTCTAAACATAGGTTTTCATGTTTTGAGTGTTACACTTGATTTGTCGCAGTCTTTTACTGACAACGTAAGCCATCGGTAAAGCATTGACATATACGCAAAAGTACAATTTTCCAGCGAGCATTTAAGTTATGATGCTGAAAAATCGTATTTTTGTACACATAAATGATATTCAGATGATAAATTTATCCGAAAAAGAACTTAAGGATTCGTTGAAGCATCCTATTTTCAGACTAATCTCAGAGACTGCCGATGAACTTGGGCTTGAATGCTACGTCATAGGCGGGTATGTCCGTGACATTTTTCTTGAGCGCACATCGAACGATATAGATGTAGTGGTAGTCGGAAGTGGAATAGTAATGGCTGGTGCTGTGGCGCGTAAGCTCGGCAAGAGAGCACATCTTTCTGTTTTCCGTAATTTCGGAACAGCTCAAGTCAAATATAAAGGTCTGGAAGTGGAATTTGTTGGTGCAAGGCGTGAAAGCTACAGCCACGATTCGCGTAAGCCGGCAGTTGAGGATGGTACACTCGAAGATGATCAGAACCGCAGGGATTTCACTATAAATGCAATGGCTTTGTGTCTAAATTCTGCCCGTTTCGGTGAATTGGTCGATCCTTTCTACGGCCTTGAGGATTTGGAGGACAGAATTATTCGCACGCCTCTCGATCCTGATACAACGTTCAGTGACGATCCTCTGCGAATGTTGCGTTGCATCCGCTTTGCGACTCAGTTGAACTTTTTTATCGAAGATGAAACTTTCGAAGCCATAGAAAGAAACTGTGAACGCATTTCAATAATATCACGTGAGCGTATAGCGGATGAACTGAATAAAATCATACTTTCACCAGTCCCTTCAAAAGGTTTTGTCGACTTGGAAAGAAGCGGTTTGCTGAAACTTATTTTCCCTGAACTTTATGCTTTGGAAGGAGTAGAAACTGTCAACGGCAGAGCCCATAAGGACAATTTCTACCATACGCTGGAGGTTCTAGACAACGTGGCAAAGATAACAGCAGATTGGGATGGTGATAAAGCTGAAAGAAAATTGTGGCTTCGTTGGGCCTCAATACTTCATGATATAGGTAAACCTAAGAGTAAAAGATGGGATCCAGCTTTGGGATGGACTTTCCATAACCATAATTTCATTGGCGAGAAGATGGTGCCTGAGATATTCAGAAAAATGAAGTTGCCGATGAATGAAAAGATGAAGTATGTCCAGAAGCTTGTTGGTCTTCACATGCGTCCTATTGCTATTGCCGATGACGAGGTGACAGACTCTGCCGTAAGGCGTCTGCTGTTTGAGGCAGGCGATGACATCGACGATCTAATGACATTGTGCGAGGCAGATATCACTTCCAAGAATGAGCAGAAGAAAAAACGGTTTATCGATAATTTCAAACTTGTACGTAAGAAACTTGTCGACATAGAAGAAAAAGACCGTATACGCAACTTCCAGCCACCGGTTTCAGGAGAAGACATAATGAAGATGTTCAATCTATCTCCATGCCGCGAAGTCGGTGTACTGAAAACATTGATTAAAGATGCAATTCTGGATGGCCGTATACCAAATGAGTATGAGCCGGCCAAGGCTTTTCTTATAGAACAGGCTTCGCTGATGGGACTTAAAGTTGTAGACAATCTATGATTGACTGTTAACAGCAAAAGAATTTAGATTTGATATTTTATTGAATATAAGCAGGCGTGCAATTTTATATATGCACGACCTGCTTTTTTGTTTCATACATGTTGATATAAAGACCAAATAGCTCCGATAGTGTGCCATTTGCAATATATTTACAGCTAATGCCATTTCTGATTTCTTAAATTTTGCTATTTTTGCTTATCGTCGAACCTCAGTTAATACTTAATGATTATGAAACGAAATTTTACTTACTTCATCATGTCTCTGCTGTCATTCATTCTGTCAATCAATGTCAGTGCTCAAGAATACAAGAGACTAACAAATCTTCCTGCTTTGTATATTTTTACAGAGAATGGTGCACCAATCACCAGTAAGGAGAACTACATCAAGGGATCAATATACTTCGTTGATGAAAATGACGAGGTTACATTTTACGATGATCTCAATATACGCGGACGTGGAAATTCTACATGGAACCTGCGTAAGAAACCGTACAGACTGAAGTTCGAATCAAAAAAAGAATTTCTTGGTGAAGATTACGCTAAAGCTAAGAGCTGGACTCTCTTGGCAAATGCTGCAGACAAAACTTTGATGCGCAATGCTGTTACTTCTTTGGTTGGAGAATTCCTTGGACTTCCTTTCAATCCTGCCACAAAGTTTGTTGATGTCACTCTTAATGGAGAATATCTCGGAAACTATCAGATAAGCGACCAGGTAGAGGTTCGTGGAAAACGTGTGGATGTTACAGAACAGGATTATCCGCTTCCTGACGGAGCCGACATAACAGGTGGTTATCTTCTGGAGGTCGATGGCTGGGAAGACGGCAACTGTTTTGTTACCAGCCAGGTCGCAGTGCCTATACGTATCCATTATCCAGATGAAGATGAAATTGTGGATCGACAGAACAGATATATCATAGATTACATAAATAATTTCGAGCGCATCCTGATGGGTGAGAACTTTGACGACCCTGAAAACGGATATCGTGCTATTGTCGATTCTGCCACCCTTGCCGCTTGGTATATTGCAACTGAGGTTTCTGCCAATATTGATGGATTCTACAGCACATATTTCTATAAGGAACAGGGCGACCCTTTGCTTTATTGGGGACCGCTTTGGGATTATGATATAGCTTATGCAAACGATGTTCGCAAAGGCGATACTACAAACGAACTTATGTCCGATATCGGTTATGGTCAGGCACGTATATGGATCAACCGTATGTGGGAAGACCCATGGTTCTCAAAACTTATCACACGCCGTTGGAATGAAATCTGCGACAATGGTTTCGAAGATTTTCTGATGGCCAGAATTGACAGCATCAATGATCTCATACAGGAGTCTCAGGAGTTGAACTACAAGAAATGGGGTATTGATGTAAGAATGTACAACGAACGTGTGCTTTATTCTTCTTACAGTCAGTACGTGACAGATCTCAAGAATTTCATTCATAACCACAATGCCTTTCTCGGAAATGCTTTTGCCAACAAGCAGCCTGCGGAAGAAACACCTGAATTTGTACCGGACAGTTTTTACTATCGTATCACTAATGCCAGCACAGCAAAGGCTGTAGACATTGTGAATTGTGACACGGTTGCGGGTACCGAGGTATGTACGTGGACTAATAATCCCGAACACACAACTCAGAATTGGGAGATTCGTCAGGTCGGCAATTATTTCCAAATTATCAACCGTCATGGAAATGTTGCTCTTAACGATCCGACACAAGGTTACAGTACTGAAACTACTAATACCGGAACGCATCTTAATGTGGCAGCTGTCAATCCCGATGACGATAGACAGTTGTGGACCATCAAACCTCAGGGTACATCAGGATATTACAATATCATAAACAAGCGTTCAAAGCATACTGCAAACCTTGAGGGAGGAAACTCTGCCGACGGCACTGCACTTTTGAGCTGGACGACCGACGGAAAGAATTCTACAAGTACAAACCGTTTGTGGTATATCATACCAGACGAAGAACTTCCTGATGAACCGGGTGAGGATGTAGGTATCGGTGTTGTTGAACCAGATGAATATGCTTTGGCATACAATCCTCAGACGCAGATTCTCCATTTCGGCTCAGCTTCTCCTGAACAGCTGACGTTTACAGCCCGCATTTACACTTCAGATGGACGTATCGTCGGCCAGTTCCGTGCAGATGAAGAATTCAATGCCGGTAATCTTCCTGACGGAGTTTACATCGTTTCTTGGACATGCGGTAGTAAGAATCGCAGTGCAAAGTTTATGAAATAACAGATTGAACAAAGCGAATACAAGTTTTTGAATAGGTGCAGTGGATTATGTGTACAGCCTGTACGATACATGCAGAAGTATACACACAATCCTCTGCACCGTTCATGTGAAAAGAAACAGTTTTTTATGGATTTATATAATGAATTTGGTCCTTGGTTGAAGGAAAAGGTAGGTGAGAAGGTTCAGAAAATATCAATCAATGCCGGCTTCACCTGTCCCAATCGTGATGGAAGTCTAGGCGTAGGCGGATGTACGTATTGCAATAACCAGACTTTCAATCCGGCATATTGCAGAACCGAGCGCACTGTTGCAGAACAGTTGGAAGAAGGAAAAAACTTTTTTGCACGAAAATATCCCGAAATGAAATATCTGGCATATTTTCAGGCTTACACCAATACATACGGCGAACTCGAAGAAATAAAGGCCAAATACGAAGAAGCACTTTCTGTTGATGGTGTCGTAGGACTAGTCATCGGCACGCGTCCCGACTGTATGCCCGATGAACTTCTTGACTATTTGGAAGTGCTCAACCGTCGTTGCTTTCTCATAGTCGAGTATGGCATCGAGAGCACGTACGACAAGACCTTGGTTCGCATAAACCGCGGACATGATTTCCAGTGTACCCGAGATGCCGTTGAGCGTACAGCCTCGCGTGGCATCATAACTGGCGGACACATGATTCTTGGCTTGCCGGGCGAGACGCCTGAAGAGATACGTGCACAGGCTGCAACCATTTCATCTTTGCCTTTGGACACATTGAAGCTTCACCAGCTGCAGCTGATTAAAGGGACACGTATGGCTGAAGAATATGAAACTTCACCACAGGATTTCCACCTTTATTCAGCTGATGAGTATGTCGATCTGGTCATCGATTTTGTAGAACTCCTTCGTCCAGACATTGTACTCGAACGTTTCGTCTCCCAGTCTCCATCATCGCTTTTGGCAGTTCCGGGCTGGGGACTTAAGAATTATGAATTTGTTGAAAAGGTGCGCCGTCGCATGAAAGAGCGCAAAACTTGGCAGGGACGCCTTTATAATATTTGAGCGTCCCTGCACCTTTGTTTTTATTTTCCTATTTTACCTGCTTCGTCATTCTTGGTAATGCTTCCGGTGAATCGTGGTTCAACTCCGAGTTTTCTAAGCAGTACTGTTAATTTTATCTGGGCATTCTTCCTTGCCAATTCCCTTGTAGCAGGGGTGTCGTATTTCCTTTTTATCTGCCTTTCCACTCTGCTTTTCATTGCATTGGTGTTAGGCATGGCTGTTTTCCAGTATTCCTCGTCGTCCGAAACGAAAGGTGAATCCTGCGTCGAGGCTACATATTCCACTTCTGGCAGTTCAACGAAAACAACGTTTGCGCTGTCCGGCGTATACTTCACCTTGTCGAGGTCAATCTTGTAGCTTATGCTCTGTTTCAGCATCTGCACACAAGTATGTTTCTGCGGTATGATGCCAAGGAACATGCTGGTGCGCTGTTCTGTCGTATAGTCTTCCACCACCATGTTGTATACATATAGTTCCCCTTTGGGTCTTATGTCTTCTATTAGTATAGGTGTCTCTTCAATAACCAGACCTTCATATGCCGGTTCTTTCTCCGACATGCACTTTCTTGTTATCAACACGGTTGCGACAACTATAGCCGCAATACCGATGAGGTACATTATTATTTTTGAAGGGACGAAAATGCTTCCTATCGCTTTGGACATTCTTGTCCAGAACCCCGATTGTTTTTTATTGCTTGTCATTTCTTTAGATTTTAGTGTAAAGTCAGAAAAGTACTGTTTGTTTAGCCTGTATATTCTGAATCGGTCAGAATCCGGCCTGTTTGTGTGTCACGACCGTAATATTCGTGAAGCCCATACCGCGAAGCATAGACTCAAGCAGTGTGGTTGTGTTTTTTTCAACCTCGTCGCCGACAATGCCGGTCAAGTCCTGCTTCATAACAGAATCATAAGCCTTTTTCCTGATTTCCTCAATTTCTGCATGTCCTATCGGAGAACGCATGCCGGTTGACATGCTGACAACCGATTTTTCGTCGATATATGTATTGTAGCTTGAATCAATTATTTTCGGCTTCGGGAGTTTTACCACAATGGCCGAACTGTCATTGTCGATAATGATGTCATTGGCTGTGATGTCGTTTATGTCATAACCGTACTTGATGCTTATTTCCAGTGGAACAATGCATTTCCTGTCTCCGTATTTCCACGTTTTGATATCGGTTATAGAGAACTTTTCGCTTTTGCTCGTGTCGTACAATGCAATCTTGCGTATCTTTAGTTCTGTTGTAACCAGGTCGCCACTGGTCTTTATTTCTCCAAGCACCTGTTCCTTTGTCGGAGTAGTCTGCACCTCTGCCTTTTCTGTTTCTGCCTCCTGTTTTTCTTCATCGTTTCCGCAAGCGCATATAAGCGATGTCAGTAAGAATATCATAGGAAGTGATTTGCAAATTCTTGTCCAGTCCATAAAAAATGAATTTTTTATATGAAGAGTTCTGTTATCTCATCTATCAAATATAATTCTATTTTGTGTTATTATGTTCACTCATAGGTCGCAAATCTTCGTTTTGGAAACAAAGTTTGTACAATTCTCGGCTAAAACAGCTATTTTTGTGTAGCTTATCAAGACAGTGCTCACCATTAATGAGTCTCTTGATGGTTTATAGCAATCAAGACAAATACAAACATATTATGAAAAAACTTTATTTGATGGCAATCTGTTTGCTGACAGCTTTGGGCATCACAGCTCAGACCATACAGCTGGAAGACATTGTGAACGGCAAGTACCGTGAAAAGCAGATAAGGGGCATACGTCCTATGTCTGATGGAGAAACTTATTTGCAGATAAGTCAGGACGGAAAGAAAATCATGCGCTGCTCCTTCAAGAACGGCGGTACTGTGCAGACTCTTTTCGATATCGATAAGGCCAGAGGTCCTAAGCTCGGCTCTTTCAGCGGTTACATCATGTCGCCTGACGAAGCCAACATACTTATCGAGACCAACCGTAAGCCTATCTACAGACGTTCCTATACTGCAGATTATTACATATACAACATCCGCAACAACACTCTTGTGGAACTTTCCAAGAACGGTCCGCAGGAATGTCCTAAGTTCTCGCCTGACGGAACAATGATTGCTTTCGTACGCGACAACAACATTTTCCTTGTGAAACTGCTTTTCAACAACAGCGAGAGTCAGATAACAAAAGACGGAGAGCGCAACAAGATAATCAATGGTAAGCCTGACTGGGTGTACGAAGAAGAATTCCAGTTCAACTGTGCATACGATTTCAGCAGCGACAGCAAGATGCTTGCGTGGATTCGTTTTGACGAAACTGACGTGAAGACATTCTCATTCCCTTGCTATCAGGGCGACATGCCTAAGCTCACAGAGAATGCACTCTATCCAGGTGCTTATACATACAAGTATCCTAAGGCCGGCGAGCAGAATTCCAAGGTTTCAGTACTCAGCTACGACATCAAGAGCCGTGTGACACGCACCATGCAGCTTCCGCTCGACAAGGACGGATACATCACACGCATACAGTTTACCGGCGATGCCGACAAGCTTGCTGTCATAACACAGAACAGACATCAGAATCGTCTTGACATCTACATGGCAAATGTCCGTTCTACCATCTGCCAGCTTGCCGTACGTGATCAGGCAGAGAAATATATTGAAACAAACGTTTACGACAATCTGGATTTTTCAGGCGACAGATTTGTACTCATGAGTGAACGCGACGGCTATAATCACCTTTACCTCTATACGCTTAACGGTACATTGGTTCGTCAGCTCACCAAAGGCAAGTTTGTAGTTTCAGACTATTACGGCACTGACGGAAAATATTTCTACTATGCTGCAAACGACGGCAATCCTCTTGAAAAGTATATATATAAGGTTGACATGAACGGAAAGAGCGTTCGTATCACAGAAAACAAAGGATGGAATTCGGCAACATTCAGCAAGGGATGCCGCTATTTTGTCAACGTATTCTCTGATATCAACACACCTTCTGTGACTTCTTTGTACACTTCTGGTGGCAAGCAGCTTAAGGTTCTTGAGGATAATGCAGAACTCAAGTCTATGTACTCTTCTCTCGGACGAGGTAGTCAGGAGTTCTTCACATTTACCACAAGCGAGGGCATTTCGCTCAACGGATGGATGGTCAAGCCAGCCGATTTCAGTACGTCTAAGAAGTATCCGGTCATCATGTATCAGTACAGCGGACCTGGCGACCAACAGGTACGCAATGCTTTCAGCAACGGTTTCTATGGCGGACTCATTTGGGAACAGCGACTTGCACAGAAAGGTTATATAGTTGTTTGTGTTGACGGACGCGGAACCGGCGGACGTGGCGCCGATTTCCAGAAGTGCACATATATGGCCATGGGCGATAAGGAATCAAAGGACCAGGTTGAAGTAGCGCTTTATCTTGCATCTCAGCCGTATGTCGACAAGGACCGCATTGCCATCTGGGGATGGAGTTTCGGTGGTTTCAACACCATCATGTCTATGAGCGAAGGACGAAAGGTCTTCAACTGCGGAGTTGCCGTTGCACCCGTCACCGACTGGCGCTTCTATGATACAGCCTACACAGAGCGCTACATGCGTACTCCACAGGAAAATCCAAGTGGATACGATATTTCGCCTCTGCACCGCAGCCGTAACCTCAGCGGAAAACTCCTTCTCTGCCACGGAACAGCCGACGATAATGTTCATTATCAGAACACTGCAGAATATTCAGAAGTACTCGTACAGCAGGGCACACAGTTCGACATGCAGGTCTATACGAACCGCAACCACGGAATCTCAGGAGGCAACACACGCTTGCATCTCTTCAACCGCATAGAGAACTTCTTTGATTCTAATCTTATGAAGTGATATCGCTGTATAGGTATTATCAGATATTTAATAGTAAAATAGAACGGCAAACATCATATTGACTGGTGTTTGCCGTTTTACTTTTATGTGTATGCAATATAATCCGTTCGTTGAGGGTTATCCTTTAGGATTCTTTTGCTCGAATTTCTCCCAAAGGCCGTCAACCGTTTCTATCGGAATATCCAGGAGTTTCATCTGACGGAACAGTTCTGGAAGTTTTTCTTCCATGAATGCCTTTCGTCTGTTCTCCAATATGCACGTGCGTGCATATTCTGAGACGAAGTATCCCATTCCTCGTTTGGTGTATATTATTCCCAATCTCGTGAGGTTGTCGTATGCCCTTACGACAGTATTTGTGTTTACCTGCAGAGTTTCCGACTGCTCCCTGACACTGGGTATTCGTTCTCCGGCGCCGTACCGTCCGGAAAGAATGTCATCGCAGATTCTGTCGGCCATCTGCAGATATATGGCTTTGTCATTCCTGAAGTCAGTCATTTTCTTTAGTGTCCATTTCAAAGTTTTTCAGAAGTCTGTATCCCCACACAAAGCAGAAGACCGCCATTGCCGCTGCAACAACGATGGCTATGATTCTTGCGGCGGTTTCTTCTATGTAGTCTGCTATCGCCAACGGGAGTATAAACATTATGCACATGCCGATGATTATACTCCAGAAAGCTAGTTTTGAATATCGTTTCCTTGAAATCACGAACATTTGGAACCATGTCAGTATGAATAGACTGTAGGTTATGCCATATGCTGAGCCAATGTCTATTCGGAAAAATACTGTAATCAGACCGTCGCCTTGGCCCGTGATTGCCGATACTGCGGTGAGAAATGCCGATGCTATAGGTATGGACAGCATCGTAAAGGCAATGACGATCAACAGTGTTTCTGCATATAGTGCCACGTATTTCTCAAGTGTTGAAGCTGGTATAGTTTGCCTCTTTGTCACCATGTCTGTATGGAGAGCTATGAATTGTACAGCTGATATAGTAACGAGCATTCTTTCTGCAGACTCTACACTTTCGCTTACTTCCCACGAATTCGTGATTAAAGCAAGCAGTAAAATTGCAATGATGAGGCATATTGCCAGTGTAAGAGTCTTGATTTTGTTGGTTCCGTATATCTCATTGATTTGAAGACGGCAAAGCTGCATCATCCTTTTCAAGCTGAAAGTTTTCATTTTATACCTCCTTTGATTACGGCGTTGAACAATATTTCCAATGGTATGTCGCTCTCTTCCTCCATACCTTTCTTCCTCAATACCTTGTATCCTTCTGGACATACTTCTGAGTACACAGCATTTTCATTGTTGTTGCTGATGCCGAATGAGTATTCGTTTGAAAGCTCATTCATCGATTTGCAGAAAAATGAACCGTCGTTTCTGATAATCATCACGTCCGACAGTATGTTTTCAATGTCTTTCATGACATGTGTAGATATTACGGCAGTCCGGCTGTCATCAAGGTGTCTCATCAGCAACCTTCTGAATGCATTCCGCGACGGCAGGTCCATGCCGTTCAGCGGTTCGTCGAGAAGCAGTACTTTTGTACCGAGAGACAGCAGAAACGAAAACATGAATTTGTGCTTCTGCCCCAAAGACAATTGTTCGAGGTTGTGTGTATCATAATCGATGCCGAACTCGCTCAGACAATCCATAAGTACTGATTTGCTGAAAGTAGGGTAGAACACAGAGTTCAATGATGTGAATTTGTCTACGCTCTGTTTGGGAAGTTGTACAGTTGCCGGCATAAACGCAATGTTCTGCAGATATGCTATTTCTCTGTTCCTTGAATTGTTTCCGGCAATGACAATTTCGCCTTTCTTGGGAAACAGCATTCCTGAAATGAGCTTCAGTAGTGTAGTCTTTCCTGAGCCGTTAAGCCCGAGAAGACCGTATATCCTGCCTTCGGCTATATGTGCCGATGCTTCCGAAATTACCGGTTTGTCAGCAGTATACCAATAGGTTACATTGTTCAGCTCTATCATAATAGGTGCTTTTTATGTATTAAATGTTTAACTTTTGTACTGTACCACAATTGTGGTACAGTACAAAAGTATATAAAAGCGAAATCAAACTGCAGAAATATATGTTAAATTATGTTGTATGGTTTGTTTGACGTATATAAGCTTTTATTCAACGGCTTATTTACATTTATAATATGCTTGTTGATATTCCCGTTTTTCACATTTAAGGTTGCGCCTCACGTCGCTTAATATTGCGCCCAGTACTTCTTAGCAAGTACTGGAATACTGCCTAAAAGGTATTGCAATACTTGCGCAGAGGTAGTCTAATATTTCTTAAGAAGTACTGAAGGTTTTGTAAAGTGTCGTTGCACCAACGGTTGGAGCTGTTGCCGGCGATTATAAGATTGATTTTTACATTATCGGTTCCAGTTCAGTTTCATGACGTATCTGTCGAATTCCATGTTTTCGTCTGCACCGACTTTCTTAAGTACTGAACGTATCAGATTCTGCTCCTTCGGAGAAATGAGCATGGCCCCGCGCCTGCGCATGAAATAGGGATTATGACCGAAATAGCCGGTCAGTACATTCATGAATTTGTAATACTGGTCGGGATACATGTGCTTCTGCATGTCGATGAATCCGAGTGCAAAGCGGGTGGGCGAACTGTCTCTGTAAAAATTGCATGTTGCTGATAGGCCTTGTTTTGCCGGGTTCAGTATGATGACTGTGTCCTTGTCGTCCGGCAGATTCTTCCATGCAATGGCTCTTAGGCATGTCTCTGCCGCAGGGCAGTTTTCGGCTGTGCAGTGTGCGAAGTTTTTAGGTACTTCATTGTAATCAATATTGCTCATCTTCACTCCCTTTCTTTTATTTAGTCCTTATATGTACTGTATTATAGACATCCCCCCAATACGTTTGGTTCATATATTTATATATGTGCCATTAGTACGTGATGGCTTCTATAAATTTCTTTCCTGCGAGATAGTCTTTGTCCTTGCCGTAAAGCGGAGAGTATTTTCCTTCAGGCATATCGGATAGTACAATCTCATTGCAGGCTCTTCCTGCAAAAACTTTATCGGTCGTGGCAGTGTTGAGTGCCGTAGTGGCAATGCTTGCCAAAGCTCCTGCAAATCCGTATCCGCCACATTTGGATGTATCCAATGTTATATGTCCTTCCCTGTTGTACAGAATATCCCCTGTTTTAGTGGAACGAAGGATGTATTCTATATCTACTGTGAGTTCTCCTAAAAGGTTGTCTCTCGACCATTCTTTGATAACCGTGAACATCACAGCATCAGCACCAAGTACATCTCTGAATATGTCAAGTTTGCCGTCTATGAATTTTTCAGCATCGTCTATGTTGTTCTCTTTCAATATGTCCAATGTGATATTAGGTGAAAATACGTAATATCCTTTTTCGCACAATGGATTGTAGAGGGTTGTATAGAAATAGTCTTTTGCCTCTTTATGTCCTGTCTTGTTTATTGAAGGCATGACGGCAATAGTCAAAGGCTTTTCTTCATACATCTTGGGATATTGCTCGCTTAATGTGCTTGACGAAACAATATTGCTTGACTGAGTTTGGCATGAACATAGGCCTATCACTGCAGAAAAGATGACGGCTGTAATTTTTATTGCGTATATGGTCTTTATATTTTTCATTGTTCCAGTTGCTTTATGAGTTTGGATATGTATTTTTCAGATTCAGGATATAATTTAGCTTCTTCTTTTATATATTTCAGTCCATCTTTCTTTCTTCCGCTTTTATAAAGCATGCATCCGTATTCTGCATATATTCCAGGCGGTACGGTTTTGCGCAAACTGACTTGATGGTCAATCACCTTTTTATATTCTTCGAGAGCATAACCTCTGACTTCTTCAGTATTCTTTTTTGTGTATATGTAGGATATTTTCTCGTAGTCGTACCATGAATAAAGAGTTTTGTTCGTATTGCACGACGTGTATATAAAAGCCAAAGCAATGATTAAGGCTGGCAGATATAACCTATTTTTGATTTTCATACGTATATATTTATATGGTAGTATAATGTATATGTTCTTCTTTTAATTTTCTGGATTTGTATTGGGCATCAATAATGAAGTCGTTTATGATTTGAACACAAAAATCATAAAAAATATTGAAGTGCACAAGCTGATTTCTGTTTCTGTGATTAAAATATCAAGAAACTATTTGAAGTTTATTGAAAAAACATCAATCCGTACGAAGCCGAAAAGCTTTTCATCTGAAATTGCAAGAATGCTATTCTCCAGATATAATGATTGGCGCTTGTATGCCGTGTTCCGGTTCTTGCTGTTGCAAATTGCATGACACGTGTTTGCGTATGTTCAGAAATTACCGAATATGGCATATAGGTTGTGCATCCGATTAGTCTGAATTAATTGTTCGGTTATTTGAAATTTGCAGAAAGTCAATAATATACATATTTCTTGTACATATATTGTTCGTCAATTTTTTTCGCCGACTTTTTGGGGAATTTATTTGTGATTTTGGATGGATTTTGGATTATTTTTGCGTAAAATGTTGATACATATCAAAAATATTTGTCGGTTTGTGTAAAAAATCTTAATATTGTGCAATTTGTAATTGTGGGGTTTGGATTCTGTCCTGCTTTTGCTTAGAGATTGAGCAGAATCTTTTTGTTAACTTTATTCTAAACTACATGAGTAAATCTTTACATTTGTCTTTGGCAATGTTTATGTTTTCTGCATTGCCGGTTACTGTTTCAGCACAGTCCGTAGGAGATGTAATTCAAGGGTGGGACTCTAGGGCCTATAAGCTCGTTGAGTCCACAAACATCATCAGCAACGGATCTTTCAATGAGGTTGTAGGGGATGATAACATCATTCCTGGATGGTATTCTAATTCGAATGAAAAAGAGGTTCAGATGACCACGGCTAATTTTGACGTGCCTTCAATGGGTGGAGCCGTTGATGATGGACCGTATTTGATGGCGAAAGGCAATGCCGGATCGGCACAGGTGCAATCAATCCGAACAGGCTGGAAGCTAGAAGCCAATCAATCTTATGTTATGTCTATTTGGACGAAAAAGGCTGGCGACTGGTCAAGACTTTTTTTAAGTTCAAATGCAATAAGTACTCCTGACGAAATTAAGCAGATTCCTAATACCGATGATTGGACGCAGACTATGGTCGGTTTTACAGCTACGGAAGAAAAGTCTTATCTGGTTCTTAATTGTGCGTGGTTGGGATCTATTGCATGTTTTGATGAGGCTGTTTTGTGGAAAGCTGAAGAAGTTGCAAATACAGATTTGCTGTTGAAAACTATCGCCGAGGCTGAGCTTTTGGATGAGGTGGTGAAATCGCGGATTCAAACGGAGATTGAAAATGCAAACAGTCTTAAGGAGAGTGCTGACATTTCGGCTGTCAGCGAAGCAATTGCAGCTCTGAGAAAAGCTATAGATGATAACAGCGCTTTGGATACAGCTGTTAAAGCACTTAGAACTGAAATCGTGAAGGCAGAAGTCCTTGGTGTAAGCGAGAGTGAAATGGCTGAATTTGAAAGTGCTCTTGCAAAACTGGAAACAGCTGATGAAGCTAGTGCTATGCTTGACAATTTGAATGTAATGGAGTTCAATGCTGTAAGAACAAATTACCCTTATACAACTGCTATAGGTGCATGGACAGACCCGATAGGTGGCGGTACATCAAAGGGACAGCACTGGAGCGACGACGGAAATAGAACTTATTTCGATAAGTGGAACGGTTCGGCTGCCAGCTACACGATGAAACAGACTGTAACTCTTCCTGCAGGAGAATATGTATTGATGGCTGCTGGACGTGCTCCTTCAAATGCTACAATGACTATGTATGTTGATGAGGCATCTGTAGTTTATCCTTCAAAGGGTGATAAGGGATTTGGTATAGATGTAGAAGGAAATGCCAATTTCTCTGCAGATGGTACGTACGCTAATGGAAATGCAGGACGCGGATGGGAATGGCGTTTCATTCCATTCACTGTTGATGAAGCAAAGGATGTTGTTCTTTCTGCAGTTTTGAAAGTTAGCAATTCTTGGGGCAGTATAGGCGATTTTGAATTGCTTAGCAGAAGTCTTGTTTATATTGACAACTGGAAGATTGCAAAGGCTTCAGCAGAGGCAACACTTGTAGACGATCAGTATGCTGTCGTAGGAGGAGCGGTAAGAACAGCTCTTCAGGAAGCAGTCGCCAAGGAAGAACCTGTTGATGGTGGCGAAGAAGAATATGTAGCTGCTGCTCAGGCTCTGAAAGATGCAGAGACTGCATTCAAGGCTGCATTGTCGACATATCAGTCTGTTGCATCTCAGATAGGAGTAGCTAGGGCTCTTTCTGTTGATGTTTCTGAATATGAGGCTATATTCACAAGCGAAACAGCTACAGTAGAAGAAGTGGCTGCAACTCTTGATGAATTGAACATTTTGCAATTTAATGCTGTTGGCGAAAATTATACTCTTGATGTGACAAATCTTATAGGTGATGTTTCTACATGGCGCGGTGATATGGTCACAAATAAGAAGCAGCATTGGGATGGAACTGACACTTCAACATATTTTGAGCAGACTGGCGATAAGTGGAGTTCTTCTGCATGGACTACTTATATGGATACGACTGTAGTTCTCCCTGCTGGAAAATATGTTTTGAAGTGCACTGGTCGTTCTTCAGCAGAAGTTTCTGCATATATGGCTGTAGATGATGCGAAGGTTTATATGCCTTCAAAGGGTGATACAGGTTTTGGTGTGGATGTCGAAGGTAAGGCAAACTTCTCTGCAGAAGGTGTATATGCTAATAATAATGCCGGTCGTGGCTGGGAATGGCGTTTCTTGCCATTTGAACTTACAGGTTCTACATCGGTAACATTTAGAATTTATGCTGAAACAAATGCTTCTCACCAGTGGGTTAGCTTTGCTTCTGTTGCCCTTGTACAGGAATATAACGAAGATGCAGCTCTTGAGGCTGCTAAGGCTACTTTGAAATCTTCTATTGCTGAAGCTAATGCTATTGTTGAGGCTAAGGCAAATGTTGGTGATGCCTTGTTCTGCATTTCTGAATCCGCTATAGAGACACTTGATGCTGCTGTTAAGGCTCAGCAGGCTGTTCTTGATAACGATGATGCAACATTGGAAATGGTTGAAGAAGCTGTAGCTGCAATGCAGGCTGCTATTACCGCTTATAAGGCAACTCCTGTAAACGCCCCTAAGGCTGATGCTGAATATATTATTACGCATACTGCATCTAATCTTACAATGTCTCTTGAGGATGGTGTGAAGTTGGGTGAGAACACAACTGTTAAGTTCGAGGCTGTAGGTGACAATACATTCTACATCACAAATGGAAACGGTGAATATGTATATTATTCAGGAACAGGTAATGACAGCTGGAGCATGTCTGTATCCGCAGACAATAAGGCTGCTTGGACTATCACAGCTGTAGGCGATGGAACTTACACTATCAAGGGTAAGAATGGATTCATCGGAACTGATAATACTACAGTTGGTTCTTCTTGCTACGGTAATAAGAAAGATGCTGACGAAATGAAGTTCTGGACAATTGAGGAGTACACTGGACCTCAGATCATAACTCCAGACATGTTCGAAAAGGTTCTTGATGTTGACGCAACATACAATGTTTATTACAATTCTACAGAAGAAGCTTCTACAGAACTTGATATCATGTCTATAGCTGCAGCTCTTCAGATTCAGAGTATGGCTGATGTAAAGGTTTATGTTCTTAATGGAGAAGGTGCAATGGTTGAAGCTGCTAACATGGGATTCACTAATTTGTGGTTCAATTCTAATGGTGTTGCTTGCGCTGAGGATGATGCAGATGCAGCATTCTATGTAAGAATCAGCCAGACATTTATGGAACTTATGGCAGGACAGAATCCTAATGTCGTAAAGGAGAATACCGATTACAATGCTGTGGTATATATCGTATCTGGCGATAAGCTTGTTGCAGTCAATATTGCTTATAATGTAGGTGTAAATGTTGGAATCAACGGCATCAGCGTTGACAATGTTGCTTCTGCTGAATATTATACAGTTGATGGCAAACAGTTGAATGCACCAGCTAAGGGCTTGAATATTGTTGTATACAAGATGGCCGACGGTACAACAAAGACTACAAAGGTTTATATTAAATGAGCTTTTACAAATAGGTATTGAAGCTTATTTGTATATATGAATATTAAGAATCGTGGCTGGTTTTATCGGCCACGATTTTTTTATATATGTATATGCTTGAAAAATAGCATGTTATGATTTTTCTTTAAAATTTTCTCGAAAAAAGTTGTTGAAATATTTGGTGCGTAATGTAAAAAGCTCTACCTTTGCACT
>UMKF01044494.1_pt1 | contig 21583 bp, 17 predicted proteins | sample 1966251 | NCBI WGS metagenome assembly UMKF01 (sample SAMEA4836171, study PRJEB28245) | human gut metagenome | biome: gut microbiome; material: fecal sample | place: Denmark | collected 2008
TGGTGTGGCTCGCCCTATCAATATTTATGTAAACACTTTCGGACGTGCACATGTGAATATGAGCGACGGTGAGATTGCCCGAAAGATTGAGGAACTCTTTGATCTTCGTCCCCGTGCTATTGAGGAGCGTTTGAAACTTCGTAACCCCATTTATCAGGAAACGGCTGCTTACGGACATATGGGACGCGAGCCGAAATGGGTGAAGAAGACTTTCACGTCGAATTATCAACCGACCAAAACTGTAGAGGTGGAGCTCTTTACATGGGAGAAGCTTGATTATGTAGCCCGCGTGAAAGAAGCTTTTGGTTTGAAGTGATAAAACTAAAGGCTCACAGCAGGCAGACTACCTTAAAATTAGGAAAATGCAGTAGCTATACTTATACTTTGTAAGTAGGAATAGAATAATCCTCTTGTTTTTCTCGATATGGTTACAATTCGGGGCTTAACAAGAGGATTTTTTAGTTTTTCCGGATTTGCAAAAGTGCCGTCGTATCATGTGTAATAGGGAGATTTCATGTATCTTTGTGCGCAAATAAGCTGTCGACAAGATGAACGATATAAAAAACGTGTGTGTATATAGTGCTTCCAGTACGAAAATCAATCCGTGCTATATGGAATGTGCCGAAATGCTGGGAACAGTACTTGCCCGGAAAAATATTCGGTTAATTAACGGAGCCGGCAATATGGGACTGATGCGTGCGTGTGCCGATGCCGTGTTGGCCGGTGGAGGAGAAGTGACCGGAGTTATTCCTTATTTTATGGTGGAGCAAGGTTGGCAGCATCAAGGTTTGACGGAATTGGTAGTAACCGAAACCATGCACGAACGTAAACATCGGATGGCGGAGTTGTCGGACGGAGTGATTGCTTTGCCCGGAGGTTGCGGAACCTTAGAAGAATTGCTTGAGGTGATTACCTGGAAGCAGTTGGGACTTTACTTGCAGCCGATTGTCATATTGAATGTAAACCATTTTTTCGACCCTTTACTGGAGATGTTGCAAAAGGCAGTAGAGGAACATTTTATGCGCCCGCAGCATGCTGCGATATGGAGCGTGGCGGAAACGCCGGAAGAAGCCGTCGATTTATTATTCACCACTCCTGTTTGGAGTAAAGAGATTAGAAAGTTTGCCGCCATATGAGTTGTCTGTTTGGATTAAATATTGTTTCCCTTAATTTGCCGGAAAAAGCTATGTCTCGTGATGTATCCGGTTTCACCAGTACGTCTCAACCTGTCGACACAATGACGCAAGTTTTTCCGGATACGACAAATGTCATTCCCTTTGCTGCGGCTGGAACAATATCGAAGGCGTTTGCAACAGATACGTTGAAATCATTTCATCCGGAACAATATTTGCCGGGCGACACGGCAAATACCATACCGATGACTGTATCGGTAGGAAAAGAATCCGATCCTATACCTTATCAGCTTCACTCGGATAATGTGCTGACAGTATGCATTTTCTTTTGTTTTTTCTTGCTTTCTTATGTTCTCTCGAATGGGAAACGCTATTTGGCTCACCAGATAAAGAATCTTTTTTATGTCAGGGAACGAGCCAGTTTGTTTGCCGTGGAAACCGGTTCGGATGTTCGTTACCGTTTGCTATTAATAGGGCAGACCTGTATCTTTCTCGGAATATTTTTCTTCGATTATTCACATGATTTTTATCCGGAACTTTTCAGTCGTTATTCATCGGTTCTTTTATTAAGCACTTATGTAGGAATAATAGTACTATATTATATTTTGAAAATGGTGCTTTATAGGTTTGTGAATTGGATATTTTTTGACAAACAGAAAAATTCCGTCTGGTTGGAATCTTATTCTTTGATCTATTCTCTGTTTGGAATACTTTTGTTTCCGTTACTTTTGCTGGTTATTTACTTCGATTTATCCAACTTAAATTCATTTATTTTCTTTGTTATACTGGGGGTTTTAGGCGAAATAATGTTGTTTTATAAGTGTTTTAATATCTTTTTCAACAAAATGTATGGCTTCTTGTATTTTATTGTGTACTTTTGCGCTCTCGAAATAGTGCCTTGCTTCTTGCTATGGCAAGCACTGATTTCTACGAATGACTTGTTGATAATAAAAAATTAGTACCTTGAAGATTAGAAAAGTACTCGTGTCGCAGCCTAAGCCGACATCAGAGAAGTCGCCTTATTTTGACATTGCCGAAAAATACGGCGTGGAGATTGTTTTTCGCCCCTTTATAAAGGTCGAAAGTTTATCAGCCAAAGAATTCAGACAACAGAAAGTCTCTATTCTCGATCATACTGCGGTGATTTTTACTTCTCGCCATGCTATTGATCATTTCTTTCATTTGTGCTCTGAATTGCGTGTGACTGTTCCGGAGGATATGAAATATTTCTGTGTGACGGAAGCTGTTGCTTTATATATTCAAAAGTATGTGCAGTATCGCAAGCGCAAAGTCTTTTTCGGTGCAACCGGTAAGATTGACGATTTGCTTCCTTCCATGATAAAGCATAAGGCTGATAAGTATTTTGTGCCCATGTCGGATGTGCATACGGATGAAATTAAAAATCTTTTGGATAAAAGTAACTTGCAACACACCGAGGCGGTTATGTATCGTACGGTAAGCAACGATTTTTCTTCGGAAGAGAATTTTGATTACGACATGCTGGTGTTTTTTAGTCCGGCGGGAATTACCTCTTTACTGAAGAACTTTCCGAATTTCGAGCAGGGCGATATAGCTATTGCAAGTTTTGGACCTACTACAGCTAAAGCGGTGCGTGATGCCGGTCTCCGGCTTGATTTGGAAGCACCTACGGTGCAAGCACCTTCTATGACTGCCGCATTGGATTGGTATATTAAAGAGCATAATGAAGAGTAATCTTTATATGGCAAAGTAAAAATAGAACAAGATTTTATTAATTTACATAAGTGAAGGCTACCTCAAGAATGATGAGGTGGCCTTCTTTATGATTTTACTTTGTTATAAAGCACTCCCCTTATTACATATCGATTTCTTGGAGGGAAGAAAAGATATCATAAGGAGAGCCTGGCTAAAGAGACTTTAATCCGTCAGGTTTTTATTATCAAATTCTAACCTAGTAAATTTTGGTTGCTTATATTTACCAGATACGGATTTTATCAATCTTGTAAAATCGCTAAAATATTTCCAACTACGAAGTTGGAAATATTCTTTGTCTCTACATTTCACATCATTTCCGAGATGTCAGGCGGTATGATTTCCTCCAGTTACTCCATATACCTCTGCCGTAGTATAGCTGGATTCGGGTGATGCGAGAAGAACATATACCCCGGCTAATTCTACAGGTTGTCCGGCTCTTTTTAAGGGCGTATTTTGTCCAAATTCGGGAATTTTTTCATCCAATTGACCTCCTGTAATCTGAAGAGCACTCCAGAAAGGTCCGGGAGCTACAGCATTGGCGCGGATCCCTTTTGAAGCCACTTGTTTGGCTAAAGCTCTTGTGAAAGCTATGATGGCACTTTTTGTTGCGGCGTAATCAAGTAACTCTTTGCCGGGTTGATATGCCTGGATAGATGCGGTGGTGATGATGGTTGCTCCAGGAGGTAGCAGTGGTAATGCTTCTTTAACGATCCAGAAGAGAGAGAATACATTAATTTCGAAGGTTTTCCTTAGTTGGTCTGTATCAAGATCTTCTATATTGCTGATTGCCACCTGTTTGCCGGCTATTAATGCAAGAATGTCAAGTCCATCGAGCTGTTTATTAGCTTCTTGCACCATCTGTTTGCAGAAATCTTCATCGGAAATATCTCCGGGAATGAGTACGGCTTTACGGCCTGCTTCTCTAATAAGCTTGGCTACCTCCTCTGCGTCCTTTTGTTCTGCCGGCAAGTAATTAATAGCCACATCGGCTCCTTCTCTGGCATATGCAATAGCTACAGCTCTTCCAATGCCGGAGTCTCCTCCGGTAATAAGGGCTTTACGGCCTTCCAATCGCCCGTGCCCTTCATAACTTTCTTCCCCACAGTCCGGTGCGGGTTGCATATCCGCTTGTATACCGGGCGCTTCTTGTTTCTTTAAGGGATATTTCCCAGTGTAATGCTGATCCAGTGGATTCGGCAATTTGTCTTTTCTTTTTTCCATATGATTCTTTTTTAATATTATTGATTCCGTAATTATTTGTATCTTATTCAGGCTCTGTAAGCTTCACTTGTCCGAAACCAGAATCATGGATAATCCGTTTGGTTTTACTATGAGTGAGCCCCGAGATAATTGGCATGAATAAGTAAAATTAGTTTAACCTTTTGTTCCCTTTTCCGTAAAGTGATAATTCTTTTTACTCCTTAAAGCTTTTGCTTACACTTAAGTATTTTAGTGTAAGAAGAGCTGCCGTTATTTTACCCGTTAGGAATTAAAGAAGATATAGTAATGAAGAAGTTAACATTTCATAGAAAACGGCTTCTTCTTTACCTCCTCACTCCGTTTTCCTGCGATACCTCCCCTGCCTTCTTTCATACTTCACCCTCTTTAATTCCTTCGTAGTAATTGTAGGCGAAAATTGAATTAATGCAACTTTCCCGGATACCTGTCTTTGCCTGGAAGAACGTTGCAGTTTCTTTTAGGTTCGGGCTTTGGACATTCAACTATGCTTTTTTATGGTAAACCTGTATTTTTTTCATATTGTCAATGGGATTTTACAACCTTAATTTTTATTCTTCTTGATAAATAAAGGTTTTTTAGTAATATCTGCCTGTTATTTATTCCCGATTTTTTACTTAAAAAATCAATAAGCAATAATCTTTTTCGGTGGAACGCTTGTTCCCATGATGTGTTTAATTTAAATATCAGTGTTATGGATACTTTAAGAAATGAAGCAAATGATGCAACCACTCAGGCAACGATAGATGCCGAAGTTGCTGAAAAAAGAACAGAGGAAAAAGGCTCTAGTTTGGGACATGAGATGAAAAAGAAAGCAGAACATGCTGCGCATGTTGCTGAAGAGAATTTGACGGAAGCAGGTCATACCGTTAAGGAAAAAGCTACTGAAGCTGCTCATACAGCTCAAGAAACAGCTCAGAAAGCTAAACACAGAGTTAAAGAAATGATGGACTGATTTCTGTTTGGGAAGGAGTTGTTTTTTGTCCGGAATTTCAATGGTGAGTTGGAGACAGAAACAACTCCTTCTTTATATGTTTTTTTGATGGTTATGGTTGAGCGTTGGAAAAAGGAGTCTTGATTCTTCTTTACAGTAGATGCTCTTTTATGAATATTTTAGTTCTTTCCTCTGACAGTTTAATACAATATATGTGCTGCCTTTGTTACAGATAAAAATGGCAGTTTGTCTGGTTCTTTTTCAATGTAGTTGAGAGGAAGCATTTTTTTGCTGTTTACACTCTACAATAGTGATAGGTTTCAATTAAGAATACCTGGTCTAACTTCCTTTTCAATTGAATTGGAGAATTACCATCATAACAGGGTTTTGAAAAATTGTTCTTTAGAAACTTCCTTTGAACTGAATTGAGCCAATTATTTCAACAAAGTTAAAGTAATAGATCGGATATTCCTTTGGCAGGGTAAATGTCATTATTATAATGTAATGTATTGTATTTCAAATCTTTTCTTGTTTCTGCCTGTACGAATATGTTTTTCTTGTTGCTTTAATCTCCGATTCGTATTTGTGCTATATAAAAGGTCAGTCTGTACTTTTTTCATGAGAAATGAAGGCTGAATGTCGATAAAGTCGTAACTTTGTAAAGTAAAAGCTCATTCCTTTTTAACTCGCTCCTTATGTAGGTTGCTATGATGAAAAAAGGAAGATGTGATTGGCAATCTGAACAGACATAGAAGGTAAAGGTCTGATAGTTTGAATGATCGGGTCTTATACTTTACTAATTTCGTGCTACCATTCAGTTGCCTTGCTGTTTAAAAGAAGGATGTGGCGGATATATAATAATTAATTTGTAACATATTGATGGAACGTAATACCTTATCTAAATCGGAAAGGCTGAATAAGAAACTTATTATAGACCGCTTGTTTGCCGGAGGAAACAAGTCGTTGCTCGCTTATCCTCTGCGGGTAGTTTACATGTCTGTGGAACAGGGAGGTGAGAGAGCTTGTATGTTGGTGAGTGTTCCTAAAAAGCGTTTTCGTCGTGCCGTGAAACGCAACAGGGTAAAACGGCAGGTACGGGAAGCTTACCGGAAGAACAAATACACGTTATGGCATGTTTTGGAAGAGGCCGATATCAGTTTGGCTTTAGGCTTTATCTGGTTAGATGATAAATTATATGCTTCGAATGAGGTAGAAGAAAAGGTTAAGAATTTGTTAATACGGATTGCCGAGAACCTGCGATAATGTACGTTGGAGGAAAGTTATGCGTAAACTATTGACTAAAATATTGTTGTTCCCTATTTACTTTTACAGAGGATATATCTCTCCGCTTACTCCTCCGTCATGCCGTTTTACGCCCACTTGTTCGCAGTATGCCATTGAAGCAATCCAGAAGCATGGGCCTTTTAAAGGCTTATATCTGGCAATTCGCCGCATCCTGAGGTGTCACCCTTGGGGAGGATCGGGTTATGATCCCGTTCCGTAATTATTATAATATATTTGCCGATGTTTCGTAAACTGAGATTTCCCATATACACTTTCTTTCCGATAGAAACCGTTGATGAAGCTTCTGTTCATACGGACGCAGTACATGCGAATAAGGATGGCGGATGGTGGGATGTACATACACACCGTTTGGATGGAGATTTACAACATGCTGTTTGGAGTTGCGGGTGGAAAGACACAGTGGAGCTTTCTCCTGTTTCCGGTAGAAAGCCGGAGGATTCTTTTCCGGTTGATTCCTGCTTAATGGAAGAAATCCTTGGTATTTCGAAGGCCCATCCTATTTATATATCGGTAGGGATTCATCCTTGGTATCTGACAGAAGCAAACTTTTCCGAACAATGGCGATGGTTAACGGAATCGGTTCGTAGCGAGCGAGTGGTTGCCATTGGGGAGGCAGGTCTGGATAAAGCAGTGGAGGTTCCTTTTGAATTGCAATTGTCGGCATTCCGTCGGGTGATTGGTGTTGCCGATGAATACGGTTTTCCTCTGATTATTCACGCAGTGAAAGCTTCGAACGAAATTCTGGAACTTAAAAAGAAACTGCGTCCGCGTAACCCTTGGATTATTCATGGATTCCGTGGAAAAAAAGAATTAGCGCAAGCCTATTTGCGGAACGGCATTTATCTCTCTTACGGGGCGCGATATCAGGAAGAGGCTTTGCGTTCCACTCCTTTGGATTATCTGTTTCTCGAAACGGACGAAAGCGCAGCGGATATTCGGGAATTGTATATGCGTGCGGCAAAGATTCTGGAAGTCCCGGAGATAAATTTGCGGGAAAAGGTACGGCAAAACATTAACAAACTCTTTTTTAGGCATTAAGAGTTGTATCTTCGAATAAAGAGTCGTACTTTTGCACGCAGACGTATAAAATCTAAACATTTAAATGATAATCATTCGATGAATTTTGTAGAAGAATTAAGATGGCGTGGAATGGTGCATACAATGATGCCTGGCACCGAAGAGTTGTTAGAAAAAGAACAAGTGACGGCTTATATCGGGTTTGATCCGACGGCCGACTCTTTGCATATCGGTCACCTTTGCAGTGTGATGATATTGCGTCATTTTCAGCGTTGCGGTCACAAGCCGATAGTCTTGATTGGAGGCGCTACGGGGATGATAGGCGACCCTTCGGGCAAGTCGCAGGAACGTAATTTGCTTACCGAAGAGACTTTGCATCATAATCTGGAAGGTATGAAAGCACAACTGAGTAAGTTCCTTGACTTTGATTCGGATGCGCCGAATCATGCGGAGCTGGTAAATAATTACGACTGGATGAAGAACTTTACTTTCCTTGAATTTGCACGTGAGGTGGGTAAACATATCACCGTTAACTATATGATGGCAAAAGATTCCGTACAGAAACGCTTGAATGGTGAAGCGCGTGACGGATTGTCGTTTACGGAATTTACTTACCAATTGTTGCAGGGATACGATTTCCTGCATTTATATGAGACAAAAGGTTGCAAACTTCAGATGGGAGGTTCCGACCAATGGGGAAACATTACCACCGGTGCGGAATTGATTCGTCGTACAAACGGCGGTGAAGTGTATGCCTTGACTTGTCCGTTGATTACCAAAGCTGATGGCGGTAAGTTCGGTAAAACAGAATCGGGTAACATCTGGTTAGATCCGCGCTACACTTCTCCTTATAAATTCTATCAGTTCTGGTTGAATGTAAGCGATGAAGACGCAGCCCGTTATATTAAAATCTTCACTTCCTTGAGTAAGGACGAAGTGGAAGCTTTGACAGCGGAACACGCCGAAGCGCCTCATTTGCGTGTGCTTCAGAAACGCTTGGCAAAAGAAGTCACTATTATGGTTCACTCGGAAGAAGACTATAACGCAGCAGTGGAAGCATCCAATATCTTGTTTGGAAACGCTACTTCGGAGGCATTGAAGAAATTAGACGAAGACACTTTGCTTGCCGTATTCGAAGGAGTTCCGCAGTTCGAAATCTCAAAAGACGCTTTGGCCGGTGGAGTGAAAGCGGTAGATTTGTTTGTGGAGAATGCGGCTGTGTTTGCCTCCAAAGGTGAAATGCGTAAGTTAGTTCAAGGTGGAGGTGTTTCTTTAAATAAAGAGAAACTGGCGGCTTTCGACCAAGAGATTACTACCGGCGATTTGCTCAACGGCAAATACCTGTTGGTACAGCGGGGAAAGAAAAACTATTACTTGTTGATAGCGAAATAAGAAACAATTTCAATTTTTATATTTTTCCGGACTCCGGTTCCGCCTTCGGGCAGGGCCGGAGTCCGTTTTTTATGCTTCTATAGTCTTCAACAAATTTCGTACCAGATAATATAGGTAGAATGAATAATCAAGATTTACTACTATAATCAAGTGAGGTAATCGCTACAGCGGAAAGTGTTTTATTATCAGAAATAAAGTGTTTCATATGTTTAAAACAAAATGTTTCATTAAGAGAAACAAAGTGTTTTGACCTATTGAAACAAAGTGTTTTTACCCTATAAAACACTTTTTTAAGACAGTGTAATCTCCGTTGATTCATAGTTAATCTCTTATTAATAAGTACGATATACGTTCTATTCTCTTGAAGTTTTTATGGATTCCGGTTCTGTTTCATTTTCTCCGCCCAAATGAGATGGGATGCAAGAAGGATAGAGAGAAAATACGATATACGGATTCTTTACCATAATACATTTTGGCAGACAACCTGACATCTGTCACATCGGACGAGCCCTATAGAAATGGTAAATTAGTGTATAACAATTTATTATATGCGTTGTGACGGATGTGACAGATGTCAGGTGCCTTTTTAATTTTTTTTGGGGGGAGAGGAAGGGAGAGAGGTAAGTCCGGGCAGTATCCGAATAGAAAAGCTTTAGAAAAACAGTTTGTTATCGTGGTGGGTGCAGAACTGTCTTTTCGGGCCGGATGAGGGTAGCTTTTCTCATGATAGTCGGGACATCTCTTTATCATGGTGAGTTATCTTCTCTTTGGGTGATAACTATGTAAGAGGCTTTTTTTGAGCAGAAACGATAAAAAATGAAAGAAATATTTGGTAGTTTAGACAATCCCCGCTATCTTTGCAGCGCTTTTTAAAAGAAAGCATATAATGATTGGACTATGGTGTAATGGTAGCACAACAGGTTTTGGTTCTGTTTGCCCAGGTTCGAATCCTGGTAGTCCAACCAAGGAAAAAGTTCTGAGAGATTTTCTCTTGGAACTTTTTTTGTTGGACCTCGCTCTTGATACTTCTGTATTCTTACTCTAAAAATGCTTTTTAATTTTTCTATTCTAAATATAAAAAAGCATGTTGAGGAATTGAATCATTGTGTATTTGCCTTCTCTCCTGTTATATTTAACTCCATTTTAAAGGATGAGATGAAGAACCGGAACAAGTTCTTTGAATAATCAAGTTGTACTATTTCTGGGTGGAGAAATATTTATGGGACATGTCTATAAACGAGATACATGTGACAATCCTTTTGAATACACTCTTCCAAACGATAAATTTTATCCGGATAAAATAGAAGAGAATAAATAACGTTTAATATGAAAAAGATCGTGGAATAATTATTGGCATAATAAACATTCACGAAGATTTTGCGTTTCATGGTATGGCATATAATGTCGGTGTGGCGATTCGATAGAGGTTTACGGGCAATATCGGGTGTTTAACGAGAAGCCGATTAAAAAATAATAAATTGGATGAAACGGCAGATGGTGTATATAGTAGGGTTGTTTTTCGTGTTTTCTTTTGCTTACGGAAGTCATAGAAAGATGTTTCTAAAGGAAAACATTTATGATGAATACCCTATCGATACGGTGCAAGGACCCTATATGGAATTACCTTTGCCCGAAGTTCCTTCTACTTTACGCGAGCCGCAAAAGCGAGCCGCTTTTCTTTTGCAACATTTTTGGGATAAGATGGATTTCGCCGATACGTTGCGAAGCCGCAACCGAAATTTTATAGAACAGAATTTTGTCAATTTCTTATCTATATTTCCTCATGCCGACATCACCGAACTCCCTCCGGCGGTAAGCCGTTTGTTAAATCTGGCAGAAAAAGATAAGGAAGCTTATATATTATTGGCGGATGTAGCAAGGAAGTATTTATATGAATTGGAGTCTCCTTTGTTCAATGAAGACTATTACCTATTGTTTTTGAACGAAATAGTGCGTTCGTCTATATTGGACAAGTATGAAAAAGCCCGTCCCGCTTATTGGCTAAGCGTGGCGCGGAAGAATCGTCCGGGTACGAAGGCGGCTGACTTCGGTTATATAGATCGTCAAAAAAGGAAACATACCCTTTATAATATGAAGACCCGCAAAATTTTAATCGTATTTTACGATCCCGGGTGTGAGCATTGTATGGAAGTAATAGATATATTGAGTACTAATGAGACTATTCGTAATTGCATAGAAGACGGGCGATTGAGTGTCATGGCCGTTTACGCTGACGGCGATAGCTCTTTATGGTATGCTAAGCAAAATATGCCGGTAGGTTGGTTAGATGTTTTGGACATCACCGGAGTTCAGGAGCGGGAGCATTATGTATTGCATACATTGCCCACCCTTTACCTTCTTGATGAAAATAAGAAAGTCCTGTTGAAAGATACTAGTGTAGAGACTTTGGAAACGTATTTAGTTACAATTGAAAATTGAAATATGAAAAGTCCGGCATATATAAAATTTTGGATGAAGTTGCCGCTCAAAATATGTATGTTGATTCTGGCAGGACTCTGTGTAATAGGTGCGGTATTGATTAGCATATTGTTGTGGGTAGCAAAAGTCTGTTCTTGCCGGAAGTCCCGTTAACAGGCTACTTTGAAAATAGGATGATTGGCTTAAATTCTTTATTCTCCTTTTTGTTTCTGGGATAACAATTAATGTTTTTTAATTAGGTAAATATTAAACTTTTATGGATATTTGCTGTCGAAAACTATAAATTGTTAAGGATTACTTCGATACAACACTATGAATAAAAAACTGAAATGGGGACTTATCGGTGTGATAGGTCTGGGATTAATTGGATGGGGTATTTATTCGCAATTGCCGAAAACAAATGAAGAATTGGCGGCGGCGGATAAAATGATGAAAAATAATAATCCGAATAAGAGGGCGCTGAAGGTAAATGCAAAAATTGTGAAACCACAATTGCTGGTAGATGAATTCCCTATAACAGGCGTGTTGTTGCCGGATGAAGAAGTGGACTTGTCGTTCGAAACTTCCGGAAAGGTGGTTGAAATTAATTTTGAAGAAGGTACAACTGTAAAGAAAGGACAATTGCTGGCAAAGGTAAACGACCGCCAGTTACAGGCACAGTTGCAGCGCTTGTTGGCGCAGTTGAAGTTGGCCGAAGACCGGGTGTTTCGTCAAAGCGCTTTGCTTGAAAGGGATGCGGTAAGTAAAGAAGCTTACGAGCAGGTAAAGACCGATTTGGCTACATTGAAAGCTGATATCGATATTGTGAAAGCGAATATAGATTTAACGGAACTCCGTGCTCCGTTTGACGGTGTAATCGGTTTACGTCAAATCAGTGTGGGTTCTTATGCGTCGCCTACTACTATGGTAGCCAAACTGACAAAGATTTCTCCTTTAAAAGTTCAGTTCTCCGTTCCCGAGCGTTATGCTAACCAAATAAAAAAGGGAACTAAATTAACTTTCAACATAGACGGAAAACTAGATTCGTTCCCAGCTGAAGTGTATGCGGTGGAGTCGACAATCGATCCCAACATGCACAATTTTATGGTGCGTGCCCTGTATCCGAATACAGGACGGACTTTGATGCCGGGACGTTATGCGAGTATCCGGCTGAAGAAACAGGAAATACCGAATGCGATAGCGATTCCTTCCGAAGCGATTGTTCCGGAAATGGGTAAGGATAAAGTTTTTGTATACAGAGCGGGTAAGGCGGAACCGGTGGATGTGGTTACCGGCTTGCGTACAGATGCGGAAGTGCAGGTAGTGAGAGGGTTGCAAATGGGGGATACTATTATTGTGTCCGGAACTTTGCAGTTGCGGACAGGATTGCCTGTAGAACTTGATAATATAGACTAATAGCTGGGCCATATGAATATATCCGAATTAAGTATTCGTCGTCCGGTATTGGCGACTGTCTTGACTGTCATTATCCTGTTGTTCGGTTTTATAGGTTACACTTATTTAGGTGTTCGTGAATACCCTTCGGTAGATAATCCTATTATATCCGTTTCATGTTCCTATCCGGGAGCGAATGCCGATGTAATTGACAATCAGATAACTGAACCGCTTGAGCAGAATATCAACGGTATTCCGGGCATTCGTTCGCTTTCCAGTGTCAGCCAGCAGGGGCAGAGCCGTATTACGGTAGAGTTCGAACTCTCGGTCGATTTGGAAACAGCGGCTAATGATGTGCGCGATAAGGTTTCGCGTGCTCAGCGTTATTTGCCGCGCGATTGTGACCCTCCAACCGTGTCGAAGGCAGATGCTGACGCTATGCCTATTTTGATGGTAGCCTTGCAGAGTGATAAGCGTTCGTTATTAGAGTTGAGTGAAATAGCCGATTTGACGGTAAAAGAACAGCTTCAAACCATTCCGGATGTAAGTAGCGTCTCCATTTGGGGAGAGAAAAAATATTCCATGCGTCTTTGGCTAGATCCTATTAAGATGGCGGGTTACGGCCTGACGCCGATGGATGTAAAGAATGCGGTGGATAACGAGAATGTGGAACTTCCCTCGGGTAGTATCGAAGGAAATACCGTTGAACTGACTATTCGTACTTTGGGATTGATGCATACGGCAGAAGAGTTTAACAATCTCATTATAAAAGAAGATAATAACCAGATTATTCGTTTCAGCGATATCGGTCGCGCAGAGCTGGGTCCGGCGGATATACGCAGTTATATGAAAATGAACGGGGTGCCGATGGTAGGAGTGGTAGTGATTCCACAACCCGGCGCTAACCATATAGAGATTGCGGATGCTGTGTACAAACGTATGGAGCAAATGCAGAAAGATTTGCCCGATGATGTACATTATACCTATGGTTTCGATAACACGAAATTCATCCGTGCTTCCATCAACGAGGTGAAAGAAACTGTATACATTGCTTTCATCCTGGTAATTATTATCATCTTTCTTTTCTTGCGTGACTGGCGTGTTACGTTGATTCCATGTATTGTAATTCCTGTCTCCCTTATCGGCGCATTCTTTGTAATGTACTTGGCGGGATTCTCTATCAACGTGCTATCCATGCTTGCCGTGGTGCTTGCCGTAGGATTGGTGGTGGATGATGCCATTGTGATGACGGAAAACATATATATACGTATTGAGCGGGGAATGAACCCGAAAGAAGCCGGTATAGAAGGAGCGAAGGAGATATTTTTTGCCGTCATTTCTACTACAATCACTTTGGTGGCGGTATTTTTCCCTATCGTTTTTATGCAAGGAACTACCGGTCGGTTATTCCGTGAGTTCAGTATCGTGATATCCGGTTCGGTAATTATCTCTTCTTTTGCCGCCCTTACTTTCACACCGATGCTGGCTACCAAATTACTGGTAAGGCAAGAAAAGAAGAACTGGCTTTATCGCAAGACGGAACCGTTCTTCGAGGGGATGAATCGTTTCTATAGTCGTTCGTTAGGTGCCTTCTTGCGTAAGCGCTGGATAGCAATTCCTTTCACGGTCATCACCGTATTGTTAATTGCGATTTTGTGGAATGCGATTCCTTCCGAAATGGCTCCTCTGGAAGACCGTTCGCAAATTAATATCAACACACGCGGAGCAGAGGGAATTACTTACGAATATATACGTGACTATACGGAAGATATTAACCGTTTGGTAGATTCCATTGCACCGGACGCACAAGCGGTGACTGCTCGGGTGTCGAGCGGAAGCGGAAGTGTGCGCATTCAGTTGAAGGATATGAAGGAACGTGATTATAGCCAGATGGAAGTAGCCGAGGAACTCTCCAAAGCTGTGCAAACTAAAACCAAGGCGAGGGCTTTCGTCCAACAGTCTTCTTCGTTCGGTGGGCGCCGTGGCGGTATGCCGGTACAATACGTATTGCAGGCTACCAGCATTGAGAAGCTTCAGGAGGTATTGCCTAAATTTATGGCGAAGGTCTACGAAAACCCTATGTTTCAAATGGCGGATGTCGACCTGAAGTTCAGCAAGCCGGAAGCTCGTATCAACATTAATCGGGATAAAGCCAGCATTATGGGGGTAAGTACGAAGAATATCGCACAAACTTTGCAGTATGGTCTGAGTGGACAACGCATGGGCTATTTTTATATGAACGGGAAACAGTACGAAATATTGGGAGAGATCAACCGTCAGCAACGTAATAAACCGGCAGACCTGACTTCTATCTATATCCGTAATGGCAAGGGCGACATGATACAGCTTGATAATTTGATTGAACTGGAGAGTGGTACGGCTCCTCCGAAGTTGTATCGTTACAATCGTTTTGTGTCGGCTACCGTTTCTGCCGGATTGGCGAAGGGTAAAACCATCGGGCAGGGTTTGGAAGAGATGGATAAAATTGCTGCCGAGACGTTGGACGATTCATTTCGTACAGCCCTTGCTGGTGATTCGAAAGAGTATCGTGAGAGTTCTTCCAGCCTGATGTTTGCTTTCATTCTGGCAATCATATTGATTTATCTCATTTTGGCTGCGCAGTTCGAAAGTTTCAAGGATCCGTTTGTAGTCATGCTAACCGTGCCGTTGGCTATCTCGGGTGCATTAATCTTTATGTATTTCGGCGGCATTACCATGAATATTTTCAGTCAGATCGGTATTATCATGCTGATAGGTTTGGTAGCGAAGAACGGTATTCTGATTGTTGAGTTCGCTAACCAAAAGCAAGAGGCGGGCGAGAACAAATTACAGGCAATCCGCGATGCGGCGCTTCAACGTCTTCGTCCTATTTTAATGACTAGCGCTTCTACCATTCTGGGTTTGATACCTCTGGCATTTGCCAGTGGCGAAGGTTGCAACCAGCGTATAGCTATGGGTGTGGCGGTAGTAGGAGGTATGTTGGTTTCCACATTGCTTACCATGTACATTGTGCCGGCCATTTACATGTATATCTCTACGGACAGGATGAAACGAGATAGTGGTGTGCATCGGTCGTTTTTTAAGAGGAAAAAATCGGAAATACAGAATAAGTAGGGTAGCGCAGAGAAAAAAGTTATCTCCGTAAGATTCCTTATAAATAGAAATTTGAAAAGATGTTTTTAAGATGGAAGATGTAAATAGAAGAAACAAAAAAATAGAACGATGGTTCCATATGTTTCGACAAGCAATCGATAGCAAAGTTTCGGGTGTGGTTGCCGAGCGGGTAAATTGGGACAAGGACACATTGAAAAGAACATTATTGTTGGGGAGACGGTTAGCCTCTGCGATTTGTGTATTGTTTGGAATATCTTCTGCTGTTGAGGCGCAAACAAACGATGTGTACACGTTGAAATCTTGTTTGGAGAATGGTTTGCACAACAATTACTCATTGCAGATAACCCGAAATGAACAAAAGATAAGCGCCAACAATGCAACCTTAGGCAATGCCGGATATCTGCCTACGCTTGATTTTACGGCAGGTTATGTCGGTACGGTGGATAACACGGAAAGTAAATTAAGGGAAACGGGAGAAACCGTTAAGGAAAACGGCGTTTTTGATCAGACCGTGAATGTAGGGTTAAATTTGAATTGGACCCTGTTTGATGGATTCAATATTAGTACTACTTATAAGCAGTTGAAAGAATTGAAGCGTCAGGGTGAAACCAATACACGGATTGCCGTGGAGGATTTTATAGCTAATCTGAGTGCCGAGTACTATAACTTTATCCAGCAAAAGATTCGTTTGAAGAATTTCCGTTATGCCGTATCGTTGTCGAAAGAGCGTATGCGTATTGTAGAAGAACGCTACCACATCGGAAACTTTTCCCGTTTGGATTATCAACAAGCAAAAGTCGATTTTAATGCCGACAGTGCGCAATACATGAAGCAGCAGGAGTTGTTGCATACTTCGCGTATTCGTTTGAACGAAATGATGGGAAATACGAATGTCGATCAGATGGTAATGATTGCGGATACAATAATCGATGTACGTGCCGATTTGGTGTTGAAAGAACTTTGGGAGGCTACGTTATCCAATAACGCATCGTTGTTGAAAGCCGACCAAAACACAACGCTTGCACAGTTAGATTATAAAAAGGTGAATTCCCGTAATTATCCTTATTTAAGGTTGAATACAGGATATGGATATACCTTCAATAAATACGATATTTCTTCCACTAAAAAGAGAGATAATTTAGGTTTTAACGCCGGCTTAACTTTGGGCTTTAATATCTTCGACGGAAATCGTCGTCGCGAAAGGCGCAATGCCGAGATTGCCATAGAGAATGCTCGTCTGCAACGCAATGAAGTAGAGCTGATGTTGCGTGCAGATCTGAGCAACTTGTGGCAGGCATATAAAAATAACTTGGAAATGTTGAATCTTGAACGGCAGAATCTGGTAGCAGCTAAGGAGAACCATGAGATTGCCATGGAACGCTATATGCTGGGAAACCTCTCGGGTATAGAAATGCGTGAAGCGCAGAAAAGTTTGCTCGATGCCGAAGAGCGTATTCTTTCTGCGGAATATGATACCAAGCTATGTGAGATTTCCTTATTGCAGATTAGCGGTAAGATTATCAATCTTTTGTATTGATGGAATCATCCTGCACTTTTTATCCGGCGGCTTTCAAGTTCCTCGAGAGTACGTTTCCACCGGTTGTGACTCCATAACCAAAAAGCGGGAGCTTTTTTGATAGTCTGTTCCAATCGGTGGATATACCAGTCTGTCAGTTCATAATCGGGATGTTGCTGTATGTCATCAGTCATGCGTGTAATCCGGCAACGGTAGTATCCCCGCTTGATGCGTTCCATATCGGCGTAAAATATGAGTGCGTCTACTTGTTTCCCGATGCGTTCCGTACCAGTAAAGACTGGTGTCTTTCGGTGAAAAAAGTCTGTCCAGTGGTGGATGCAGTTCCATTTAGGTGTTTGATCAGAAATAAAGCCGATGATGGCTTTTTTCCCATTTCGTTTCCAATAGACAATCCGTCGCAAAGTATCTTTCATGGGAATGTTTTCTCCACCCGATTTTCCACGTACTTTTTTGAAGATCCGGTCGAATACCTTATTGGAAAGCGGATGGTAAATCTGACCGCCGATAATTTTGGGGTTGACATCATGCACTCTGGCTGTAAGTGATGATACCCACTCCCAGTTACCATAATGACCTAGATAGATGAATCCGAATTGCTTGTTTTCTTTTTCTAGTGCTTGTACCATTTCCTCCACTCCTTCGAACTGCATGCGCTGTTTAAGTTGGCGTTCGGACATGGAAAATAGTTTGATGGTTTCTACCATATAATCGCATAAGAATGCGTAGAACTCTTTTTCGATGCGGGTGAGCTCTTTTGTGCTTTTTTCGGGGAATGATTTTCGAAGATTGGTCTTTACCATATTTTTACGATATCTTATTCCATAATAGAGAAGGTAATAAAGAACATCGGAAAATCTGTATAAAATACATAAAGGAAGCAATGAAGCAGCATATCCCACACATTGTATGGTATAAAAAAGGATTTTCATAATCGCTAATTTTATATAGGTTTTAATAGTTAAATACATTAGAATTTAATAAAGGCGTGACCGGTTCGTTTGTTTTTACTACGGATGAGTTCAGCTTAAAAGCTTTTGTTTTCTAACCCGGTAATACTTTTTTCGCCTCTTGTTATTAATACATAACAAAATAGGAAGCAGTTTGCTTAAGAAGATAACTTTTTTTTGATTTCCGAGTACTTGAATTTAACCGAAGAGTTTTCAGGAAAAGGGTAATGTGAATTTGTTTCCATCTTGTACATGTAAGAAGGGAACATCTGTTTATAGATAATGATGATAGGCTCTAAGTTTGCAATGGCAAAGATAAATACCCGATCTTCACCTTAATATATAAAAGGAGATATTGTTTTTTAGTTGCGTAGAGACCTCAATCCTCTACGGTATATTTTGTAATCAGAAAGCCATCTCCTACCTTGAGACAGAGTAAGAAACGGCTTTCTGATCTATGTTAGTTATGATTTATGTTTTTATTAGGATAGAATTTTTGTTTTCAATCCCTTCTTTAACCCATGTGATTTTGTTTTGCAGTTGTTTCTATTCTTTTTCTCCGAAAGCCAAATCTCCGGCGTCACCCAATCCGGGAACAATATAAGAGTGTTCGTTCAAGTCTGGATCGACTGTTGCGCACCACACGGTAGTTTGAGTTTGCGGAAATACTTCCGAGATGTAAGACAAGGCTTGTTCGCTGGCAATTACCGAAGCTATATGGATTTCAGCGGGTGTACCTTTGGTAAGCATGGCTCGGTAGCTGAGTTCCATAGAACCCCCGGTTGCCAGCATGGGATCGACTAAAATCAACGTTTTTCCCTCGATAGGCGGAGAAGCGATGTATTCTATGTGGATATCAAACTTCAATGTGTCTTTATATTTACGATATGCCGAGACAAACGCATTTTCCGCTTGGTCGAAATAACTCAGGAATCCCTGATGAAAAGGAAGTCCGGCACGTAAGATAGTTGCCAGCACAATTTGATTGTCGGGCACGTTGACAGAGGCAATGCCTAATGGTGTTTCTACTTGTCGGGTGGTGTAATGCAGCGTCTTGCTGATTTCATAAGCCATGATTTCGCCTATACGCTCAATGTTGCGGCGAAAACGCATCCTGTCTTGTTGCACGTTTATATCCCGTATTTCGGCTACATACTGGTTTAGGATGGAATTCGATTCGTTAAAGTTGATAACTCTCATCATATATAAAATGTAGTTTTAAGTTTCATACTTCTGTTTGTTTCTTGTCGTTACGTTATTTCCTTGGGTAAACGCAGAAAAAGACAGTTGATGGCCTTTGTTTCCGGAAAGGACTTCTCTTTCGGATAACATATGCAAAAGAACAAATTTATTTCTAAGAATAAAAAGAAATATAAAGGAATTTGAATGTGTATTGTAAACTCGAAGTGGCAAATGTGTTACACAAATATTAAAACTTATGCGATTAAAGAAATATTTCTCTAAATGTTTTTTCGGGAAGAAATAATGTACTATTTTTGTAGCCGATAAACAAGGGCTTGAATAAAAAGCCGCTTTAATTAAGAACTCATTACTGAGTATATTTAAGAAATCAGGTGAAAAGATAATCATTAATATTACAAACTAAAAAATCAAAAAATGGCAAATTTAGATTTAAGCAAGTACGGTATTACCGATGTGAAGGAGATTCTTCACAATCCTTCTTATGACGTACTGTTCGCAGAAGAAACTAAACCGGGTTTGGAAGGTTATGAAAAAGGTCAGGTAACTGAACTGGGTGCTGTAAACGTAATGACCGGTATTTATACAGGTCGTTCTCCTAAAGATAAATTCTTTGTTAAGAATGAAGCCAGTGAAAATACGGTATGGTGGACTTCTGACGAATATAAAAATGACAATAAACCTTGCTCTGAAGAAGCGTGGGCTGATTTGAAAGCTAAAGCTGTAAAAGAATTGTCAGGCAAACGTTTGTTTGTTGTGGATACTTTTTGTGGCGCTAATGCTGCAACTCGTTTGAAAGTTCGTTTCATTATGGAAGTTGCATGGCAGGCTCATTTCGTAACAAACATGTTCATCCGTCCTACAGCTGAAGAATTTGCTAATTACGGAGAACCTGATTTCGTTTCTTTCAACGCATCGAAAGCAAAAGTTGAGAACTACAAAGAATTAGGTTTGAACTCTGAAACCGCTACAGTATTTAACTTGAAGACTAACGAACAAGTTATTTTGAATACTTGGTATGGTGGTGAAATGAAGAAAGGTATGTTCTCAATCATGAACTACCTGAACCCATTGCGTGGTATTGCTTCTATGCACTGTTCTGCTAATACGGATAAAGAAGGAAAGAGCACTGCTATCTTCTTCGGTTTGTCCGGTACAGGTAAAACTACTTTGTCAACTGACCCGAAACGTCTGTTAATCGGTGATGATGAGCACGGATGGGATGACGAAGGTGTATTCAATTACGAAGGTGGTTGCTATGCTAAAGTTATCAACTTGGATAAAGAGAGCGAACCGGATATTTACAACGCTATCAAACGCGACGCTTTGTTGGAGAATGTAACGGTTGACGCTAACGGTAAGATTGATTTTGCTGATAAGAGCGTTACAGAGAATACTCGTGTTTCTTATCCTATCTACCACATCGAGAACATTGTTAAACCGGTATCTAAAGGTCCTCACGCAAAACAAGTTATTTTCTTATCTGCCGATGCGTTCGGTGTGTTGCCTCCGGTATCAATTCTGGATGCGGAACAGACTAAATATTACTTCTTGTCAGGATTTACCGCTAAGTTGGCTGGTACTGAACGTGGTATTACTGAACCGACTCCGACATTCTCTGCTTGCTTTGGCGCAGCTTTCTTGAGCTTGCACCCGACTAAGTATGGTGAAGAGTTGGTGAAAAAGATGGAAAAAGCCGGTGCAAAAGCATACTTGGTAAATACGGGTTGGAATGGTACGGGCAAACGTATCTCTATCCGTGATACTCGTGGAATTATAGACGCAATCTTAGATGGCTCTATCGACAAAGCTCCGACTAAGGTTATTCCTTACTTCAACTTTGTTGTTCCGACTGAATTGCCGGGTGTTGATCCGAAGATCCTTGATCCTCGCGATACCTATGCAGATCCTGCTCAGTGGGATGAAAAAGCTAAAGATTTGGCAGGACGTTTCATCAAGAACTTTGCTAAGTTCGAAGGAAATGAAGCCGGTAAAGCTTTGGTTGCTGCAGGTCCGAAACTCTAATCAAGAACCTAAATAAAGTGGAAAAGGTCGTTTCTTTATGGAACGGCCTTTTTGCTTTTAAGCCTTCAGAAGAATTTGGGACATTCCAACGTCATATTAGTATACTGGTGAGAAGAGATCCGGTGATAGCAGCCAGTGCCTGTTTTTTTTATCTTAACTTTTTTGATTTCTCTCCACCCCTATTGTTTTTTATTCC
>UMKF01000741.1_pt1 | contig 21273 bp, 19 predicted proteins | sample 1966251 | NCBI WGS metagenome assembly UMKF01 (sample SAMEA4836171, study PRJEB28245) | human gut metagenome | biome: gut microbiome; material: fecal sample | place: Denmark | collected 2008
ACAGCACCTTTTTTGTGTCTTTGAATAGATATATTTTCTGAATATCCCTATCGGAGTCTTTCCTCGATGTATGCTTTGATTTCTTTTTGTTGGTCAGGGTGAAACCAGGTAATGTCGGAATCTCGTTTGAACCATGTCATTTGTTTGCGTGAGTAAATACGAGAGTTTTGTTTTATTTTCTCAATGGCGAAAGGCAAGGTCCATTCTCCATCGAAATATTTGAATAACTCTTTGTAACCAACTGTATTCAGAGCGTTCAAGTGGCGGAAAGGATACATTTGTCGCGCTTCTTCCAGCAATCCATCTTCCATCATTTTGTCCACCCGATGGTTGATACGGTCGTATAATTCCTCCCTGTCACGTGTCAAACCTATTTTTATAATACGGAACGGTCGTTGTTTGGCCGACTTTGTGCGGAAAGAGGTATATGTTTTTCCCGTCATATAGCAAATTTCCAGCGCATGAATAACCCGTTTCGGGTTCTTTAAGTCCACACTCTTATAGTACTCCGGATCTAAAAGTTTCAGTTCCTTGCATAATGCTTCCAAACCCTCCTTTTCATAATGTTGCATCATATATTCGCGGGTTTCGGCATCTACGGTCGGGATATCATCAATTCCTTTGCAGATGGCATCTATATACATCATGGAGCCACCTGTTAGGATGAGAGTGTCATGTGATGTGAATAATTCATCAAGTAGTTTGATGGCATCGAGCTCGTATTGGGCCGCACTATAATAATCGGTTAGTTGGAGTGTGCCTATAAAATAGTGTTTTGCCTGCTCTAATTGTTCAGGGGTAGGAGCCGCCGTACCGATTTGTAAGGTGGCATAAATCTGTCTGGAATCGGCAGAAATGATAGGCGATTTATAACATTTTGCCAATGCAAGACTTAAATCTGTTTTTCCTACGCCGGTAGGACCGATCAGGACAATAAGACTTTTCATATAAAAAGCTTTTCGGTATAAAAGTTATATGTGAAAAAACGGAATAAAAGGATACGGAGCCATTGATTACCCGTATTCTTTTATTCCGTATATCATATTTCTAGGTTTCCCGGCTTTAATATTTATCCGAGTCTAAAGATTCAATACTGCTGTCTCCCATCTCGAATCCTTCCGGGTCAAATTCTTCCATGTCAAAATCCTGATCTCCGTAAAAGTTCTCGTCTAGATCTAAAGAACCGCTTGTATTCATTACTTCATCGAAGTCGACGATTTGCTTGGGAGCTTCACCCTTTTGTCGTGAGCAAATGGCGTTTTCAAGATATTGTCCAGGAATAATTTCGGTTAATTCGATAAAAAATACACGGTCGGCTAGCGGATCGAACACATAAAGCAAACGTTGCTTTTCGTCTTCAATAAGTTCGCTCAAGCGCGTTTCTTTCATCAGCCAGCAGTCCTCATCCGAACTGCTTCCCATATCTTCCAGCGTAACTTCTTTTTCTTTTTCCCAATCTTCGTCGCAGAGGAAAAAAGAGGTCATTTGGTCGTCTTTATAACCTGCCGACTTAAGAATTGCTGTGTGGAAGTCGAAGAACGTAGCTTCCGAATCAATTTTAATTTCCCGGATAAAATTATCTACTTCATCCGAGATAATTGTAAATCTGTATACCATATACTTATTCTTTTAGCGAATAATACCTCTTTCTGATGTCTGAATGAAGGAAACAATATATTCTATTTCCTTGCTCATCGGAATTTCTTTTTTTATCTCTTCTAACGCATCGCTTACGTTCAATCCTTTTTGGTAGATGATTCGATAAGCATTGTGTATGTTTTCAATAAGCTCATTGGAGAATCCCCGGCGGCGCAATCCGATGATATTGATTCCTGCATAAGTAATAGGTTCGCGTCCTGCTATGATAAAAGGCGGAATATCTTTGCTAAAGCGTGAGCCTCCTTGCACCATCGTATATCCACCTACCCGGCAAAACTGGTGCATCAATACGGATGCGCTGATTATGGCATTGTCGTCGATAATAATTTCACCGGCCATTTTGGTAGAGTTGCCGATAATACACCCGTTTCCTACCCGTGCGTCGTGGGCTACGTGAACTCCTTCCATTAAGAGGTTATTGCTTCCGACAACTGTTTTGCCTTTGGAAGCTGTTCCGCGGTTAATGGTTACATTCTCTCGGATTGTGTTGTTGTCTCCAATTTCAGCTGTAGTATCTTCTCCCCGGAATTTGAGATCTTGTGGAATGGCACCGATTACCGCACCTGGGAATATTCTGTTCCCGTTGCCAATACGTGCCCCGTAAAGAATATTGGTGTTGGCCATTATGATGTTGTTGTCGCCTATAACAACATTCTTGTCAATAAATGCAAAAGGGCCTATTTCTACATTATTACCTATTTTTGCTTCCGGATCGATATATGCTAAAGGACTGATCATGTTTTATTTCTTTTAATTATTTGTTCTTTACTATTTGTGCCATAATTTCAGCTTCGCAAACTACTTTCTCTCCTACAAAGACATATCCTTTCATGGAAGAAATGCCGCGACGGATAGGAGCCAATAGTTCTACACGGAAAATCAACGTGTCTCCCGGAACTACTTTCTGACGGAATTTTACTCCGTCGATCTTCATAAAGTAAGTAGAGTATCTTTCCGGTTCGTCTACCGAATTCAATACAAGCAATCCGCCTACCTGGGCCATTGCTTCTATTTGAAGAACTCCCGGCATAACCGGCTCTTGTGGAAAGTGTCCTTGGAAGAACGGTTCGTTGGCGGTTACGTTTTTAATACCGACAATGTAGTTTGCTCCAATGGCAGTCACTTTATCCACTAATTGGAACGGATAGCGGTGAGGTAACAATTCCCGGATACGGTTAACGTCCATTACCGGAGCTTCGTTGCAATTGTATACCGGAGCCTGAATATCGTGAAGTTTTATTTCCTTACGCAGTAAACGGGCAAATTTATTGTTTACAGTATGTCCCGGCCGAGTTGCGATAATTCTGCCTTTAATAGGTCTGCCGATGAGTGCCAAATCGCCAATGATGTCGAGCAATTTGTGGCGGGCAGGTTCATTGGGCCATACTAGAGGTTTATTGTTTAAGTAACCCAGTTTTGTTGCGTCTCGGTGTTCCACTTTCATTACATCGGCCAACTTGTCCAGATTCTCCTGAGTCATCTGACGTTCGTATATCACAACGGCATTGTCTAAATCTCCTCCTTTAATCAATCCGGCTCCTAGCAACGGCTCTATTTCGCGTACGAAAACGAATGTACGGCTGGATGCGATTTCTTTTGGAAAATCGGACATGTTATCTAATGTGGCGAACTGGTTGGATAAAACCGATGATTCGTAAGATATAAGAACATTTACGCTGAAGTTTTCATCCGGAAGTACCATAATTGATGAACCGGTTGCTTCATCCTTGTATTCTATTTTCGACTTGATGATATAATAGTCTTTTACGGCATTTTGTTCTTCAATGCCTACTCTTTCAATGTTTTCTACATAGAATTTGGCACTTCCATCGAGAATAGGGAATTCCGGTCCGTTTACCTGTATCAGGCAATTATCTATTCCTGCAGCATACAAAGCGGCTAACGCATGTTCTACAGTACTTACTTTTACATTGTTTTTAGAGAGTACAGTTCCACGCGTTGTTTCGGTCACATTTTCAGCAACTGCATCAATAATAGGTTGTCCTTCTACATCAATACGTTGGATTTTGTATCCGTGATTGTCCGGTGCAGGATTGAAGGTTACCGTTAAGTTGAGACCTGTGTGTAATCCTTTACCACAGAGTGAAAAACTGCCTTTTAGTGTCTTCTGTTTCAACATGGTCTTTTCTTATTTATTTAGTTGTTTTTTTAATTCTTTTACTTCTTTCTGGAGCTGGCTGATACTTAAGTACATTTCCGGTAAATTTTTGAAAGCGGCAGAACTTTTAAAGAATTGTTTCGCATCGATAGCCGGAGAGCCCATAATAGACTTATATCCTTTTAGTGTTTTGGCAATGCCCGATTGTGCACCTACATTCGTATGGTCGCCAATTTTAATGTGTCCGGCTACACCTACCTGCCCTCCGAACATACACCATTCGCCTATTTTGGTAGAACCGGCAATGCCTGCTTGTGAGGCCATTACTGTGTGACTGCCTACTTCCACATTGTGAGCTATCTGGATGAGGTTGTCTAATTTCACCCCTTTGTGTATGATGGTGGCTCCCATAGTAGAACGGTCAACACAAGTATTTGCTCCTATTTCTACATTGTCTTCAATCACTACAATGCCTATTTGAGGAATTTTTTCATACCCTTCGGGTGACGGAGCAAATCCGAATCCGTCGGCCCCTATCACACATCCTGCATGCAGGATACAGTTATTACCTATTTTGCAGTCATGATATACGGTCACATTCGGATAAAGAATGCTGTTATTTCCCACTTTGGCATTTTCGCAAACAGTAGCATGCGGGTAAATAGCCGTATTGTCTCCTATTATGGCATTTTCTCCGATATATGCGAATGGAGCAATATAGACCTCTTTACCTATTTTTGCAGATGAGGCAATATATGCTAACGGGTCAATACCTGTTTTCTTAGGCTTGCTCATTTCATATAAGGTTAATAGCTTTGCCAGACTTTCGTAGGCATTATCAACTTTAATAAGCGTTGCTTTTACTTCTTTCTCAGGAACAAAGTCATTATTAACTAAAACGATACTTGCTTGTGTATCATAGATATAGTGTGTATACTTTGGGTTTGATAAAAATGAGATAGCGCCGGGGATTCCTTCTTCTATTTTGGCGAAAGTATGTACAGTCGCATTTTCGTCTCCGACAACTGTTCCTTGAATAAATTCTGCAATTTGTTTTGCTGAAAATTCCATAATAGTGCGTTGTTCTAATATTTCTTATAAGTTTTGTCGGGAATAGAATCACGCAATTGCATAATATTCCCATTATTGTGCAAATTACGTAAAATTATTTTAGATATCCGTGAAGTTTGACAATTATTTCTGTTCTATTTTCAAATGCGGAGGAAACAAACATAGTATTTTTTCACTTTTTTCGATAGAACGGATATGTTCAGCATGTCGGATGCTTCAGCAATGTCTTTGGTTGTACCATCGTTGTACAGTATCTCTATGCTGTCGTCTTCTTTGCTGTACATATCTTTTTCAATACTCGATGTGGAGAAAAAATATTGAGCTTCTTTTAAGGTGATGTGTAACTGATTGCTGATATGGTGAAGTATTTCGTTTTTACGTTTTTTGTTAATGGGGGTTTCGGTCACTTCCACTTTAAATAGTCTGCGGTTGATCATTCCTTGGCTGAGGGTTGAAAGTACCGGATCGGAATGTTGGCTCCATACTTTCAGTGCTGTCCAAATATCGTTGTCATCCAATTGCACATATTGTGCCAGACATTCGGGATTGCTATAAAATTCCTTTTTGTCTATGTGGTGATAAAGAAAAAAGTGTAGGGCAGGCGATGAGAAGAGATCTACGCCTTTGTTTGCTAATTCTTTTGCCCGCAATAAGGCACTTATAAGCATCTTTTCACTAGCTACGGCTGTTTTATGAAGATAGACCTGCCAATACATCAGCCGGCGGCTCATCAGGAAATTCTCAATGGAATAAATACCTTTCGATTCGATTACTAGATGATCATCCTTTACATTTAGCATTTTGATAATACGTGCAGAACCGATATTTCCTTCGGTAACTCCGGTATAGAAACTGTCTCTCCGCAAGTAGTCTAGTCGGTCCATGTCCAGCTGACTGCTGATTAGTTGATGTAGAAACTTCTTGGGATATTGGTCTTTGAATATCTGGATTGCCAAATTAAGCTGCCCTTTTACATCCTTATTAATTTGTTCCATTAAGAGGAGGGAAATATCTTCATGAGTAACTCCTTTGACCAATGTGTTTTCGAGTACGTGCGAGAATGGTCCGTGACCTATATCATGCATTAATATTGCAGCTTGTACGGCTTCTGCTTCGCTGTCGAAAATAAAATTGCCTTTGGCGGTTAGTTGGGTAATAGCTTCGCTGGTGAGATAAAAGGCTCCTAGAGAGTGTTGGAAACGGGTATGTTGCGCTCCGGGATAAACGACAGAGGATAGTCCCAATTGCTTGATGCGTGTCAGACGTTGTAGAAGAGGATGCTGTACAATATCGTACAGCAATCCTTTGGGAATATTGATGAATCCGAAAACCGGATCATTTATAATCTTTCTGTCGCTCATAATAGTATATGGTTTATATTAGGAGCATTATCTCCTTTATTGATTTACAATAGGGCTTTAAGTTGTTCGGCCATTTGTTCCTGAACCTTTTTAGCTTCGGCGGCTGCTGCTTGTGCAAAGTTTTTGCTTTTATCCGCATAGATGATGGCACGGCTTGAATTGACGATCAATCCGCAAGTGGCATTCATTCCGTAGCGACAAACTTCTTCCAACGAGCCGCCTTGCGCACCGATGCCCGGAACCAAAAGAAAATGATTGGGAACCACTTTGCGTATATCTTGGAACATACTTCCCTGAGTTGCTCCTACCACATACATCATGTTTTCGTCGTTTCCCCAGTTTTGTGAAGTTCTCAATACTTTTTCGAATAAACGTTCACCCTGATTATCTTCCGTTAATTGGAAATCGTGCGAACCTTTGTTAGAGGTAAGAGCTAGCAGAATAACCCATTTATTAGGATAGGTAAGGAAGGGTGTTACACTATCTTCTCCCATATATGGAGCCACGGTTACGGAATCGATGTCCAATTCTTCGAAAAAAGTACGGGCATACATGGCAGAAGTATTGCCGATGTCTCCTCTTTTTGCATCCGCTATAATAAATTGGTCAGGATAGCTTTGTTTTAAATACTTGATAGTCTTCTCAAAAGATATCCACCCTTTTACACCCATGCTTTCGTAAAAAGCCAGATTCGGTTTAAATGCGATACAGTACGGAGCGGTGGCGTCGATGATGGCTTTGTTGAAAGCAAAAATAGGGTCTTCTTCGTTCAACAAGTGTTCAGGGATTTTTTTGATATCCGTATCTAATCCTACACAGAGGAAGGATTCTTTTTTCTTTATATTTTCAAATAGTTGTTGTTTATTCATTGTTTTGTTTCTGTTTTATATTTTGTTCTAATGATTGCTTTTGTTATGATGCTGGTTTACGCAAGATATTTTTTATCGAGGATTATTTAGATATATATGTTATTTATTTTATCCTTTATATCTTATTCCACATACACTATCGTAGATGAATCTTTTCTTTTTAATCATAAATTGCGTAATTATATATGGATTGTGATTCAGTTGAGAGTTAATGTTATTTTAACACCTTCCTTTTCTTTTACTCCGGAGCTTAGATACAATATATAAATAATTCCTCTCTAGCTCTGTTATGTTTGAATTTTACTTTTCGTCCTGAAAAAAACGGTGATTTCTTTACCTTCTCAACTTCTTCTTCCTCCTTTCTCCTATAATTCACTTTCTTTCAGTCGTTCCGCATTTTCCGCTACAATCAGATGGTCGATGCAATCTTGAATGTTTCCATCCATGAAAGATGCTAAATTGTAGATAGTATAATTAATGCGATGATCAGTAATACGCCCTTGAGGATAATTGTAAGTACGGATTTTTGCCGAGCGATCACCGGTGGATACCATTGTCTTACGACGGCTGGCTATGTCATCTACATATTTCTGATGTTCTTTATCGTATATAAAGGTACGTAAGCGCGATAAAGCTCTTTCTTTGTTTTTGGGTTGGTCGCGAGTTTCGGTACACTCAATCAATATCTCTTCTACTGCTCCGGTATTTGGATTCTTCCAGTTATAACGCAGGCGTACACCGGATTCTACCTTATTGACATTTTGTCCACCGGCTCCACCCGAGCGAAACGTATCCCATTTAATTTCTCCTTCATTGATTTCCACATCGAAAGGTTCAGCTTCCGGTAATACGGCAACCGAGGCAGCCGAGGTATGTACACGTCCCTGGGTTTCTGTAGCAGGCACACGTTGTACACGGTGTACTCCTGATTCGTATTTTAATGTTCCGTATACTTTTTCTCCCGTTACCGAACACACTATTTCCTTAAAGCCTCCGGCAGCACCTTCGTTGGCGCTGGATATTTCTAGCTTCCATCCCTTGGTTTCACAGTATTTGGAATACATTCTGAATAAGTCTCCGGCAAATATCGCAGCTTCATCTCCACCTGTACCGCCACGGATTTCCAGCACAGCGTTGCGGTCATCTTCCGGATCAGCGGGGATAAGCAATAGTTTTATTTCTTCCTCTAGATCAGGCAAGCGATTTTGGGAAATTTCCAACTCTTCGCGCGCCATTTCTTTCATGTCTGGGTCAGACTCATGGGCTAGGATATCTTTTGCTTCATTTAAATTACCCAGTAATTGAATATATTCTTTACGGGCCTTCATCAAATCGTCTAGCTCTTTGTACTCCTTAGTCAGTTTGACGTAACGTTTCTGGTCTGCAATGACACTAGGATCGGTAATAAGGGTAGAAACCTCTTCATATCGGGCTACAAGCCCTTCTAATTTTTCTAATATTGTATTGTTTTCTGCCATTCGATAGTTAATATCTAAATTCGCCAAATTCCGAACGAATAATCAATTCTTTCTTATCACTCTCTTCGATACGGCCGATGATTTGCGCATCGATGTTGAAACTTTTGCTGATTGCAATTACCTCTTCTGCATGTTCGGGAGAAAGATACACCTCCAAACGGTGTCCCATATTGAATACCTTATACATTTCGTCCCAATCGGTTCCACTTTGTTCTTTGATAGTTTTAAACAGGGGAGGAACCGGGAAGAGATTATCTTTGATAACCTTTACATTGTCTACAAAGTGCAGAATTTTGGTTTGAGCACCTCCCGAACAATGTACCATTCCGTGAATCTGAGGACGGAGCGCATCCAACAATTTCTTTACTACAGGAGCATATGTCCGGGTAGGAGAGAGTACTAATCTTCCGGCATCCAACGGACTCCCCTCTACTTTATCAGTCAGTTTAAGATTCCCGCTGTAAACCAACTCTTCGGGAACAGCTTTATCGTAACTTTCCGGATACTTCTCAGCCAAATATTTGGCAAATACGTCATGACGGGCAGAAGTTAGACCATTACTACCCATACCACCGTTGTATTCTTTTTCATAAGTGGCTTGTCCGTACGAAGCCAGCCCCACAATTACGTCACCTGGACGGATGTTGGCATTGTTAATCACATCGCTTCGCTTCATGCGGCAAGTTACCGTACTATCCACAATGATAGTACGTACCAAATCTCCCACATCGGCTGTTTCGCCGCCTGTGGCATATACGCCGACACCCAGATCGCGGAGTTCAGCAAGTAATTCGTCTGTTCCGTTGATAATAGCAGAAATAACTTCTCCCGGAATCAATAGCTTGTTGCGGCCAATGGTCGAAGATACCAGGATATTGTCTACCGCTCCCACGCAAAGTAGGTCATCAATGTTCATAATTAAGGCATCCTGTGCGATACCTTTCCATATACTTAAATCACCAGTCTCTTTCCAGTATAGGTAAGCCAGACTCGATTTTGTTCCGGCACCGTCTGCATGCATGATGTTGCAATATTGAGGGTCTCCTCCCAGAATATCCGGAATAATTTTACAGAACGCTTTAGGGAAAATACCTTTGTCGATGTTTTTTATAGCATTGTGTACGTCTTCTTTAGAAGCAGATACGCCACGTTGCATATAACGTTGGTTATTGCTCATAATATGTGTTGTTTTAAAATTTTACGGTAGGAGCTTTTTCGGTTCCAGCTTCCGCTTCAAAGTAAGGGCGTTTCTCAAAACCAAACAAGCTTGAAAAAATATTATTAGGGAATTTCCGGATATAGGTGTTGTAATCTCGGGACGCTTCATTAAAATTCCGACGTTCTACACTGATACGATTTTCTGTACCTTCCAATTGAGCTTGCAGCTCTTTGAAATTCTCGTTTGCTTTCAAATCGGGATAATTCTCGGTAATGGCCAGTAAGCGTCCTAAAGCACTTCCAACCTCACCTTGTGCTTCTTGATAAGCTTTTAATTTTTCCGGAGTCAGATTGTCTGCGTCCACTGTTATTTGAGTTGCCTTTGAGCGAGCTTCCACTACGGCTTCAAGTGTTTCTTTTTCGTGGGCGGCATACCCTTTGACCGTATTTACGAGATTCGGAATTAAATCGGCCCGGCGTTGATACTGATTTTCCACATTACTCCATGCGTGGCTGACAGCTTCGTCTTTTTCTACCATGGTATTGTATCCGCAACTGCTTAAAGAAATTACGCATACAATCATCAGAATAAATCTTGTTACATTCTTCATATATGTAGTTTTTATAAATTATCTATTTTTGTTTTTAATCATAAAGAATTCTTATTTCGTGGGAGTATCATTCGTTTTACTCGTTAGGGTTTACTCTGTTTTATCGATTAAGACTTCTTTATTATTACTGATATATTAATTTTTGCTATTTGTTTTGTTTCATTTTAAAATCGTGAACCGGCACCGCCTCCTCCAAAGCTTCCTCCTCCGAAACTTCCTCCAGAGAACCCTCCTCCGCCTCCTCTGAACGGACCTCCACCAAAGATAATCGGACCTCCCCGCCCGGCTCTGCCTATACCGCCGGACTCGTCGTCAGAGTCTTCGTCTTTTACGACTGTATATCCACAATTCGAACAAGTATAAACCACGCGTTCTCTTTTTATTCCATTCTTCCTGGAAATCAGATGCGAATCAGTACGATGTAAAGTATGCTTTTTACAGTTTGGACAGCGTGTTTTCTTTCGCTGAATGTAATAGGATAAAGCAAAAATGCCAAGCATGAAAAGAAATACGAATCCTAAGATATAAAGCTCTCCTGAATTTTCATTTTCTATATCTTCCGGTTCCATCGAACCATCCAGATAGCTGTTAATTGCTTGAATTCCTGAAAGCATACCTGCATTCCATTCATTTTTAGCGAAATAAGGGTTCATTTTTTGGATTTGGATACGTTTACAAATAGCGTCGGGCAGGATGCCTTCCAATCCATATCCGGTAACTAACTGGATACAGCGGTCTTGTGTTGCCAATAACACGACTAGACCGTTATTGCTATTCTTTTTTCCAACTCCGTTTTGTTTGCCAAGTTCATAGGCAAAATTAAAACAGTCGCCTCCCTCAATCTCCTTAACGGCCACCACCAATGTTTCAATGCCAGTTTTTTGTTCCAAAGCATAAAGAATACTGTCAATTTTGGCTACCGTAGCAGAGGATAAAACATGATCAGGATTGCAGACATATCGAGTTTTATCTTGGAGATGAACCATAACGATGTCGCCGACTTTGTATGCTTCGGCTTTTCCTTGTATGGCAGCAAGGAAAGTGCAAACAATTAATGTTATGACATATCTTTTCATATTGGTGCAAAAATACAAAATCTTTTGATATTTTGTGTGTTTGAATACACATTATTGATTAAACAAGGAACATATAGAATTTGTTTCCATGCAGATTAAGGCTGGTTAATATGCCTTGATTCGTCTATTTTGGCATTTTACTTTTTACTATTTCTTTAATAGGCTTTCATTTTGATTTTTTATATCCCTTAAGGGTTATATTCTTTCAGGAAATTGTTTATCATGTTGGTGTATGCTTTAGGGTCTATTTGATAGGAAGTGGCGTGGGTAGCTTCCGGTTCCAACCATAATCTCTTGGGCTGAGGTTTAGCATGGAATACTTCTATACCCATATAGGTAGGAACGTATGTATCTTTTCCTCCATGGATGAAATACATTGGAAGGTTGCATTTTTCTACTTGTTTTAAAGCATTTGCTTCTTTAAAACTCCATCCGTACTTGCATTTGCAGATGGCATCCGCTATGTAAAGGAGAGGAAAAGCAGGGAGATGAAACTGTTCTTTTAATTCTTTTTTAAATTGATTCCATACGGATGTGTAACCACAGTCTTCTACAAATGCCTTTACGTAGAATGGTAATTTTTCGCCTGAAACCATCATGGTGGTTGCGCCTCCCATAGAGATACCATGTATGACCATCTGAGTACTGTCGCCGAAAATCTCATTGGCTACTTCCATCCATTGCATCACATCTTTTCTGTCGTTCCATCCCATTTGTAAATGGTCGCCTTCGCTAAGTCCGGAATAGCGTAAGTCTGGTAGCAGAATGTTATAATTTAAAGAGTGATTATACATATGTCCCAACATGAACATGCGTATGGCGTTGTCTGTATATCCATGAACCAATACGGCTGTTTTGCGGGTAGGTTGCCTAGCAGCTACGTAATAAGCATGCAGCTTTATGCCATCGGGTGCTAAAATGAATGTATCCTTTAAAGCTCTGACTTGATTCAGGCTGTCTACCCATTGTTTGAGAAACGGATATTCTTTATACATATAGGTATAAGAACTTTCAATGTCCTTACCTCTATTATCTGGCTTTAGTGCATAATTCACCAAATACAGAGCTCCGAGGTAGGTAATGATGCAAAAGATGACTAAAACCCCAATAAGCCTGTATAAGAATTTTCCGGTTCTTTTTTTCATTTTCTTTCCCAAATATCCCAGGCAGCGAAGGCCTGAAGCAATAACATTTCCAATCCGTTTTTAGTAATGGCTCCCTTTTCTTCTCCTTTTTGCATGAAAAGGGTGACATCAGGGTTATATAACAAATCGTACAGCAAATGGTTGGGAGTTAGATAATTATAAGGGATGTTAGGACATTCGTCAGTATGGGGATACATTCCTACAGGAGTACAGTTTACAATAACCGAGTATTCTTGCATTACCTCCGGAGTAAGTTCTTCGTAAGTAAACATATTCGGACGCTCATGGCGAGAAACGAATGTGCTCTCGATATTAAGTTTCTTCAATCCTTGAAATACTGCTTTCGATGCTCCTCCTGTTCCCAGTATCAATGCTTTTTTATGATGGGGTTCTAATAAAGATTCTATGGATTTGGAAAAACCTATAAGGTCAGAATTATAGCCTATCAGTTTAGGGTCGGAACCTTTTTGGCGAATGACTTTGATAACATTCACAGCCCCGATTTCGCGGGCGTCTTTGTCTAACTCATCTAAATAAGGAATTACTTTTTCTTTATAAGGTATCGTTACATTCAGACCTTTCAATTCCGGATTCTCCGCAATGACTTGCGGTAGGTCATTGATAGAAGGAATTTCGAAGTTCATATATACAGCATTGATCCCTTCATTGGCAAATTTCTCGTTGAAATAGTTTCTCGAAAACGAGTGTCCAAGCGGATAACCGATTAATCCATATTTGTCCATAATGATGTTTTGATGTTTATTTGGTGGCAGTGTATAACGTGCAAATTCCCATTGTCAGGCGTTTAAAAGATACCTCTTTAAAACCTGTCTGGGCGATAATCTCTTTCATTACTTCACCCTGAGGAAAGGCCTGGATCGTTTTAGGCAGATAAGTATAAGCGCTCCTGTCTTTTGAAATTATCTTTCCGATGAGTGGAAGAACTACTTTTGAGTAAATAGAAAACAGTTGCTTCATGGGGAAGCTTTTGGGAGTGGATAATTCAAGAATTATAAGGTGGCCGTTTTTGTTTAATATACGGTATATTTCTTTTAATGCTTTATCCAGTTCTTCAAAATTCCGTATCCCGAAAGCAACGGTGGCAGCATCAAAGCTGCAGTCGGAAAATGATAAAGCCGCACAGTCTTCTTTGGCAAAGCTGATGATGGGAGTGAGTCCCTCTTTGACTACCTTTTTCCGTGCTATTTGCATCATGCCTTCAGAAATGTCAATACCTACAATTTTTTTCGGATGTATCTTTTTCTCCATTAGGATGGCAAAATCCCCGGTTCCGGTAGCAATGTCCAGAATCTTTTCCGGTTGGAAACTTTTCAATGTGTTTACTGCTTTTCGTCTCCAACTTTTATCAATACCAAGCGACAACGTATGGTTTAAAGAGTCGTAGGTAGGAGCAATGTTGTTAAACATTTGCTCTACCTGCTCTTTTTTTTCTCCATTTCCGTTGTACGGCTTTATATTTTCTTGTGCGTATTTCATTCTTATTTGTTCAAGAATTCCGTAACGTTCTTTTCAATACGTGCAGCGAGTTCATCGGTATTGTTTTTTTGGAACTTTTCACCCGTGATATGCTCGTATAATTCGATGTAGCGTTCACTTATAGAGTTAACGATTTCATCGGTCATTTCAGGCACTTGTTGTCCTTCTTTCCCCTGGAAATCATTAGCCATTAACCACTCACGGACAAATTCTTTCGATAATTGCTTTTGGGCTTCTCCTTTTTCGAAACGTTCCTGATATCCTTCAGCATAGAAGTAACGGCTCGAATCCGGCGTATGGATTTCGTCCATCAGATAGATTTGACCGTTGTGTTTGCCGAATTCATATTTTGTGTCGACTAAAATAAGTCCGCGTTCGGCAGCAATTTCTGTGCCCCTTTTAAACAAAGCTAAGGTATACTTTTCCAATACAGCATATTCTTCAGGGGTGGCCAGACCTTGTTTTAAGATTTCTTCTTTCGAGATGTCTTCGTCATGTAATCCCATTTCCGCTTTGGTGGTAGGGGTAATAATAGGTTCGGGGAAACGTTCGTTTTCTCTCATGCCATCCGGTAGTTTTACGCCACAGATTTCGCGTACGCCGCTTTTATAAGCACGCCATGCACTTCCACAAAGATAACCACGTACAATCATTTCTACCGGAAATCCTTTACACATTACTCCTACAGTGACCATCGGATCGGGGGTAGCTATTTTCCAGTTTGGACAGATATCTGTTGTTGCGTCTAGAAATTTAGCCGCAATTTGGTTTAACATTTGTCCTTTAAATGGAATTCCTTTCGGCAGCACAACGTCGAAAGCTGAAATGCGGTCTGTAGCAACCATCACTAATTTCTCATCATTGATGTTGTACACATCGCGTACTTTTCCGTGGTATACACCTTTTTGTCCCGGAAAATTAAAGTCTGTTTTTACTAAAGCTTTCATAATTTATTATGGTTTAAATATTCGTGTCTTTGTTTGTGGCGTTCGCTTTGTGTCTTCCTTTAGCCGCAACCCCAGTACTTTCATCATATCTCTCGTACGCCTCCACAATGCGAGTTACCAATTTGTGGCGGACAATATCTTTTTTGTTCATCTCGATAAAACTGATGCCTTTTACGCCTTTGAGAATCTTTAGAGCCTGTATAAGTCCGGATGTTTGCGAAGCAGGCAAGTCAATCTGTGTCATGTCCCCAGTTACAATCATCTTCGTGTTAGTACCCATGCGGGTAAGAAACATTTTGATTTGTTGTGTAGTAGTATTCTGTGCCTCATCAAGAATGACTACTGCATCGTTCAGCGTTCGTCCTCGCATAAAAGCTAGTGGAGCAATCTGTATCACGTTCAGTTCCATGTACTCTTTCAGTTTGGCGGCAGGAATCATATCTTGCAGTGCGTCGTATAGAGGTTGCAGATAGGGGTCTATTTTATCTTTCATGTCTCCTGGCAAGAATCCGAGCTTTTCACCGGCTTCCACTGCTGGCCGGCTTAAAATAATTTTCTTTATTTCCTTATTTTTAAGAGAACGTACAGCTAAAGCTATGGCAGTATACGTTTTTCCCGAACCCGCCGGACCTGTTGCAAACAGCATATCATTCTTTTCATATTCCTGTACTAGTTTTAGTTGGTTGGCGCTTCGAGGAGTAATTGGTTTTCCTGTTACATTGTATACAATTACGTCTCCCGTTTTTTCTACTTGAGGGGTATTGCCTTTTATTATATCCAGAATGACTTCTTCTTTCAGCGAGTTGTATTGAGCACAATATTTTTCCAGAGCCAGAATGCTATCTTCGAATGCACACATTTCTTCTTCGTCTCCCATTACTTTGATGATGTTACCTCGCGCAACAATTCGCAGTTTGGGATACAAAGCTTTTATCATTTGAAAGTTGGCATTGTTCACGCCATAAAAAATAACCGGATCAGTATCCTCTAAAACAATATGTTTTTCTATCATTTAGTATCTTTTGGTGTATAACAAACTTGTTACAGGTTGCAAATTTAGTTATTCGTTTTGAATTGTTTCTCTATTTAAATGCTAAATTCGCCCTCCGTTTTCAATTTTTATTCTCTGCATTCTTGTTTATATGTTCTTTAATATTCATTTATCTTTTCTTTTTAAGGTATTCATTATAAGAATTTATAAATGAAAAATGGAAATCTCCTGTTGAGGTCTGTTCTTATAGTTCTTAATATCTCAGATTTCTTAGACAAGAGAAAACAAAAACAATTTTTCCTATTTTTAGTTTTTAGTTTTTCATTTAATTTGTTTTTCCTTTCTATCTTTGTGCCGTTTTATAAAAAACTTAGCAAGTAATGAAAGCGAATAAACTTTTTTATACCTCTCTTTGTCTGTTGATTTTCGTCATGCCTTGGGTGACTAGTTGTAAAAAGAAAGATATGTCGATGAAGATGAACGAGCCTCGAAATATAAAAGGAGTCATTAGTTACAAACGTAGTTTCCCCGATTTGAATGATAAACATTTGGCTGTAGCCAAACGATTAGGGATTCGTCCCATTGCTTCGCGTGATGATGTGGCGTCTTTAGCAGGCAGGCTAGAAAAAGTCGATTCATGCGAAGTCTTCGATGTGGATTCACTCACTCATTCTATTCCTTATTTAGTACCGCAAGCTCATACTTTATTGAATCGTATTGGACAAAACTTTTTAGATTCGCTTGCAAACAAAGGGTTGAATCCTAATAAAATAGTTGTCACATCTGTGTTACGGACCAAAAACGATGTAAAACGTTTGCGTCGGCATAATGGAAATGCTTCTCAAAATTCTGCTCATTTCTATGGTACTACGTTCGATGTCAGTTACAAACGTTTCTGTAAAGTGGAAGATCCGGATAAGCGTCCTCTGCAAAATGTTAGTTCTGATACTTTGAAATTGGTATTATCGGAAGTGCTTCGTGATTTGCGTAAAGAAGAAGCCTGCTATATAAAATACGAATTAAAGCAAGGTTGTTTTCATATTACTGCTCGCCCCAATAAAGAAAAGGCGCAGTGAGGTCACTCGTCTTTTCGGTAATTTCTGTTTCAAGGTGATATCTTTCTATACTTTGCCAGTAAGTAAAACCGATATTGGGTATTTGAAAATAGTATCATATAGGAAAAACTATCTGCAAGGGATAAATATTCTTTCTTTTGTACCATACACTCTTTAAAATGAGTTGGAAGATATCATTATTTGCTAGATTATGCGAACATTGCTGGTACATCTATGTCAAGTTGGTACGACATGCCAAGCCTTAGGGTAAATTTATTTTTTATATTTACTTGGCTCTAATTCTACGATGTAGTAAAAGTTGTTACTGTATTCTTTTCGAAAGAGTATAACGTAGTATAGTTTTTAGAAAGGCTTTATAGGGAAAATTCTGTGTTGAAGTATGATGAGTGTTATAACCGGAGAAATGTACCAGAATGAATGAAATGGTTTGATTTTATAACCACCGATTAACATCTCTTTCCGTAAGATACAGGTTTATATTCTGCGTAAGTCCATATTAATCGGTGGCTTAAGAGTGGTTATGTCGTCCAATTATACTCTGCTTTGTACATCAAAGTATTTTTCAGCTATTCGGCTGGAGCCAATTCTATGGTGAAATGGCGCATAATAGGCAATTCTTTGGTGATGACGTACCCGCGACGGATGTTTTCCCTTCGATCGTATACATTTTTTAAAGCGGAAGCAATCACATCCATATGGTTATTAGTGTAGGTACGACGGGGAATGGCTAAACGCAATAGTTCCAAAACCGGATAGCGGTTTTCTCTGGTTATCGGATCGCGATCAGCTAGGATAGCTCCGATTTCTACGCCTCGTATGCCAGCTTCTAAATAAAGTTCTACGGCTAGTGTTTGTGCTTGAAATTCTTCTTTGGGAACATGCGTGAGAATTTTTTTCGCATCTACAAATACGGCATGTCCGCCCGCAGGACGTTGGTAAGGAATACCGTATTCGTCTAACTTAGTAGCTAAGTATGCCACTTGATTGATACGTGTTTCCAGATAATCGAATTCCGTACCTTCATCCAGCCCTTGTGCCAAGGCACTCATATCTCGCCCCGACATACCTCCATAAGTGATAAACCCTTCATTCATAATGCAGAACATTTGGCATTTTTGCCATAGTGTTTCGTTACGGAAGGCCACGAATCCGCCCATGTTGACAATTGCGTCTTTTTTACTTGACATGGTGGCAATGTCGGCATATGAAAACATTTCCCGTACAATCTCTTTGATGCTTTTATCGGCATATCCCTTTTCGCGAGTCTTGATGAAATATGCGTTTTCTGCAAAGCGGGCGGAATCTATCTGTAATCGGATTCCGTACTTTTTACAAAGGGAGGAAACGCTACGTATGTTCGACATGGAAACGGGCTGTCCTCCGGCGGTATTGTTCGTAATGGTCAGAACCACCACCGGAATGCGTTGTGCGGGATATTTTTTGAATACTGTTTCGAGTTTCTCTAAATCCATATTTCCTTTAAAAGGAATTTCCAGCTGAGTGTCGCCCGCTTCGCTGATAGTGCAATCAATAGCTTTGGCTTTACGGAACTCGATATGACCTTTGGTCGTATCGAAATGAGAGTTCCCGGGAACGATGTCTCCCTCTTTGAGAATTGTGGAATAGAGTACATTTTCAGCGGCACGTCCTTGATGTGTAGGAAGGAAATAGTCGAATCCGAGGATGCGGTGAATAGCTTCCTGCATCTCAAAATAGGAGCGTGCGCCGGCATAACTTTCGTCTCCGGTCATCAGAGCGGCCCATTGTTTGTCGCTCATGGCACCTGTACCCGAATCGGTAAGCAGGTCGATAAAGACCTGATCACTTTTTAGATTAAACAAATTGTATTTTGCTTCTTTAATCCAAGTTTCGCGTTCGTTCCGTGTACTTTTGTGAAGCATTTCCACCATCTTGATTTTGTACGATTCTGCAAATGGTAATTCCATAATTATATGATTTAAAGGTTTTATTTCAATGTAATTTAGCGAAAGCTTTCGCAGCTTTTTATAACTGACAGTTGTTCAAATGAAGAATAACTGTTGAGTGGTATTCCATATTGTAAAAAAGTGAATTCTTTTTATTTATGAAAAGATAGGGAGAAGATAACCGTTACAGTATGTGCCGGTTAGGAAAGAAACTCATCTCTCTTTTTGATGTTCAAAAAAAGAGAGTTTAAAGATAATATGTTTATTATGTGTATCATATGTCTACAAAGTAAGGGAAAAATAAATACCTTTGCAAATAAATTAAAAAGAAGATTCAGCGTGCGTCGATATTTTATTTATATGGCTTATGATGGGACGAACTACCATGGTTGGCAGATACAACCCAATGGTGTGAGTGTGCAAGGTATTTTGATGAAAGCTCTCTCTACTTATCTCCGAAGAGAGGTGGAGGTGGTAGGAGCGGGGCGTACGGATGCCGGAGTGCATGCATTGTTGATGGTGGCTCATTTCGATTACGAAGGAGAACTTCAGACAGAAATACTGACCGATAAACTAAATCGTTTGTTGCCTCCGGATATTTCTATATATAAGGTGGTGCCGGTGGTAGCGGGGGCTCATGCTCGTTTCGATGCTTTATCGCGTACATATAAATATTATATTACTACAGCTAAGAAACCTTTTCGTCGGCAATATACTTGTCGTTTGTTCGGTCAGGCTCCGCAAATAGAAAAGATGAACGAAGCGGCGCGCCTGCTTTTTAACTATACCGATTTTACCAGCTTCAGCAAACTTCACACAGATGTGAAAACAAACAATTGCCGCATTATGTATGCCGGGTGGACACAGTTGAGTGAGGATGAATGGGTGTTTACGATTCAGGCGGATCGTTTTCTTCGCAATATGGTACGTGCTATTGTGGGTACGTTGTTGGATGTAGGACGTGGCAAGCTTTCCCTTGATGACTTTTGCCGAGTAATTGAACTAAAAGATCGCTGTAAAGCCGGGAGCTCAGTTCCGGGCAATGCATTGTTTCTGGTAGATATAGCTTATCCGGAAGCGATTTTTAGTATTTGAAAAAGTATTTCTCAGATGGTTATGAGATACTTTCGCATATATGATTAAATCGTTTTCATGGCTATTTTTTTCTATCGCTTGTTGTTAAACTGCACTATTATTCACTGTTTTAATCGTTTCCTGTGGTCGAGTTTAATGGTACTTTTTATGTGAAGCCATGGGTAAAGTAACTTTAAAGTAATTGTTTGCAAGAGAAAAGCCATTCCTTACACTGGAAGATTTATTGTTGATGGTCGAGCCTGTCGGTATAGCTGCATCCGCTCCGATATGAACCCGTACAAATTATTTTCTGTAACTGTGAAAAAACTTCTTTTTGAAAGATTGTTTCTTATTTATTCAAGTCTGTTGAAATGGAATGTTGTTAACTCATTATTAGTCTGAATAGAGTGGATGAAAAGAGTATTTTATATTTTAGATCAGTGGAGCTAAGGGTGGCGAATTGTTAATATGTAGACGGAATTCGGCTTAGAAAATTCACATTCCCTAACACAAATGCTTAGAACGCATTTCATTCCTTCCGGTTCTATTTGCGAATATACGATTCTTAAGATGCAACGTTCCCCAAATATTGAAATGTAAACAAATGTAAAAGACGTAGAGGCTCATAGGGGATTTTTAGAAAAGACTGTATCGGATTTCTGCTGGATGACGAACATTGCGCAGCAGAATTACAGCCGAAACGCAGTAGGGGTTTTCCTGTAAACTCAACTGCACAGCAGTTAAATCTCTGCTGAATTATAGGAAAAAGCATGAGCAGGTAGTTCTCCTAAAACGAGAGCTTGTTGATTTTGACGATGCAATGGTTAATGAACGTAAAAAACTTGTTTGTGAGAAGTCCATACAACAAGTTAGGTAAATGAATGTCCGTACGGGCTGTTATCGGATGCTTTAGATGAATTTGTTGTTAATCGGTTGAAAATCAGTATTTCCCTATAGATTCAGAAATATTTGTTTTCCGACAGGGAAGCATTGTATTTAAGCAAAAAAGTAATCTGTTGGAAATCATTGTTTTATCGAAACCGGAAGGATCCGCCGAAAGGATAATATGTTAAGACATGTATTCGACTGTTAACTCGGACTCGGTTGATTGTTTTATAATTTCCCTTCGCTTTTTACATTCACTCGAATTCTGCTGACTTATCCTGCTTTTTAGTGGAGCTGGAGGGAGTCTCTCGAACCTTTTTATAAAATATCA
>UMKF01039805.1_pt1 | contig 21159 bp, 18 predicted proteins | sample 1966251 | NCBI WGS metagenome assembly UMKF01 (sample SAMEA4836171, study PRJEB28245) | human gut metagenome | biome: gut microbiome; material: fecal sample | place: Denmark | collected 2008
CGTTGTAACGGAAGTTGTGAACATCGTCCTCATACGACGCAGTATGACGGAGCGGTTTCTTGTGCTGTTGCCCATGCTACGTATGGTGGCGAAACTGGTTGTGCCTACGGTTGTTTGGGATGTGGCGATTGTGTGGCTGCATGTCAATTTGATGCTATACACATGAATCCTGAAACAGGACTTCCTGAAGTGGATGAAGAAAAATGTACGGCTTGTGGTGCTTGTAAGAAAGCTTGTCCGCGTAACATCATTGAAATTCGTCCGAAAGGGAAAAACAATCGTCGTGTGTATGTTTCTTGTGTCAATAAAGACAAAGGAGCTATTGCGCGCAAAGCATGCGAAGTCTCTTGTATTGGTTGCGGAAAGTGTGTGAAAGTGTGTCCGTTCGAGGCTATTACGTTAGAGAATAATTTGGCATACATTGATCCGGCAAAATGTAGATTATGCCGTAAATGCGAGCCAGAATGTCCGCAGGGAACGATTATAGCTAAGAATTTTCCTCCGAGGAAACCAAAAGTTGAGTCTGATCCGGGAACGGAAACAGTTAAACTGGCTGCAGCGAAAGTTGCTGCTTTGAAGACTGAAACTGTAAAAGCTGAGCTTTCTGTAACGGAAACTCCAAAGGTAGAAATTTCTAAAATGGAGGAACCTAAGGGTAAGACTCCCAAAGCAGAAGCTTAATTAAATAGAATATTAAAAATTAAAAGATAACAAAGTGAAGACATTTAGAATTGGTGGTGTACATCCATCTGAAAATAAATTGTCCGCCGGCAAAGCTATTGAAACACTTACTCTTCCTAAACAGGCCGTATTCCCCTTGTCACAGCATATAGGAGCTCCGGCCGCAGCTGTCGTAAAGAAAGGTGATGTAGTGAAAGTGGGTACTAAGATTGCTGAAGCCGGAGGTTTTGTATCGGCGCCGATCTTTTCTTCTGTATCAGGTAAAGTTAATAAAGTAGATACGGTGATTGATGCCAGCGGTTATCGTAAACCTGCCATTTTTATAGATGTGGACGGTGATGAATGGGAAGAAACAATCGATCGTAGTACGGAATTGGTAAAAGAATGTTCATTAACGCCCGAAGAGATTGTTGCAAAAATAAAAGAAGCCGGTGTGGTAGGTATGGGTGGAGCTTGCTTTCCTACACATGTAAAACTATGCCCTCCTCCAGGATGTAAAGCCCAATGTGTTATTATTAATGCAGTAGAATGCGAACCATATCTGACAGCCGACCATCGTTTGATGCTTGAAAAACCTGAACAGATTTTAGTGGGTGTTACTTTATTGATGAAAGCCGCTAAGGTTAATAAAGCGTATATTGGTATAGAGAATAACAAACCCGATGCTATTAAGTTGATGCAGGAGAAAGCGGTTGCTTATCCAGGTATCGAAATCGTTCCTCTAAAGGTGAAATATCCCCAAGGAGGTGAAAAGCAATTAATTGATGCTGTAATTGGCCGTCAAGTTCCGGCACCTCCTGCTATCCCTATCAATGTAGGTGCAGTAGTGCAGAATGTAGGTACGGCCTACGCCGTATATGAAGCCGTTCAGAAAAGCAAGCCTTTATTTGAGCGTGTTGTTACCGTCACAGGAAAGTCAGTAAAGAATCCATCGAATTTTCTAACTCGTATGGGAACACCTATCAGCCAATTAATTGAAGCTGCCGGCGGTATGCCTGAAGACACCGGTAAGGTAATTGGTGGTGGTCCGATGATGGGTAAGGCTTTGGCTAACACGGAAGTTCCTATTTGTAAGGGAAGTTCTGGCGTATTGCTGATGAATGATAAGGAAGCAGCCCGTGCGGAAGCCCAGCCGTGTATCCGTTGTGCAAAGTGCGTAGGCGTTTGTCCAATGGGATTGGAACCATTCTTGTTGGCAACCCTGTCTTCATATAAAGAGTGGGAGAGAGTAGAGAAAGAAGATATCATGTCATGTATCGAATGTGGATCATGTCAGTTTACTTGTCCATCACATCGTCCGATGTTGGATTATATCCGTTTGGGTAAAGGAACTGTTGGTGGAATCATCCGTGCACGTAACGCTAAAAAATAATTCGACAAAATTATGGCTAATAAATTAATCATATCATTATCCCCGCACGTTCATAGTGGTGACAGTGTGCAGAAGAATATGTACGGCGTATTGATTGCCTTGATTCCTGCTTTCATTGTTTCCTTGATCTATTTTGGTGTGGGTGCTGCAATTGTAACTTTGACATCTGTTGCAGCTTGTGTGTTTTTTGAATGGGCAATTACTAAGTTTATCCTGAAAAAAGAAAGAACTACGGTTGGGGACGGTTCAGCTATCTTGACAGGTGTGTTACTTGCTTTTAATTTGCCTTCTAATTTACCCATCTGGATTATTGTTATTGGTGCGCTGGTAGCGATAGGTATTGGAAAAATGACCTTTGGTGGTTTGGGATGTAATCCGTTTAATCCTGCTTTGGTAGGTCGTGTATTCTTACTGATTTCTTTTCCAGTTCAGATGACAAGCTGGCCGCAAGTTGGTCAGGTTACCTCCTATTTGGATGCGGAAACAGGCGCGACTCCGTTAGCTGTTATGAAAGCAGCTATTAAAGCCGGGGATGCTTCTATTCTAGAGCAATTGCCAGGAAGTTTCAATTTATTGATTGGTGCACCGGAAAATTGTCAAATGGGAGCTGGAAGTTTAGGTGAAATTTGTGCTTTGGCTCTAATTATAGGACTAGTGTACATGTTGTGGAAAAAGATTATTACATGGCATATTCCGGTTTCTATCTTGGCAACCGTATTCGTCTTTGCAGGCTTGATGCATTTGGCAAATCCTGTTTATGCAAATCCGGTAGACGTATTGTTGAGCGGAGGTTTGATGCTGGGTGCTATTTTTATGGCAACAGACTATGTTACTTCACCAATGACTCACAAGGGAATGCTTATTTATGGTATTGCAATAGGTTTCCTTACGGTAGTAATCCGTATGTTTGGTGCTTATCCTGAAGGTATGTCATTTGCCATATTGATAATGAATGCGTTTACTCCGTTAATAAATAACTATTGTAAACCAAAAAGATTCGGGGAGGTAAAGAAATGAAAAAGTTAGAATCTTCTTTTAAAAACATGGTGATCGTGTTGACAGCGGTAACTGTAATAGCCGGTGTCTTGCTGGGCTATGTAAATGAAATTACCGCCCAACCTATTGCACAGGCTAATGCAAAAGCTTTAAGTGACGCAATTGCAGTGGTGATGCCAGAGGGCTATGACAACAACCCTGCAGAAGCTCCTGAAACAGTCGAATTAGATGGTGTTTCATATAAGGTATATAAGGCAACTAAAGGTGGTGAATTCATTGGTGCTGCAGTAGAATCTAGTGCCGGTGGCTTTGGTGGAACTCTTACGGTATTGGTGGGATTTGACAAAGAAGGTAAAATAAAGGACTATTCTTTATTGAGTCACGCAGAAACTCCGGGATTAGGCTCTAAGGCCGCAGATTGGTTTAAAGCCGGGAGTAAAGGTAATATTGTAGGCTTGAATCCGGGAGAAGAAGCTCTTATAGTGAGTAAAGATGGTGGAAAGGTGGATGCGATTACTGCATCAACCATTACTTCACGTGCTTTTTTGAAGGCTGTGAATAATGCTTATGCTGCTTATGCCGCACAAAATGGTCGGCAAGTAGACACTCAAAGTGGCGCTACTCCGAAAGCAGACACGAATGTTGAACAAAATTAAAGAAAGGAGCGAATTATGAATAATTTTAAAGTATTGATGAACGGTGTTGTAAAAGAGAATCCTACATTCGTTCTCCTTTTAGGTATGTGTCCTACATTAGGTACTACTTCTTCAGCAATCAATGGGATGGGTATGGGATTAGCTACTATGTTTGTGCTTATCTGTTCGAATGTGGTAATATCTTCCATTAAGAACTTTATTCCGGATATGGTTCGTATTCCGTCATTCATTGTGGTCATTGCTTCATTCGTAACTTTATTGCAAATGGTGATGCAAGCTTATGTTCCGGCATTGTATGCTACATTAGGATTATTTATTCCGTTAATTGTAGTAAACTGTATTTTATTGGGACGTGCGGAAGCTTTTGCGGCAAAGAAAGGTCCGGTTCCTTCTTTTTTTGATGGCTTAGGTATGGGCCTTGGTTTTACCATTGCCTTAACTCTTTTGGGAGCAGTGCGTGAGTTATTAGGTACAGGAAAGATATTCGATATGTCTCTCATTTCTGAGGATTATGGAATGTTGGTATTCGTGTTGGCTCCGGGTGCATTCCTCGCGTTAGGCTATCTGATTGCTATTGTAAACAAATTTAAGAAAGCATAACACCATTAATGAAAAAGTAATATGGAATATATATTAATATTTATCACAGCCATTTTTGTGAACAACATTGTATTGGCTCAATTCCTTGGTATTTGTCCGTTCTTAGGTGTTTCTAAGAAAGTGGAAACAGCAACGGGTATGGGAGCAGCTGTTGCTTTTGTATTGACTATTGCTACGATTGTAACATACTTGATTCAAAAGTTTGTGTTGGATGCTTTCGGTTTGGGTTATTTGCAAACCATTGCTTTCATCTTGGTCATTGCAGCCCTCGTTCAAATGGTGGAAATTATTTTGAAGAAGGTATCTCCGGCACTATATCAGGCTCTCGGTGTATTTCTCCCGTTGATTACAACTAACTGTTGTATTTTAGGTGTGGCCATTTTGGTTATTCAGAAAGAATATGATTTGTTAACCGGAGTTGTTTATGCTTTCTCTACAGCGATAGGTTTTGCATTAGCATTAATCGTATTCGCCGGTATTCGAGAACAGTTGAGCTTGGTAAAAATCCCTAAAGGTATGCAAGGGATGTCCATCGCTTTAGTTGTTGCAGGTTTGTTAGCTATGGCGTTTATGGGATTCTCTGGTGTAGACAAGGGCTTGGCGACTTTATTCGGTATAGAAGCTTAATCTGACAAAATACATTATAAAAAAAAGTTGTGATGAATATATTATTCATTACAACTTTTTTTATGCTTTTTATGCAACAGGTTCATCCTATTTAGTTATATTTGCTTCAAAAAAGAGGACATGACCACAACGTTAGTAGTTCTTGCAGCGACCATGGGCAATAAGTACGGGGGATTAAAATATCTGGAAGGTATTGGTCCGAATGGAGAAACGATACTTGATTATTCAATATATGATGCTGTAAAAGTCGGATTCAATAAAGTAGTATTTGTAATTAGTAAATATTTTGAGAAAGAATTTAAACAAAAAGTATCCAGTAAGTATGAGAATATAGTTACTGTTAAATATGTATATCAAGAAGTTGAAAATGTGGCGGAGGAGTTACGCCATCCTCGGAGAACTTTGTTATGGGGATCAGCTCATGCAGTACTTTGTGCGAAAGAAGCGATAGAAGCCCCGTTTGGAGTGATTAATGCTGTTAATTTCTATCAGCGAGAGAGTTTTGAATTGTTGTATAATTCTTTGCAGACTTTATCGAATGCTCCGTACCAGTGTTGCCTGATAGGGTATAAATTAGGAAACGTAATGCCGGAATCAGGAGGAGCGAACAGAGGTATTTGTGAGGTAGACGAAGAGGGATATTTGCAGAGTGTGATAGACTGTCCCCAAGTAGAGCGTATAGGCGGCCATCCTATGTATTTGAATGAGTTTAATAAATGGGTGAATTTAAATGAAGATGATTGTGTTTCAATGAATATGTGGGGATTTACTCCTCAGATATTTACACAATTGACAGAAGGTTTCGATAATTTTATTGCAAAGAACGGACAGGATATAAAGGCGGTATTCATTATTCCAGATTTTATTAGTGATATTATTAGTCAGGGAATGAAAGTGAAAAATATTCCTACCTCATCCATGTGGATGGCTTTAGTATCACCAGATGATAAAATACAGGCAATTTTACGTATTAATGATATGATTCGTAAAAAGATATATCCACCCAAAATATTTTGATTGAGGTTACATAAATAAATAGCGTAGTATGAAAGAAAAAATTTTAGTAACAGGTGGAACTGGCTTTATCGGTTCGCATACTGTAGTGGAACTGCAGAATAGTGGTTATGAGGTGATTGTTGTAGATAATTTATCTAATTCTAAAGAAGAGGTGATCGATTCGATAGCGAAGATAACAGGTATCCGTCCGACCTTTGAAAAATTAGATTGTTTGGATTATAAAGGATTGGAAGCAGTGTTTGCTAAACATAAGGATATGAAAGCAATTATTCATTTTGCCGCAAGTAAAGCGGTTGGGGAATCTGTGCAGAAGCCTTTATTATATTATCGGAATAATATTGTTTCTTTATTAAATTTATTGGAGTTAATGCCGAAATATAATGTAAAGGGTATTGTTTTTTCTTCTTCATGTACGGTTTATGGACAACCAGAGGTGTTGCCGGTTACAGAAGCTGCACCAATTAAAAAAGCTGAAAGCCCTTATGGGAATACAAAGCAGATTAATGAGGAGATTATACAAGATACAGTAAGATCCGGTTCGCCTATTCAGGCTATATTACTACGTTATTTCAATCCGATAGGAGCTCATCCGACTGCATTAATTGGAGAATTGCCTAATGGTGTACCAATGAATCTGATACCTTTCTTAACCCAAACAGCTATTGGCCTTCGTGAAACGTTAAGTGTCTTCGGTGCTGACTATAATACTCCTGATGGCTCATGTATCCGCGATTATATAAATGTTGTTGATTTGGCTAAAGCTCACGTTATAGCTATTGATAGAATGTTAAATAATAAACAGAAAGAGAAAGTAGAAGTATTTAATATCGGAACCGGAAAAGGACTCTCTGTACTGGAATTAATCCATGCTTTTGAATCGGCTACCGGAGTGAAATTGAATTATAAGATTGTAGGACGTCGCGCTGGTGATATTGAAAAAGTGTGGGCAGATCCTGAAAAGGCAAATAAAGAATTGGGATGGAAAGCAGAAACTAGTATTGAAGATACGCTTCGTTCTGCGTGGAAATGGCAGCAGAGATTACGGGAAGAGGGTATTCAATAATAATATTAACTTATTTTAATGAGAATGTTAGAACAAACGTTACGTTAGAGCGTTTTATATATGCAAATAACCTGAAACCGGGCTTGGATATGTGAATACCTTGGCGATGGGATTATGTTTGTAAAGACATAGAGCAGGCTAACAAATTGCATAGTAGTTTTGTCGTGTTTTATTTTGTGTTTGTGTTGTAGCTATCCCTCGACGTGAGTCGGGGGATAGCTTTTGAATAATCCCAGTTAGATATTTGTTTTAGATATGGGTTTCAATGGGGTTTGCGATATTGTATGAAATAATATTTGTTTGTATTATGCCTCAAGAATGATCTAGAAATTTAATTTAGTTCAACTTAAAGAGGGTTTGCAATATGCAGTAATTAAATCTTAAAGGAAATACGAAAATAAAATTTATTATATTGTTAATTGAAAATGACTATAGAATATAAGTTCCGAATGAATTTTAGTAGAGTAAGAATCACCAATCATTAGGTTGACAGATTTTTTCAATATACAATGAAAATGATTTATATATTAAAGATTTAAGACTTGGCAATACTGATCCGAAAACAGAACCTCCATACTCTTAATATTATCTTTAAAGATTCCATAAACAGATGAACCTGAGCCCGACATGGAAGCATACAGTGCTCCTGCATCATATAGTTGTTGTTTTATGATACCTATTTTCGGATGCACTTGAAATACACTATATTCAAAATCATTAATTAATATTTCTTTCCATTCTTCAAGAGGCTTGCGGATAACTTCTTTAATGGATATTATCGGTTTTTTCGGTTGGATATGAGAAAATGCCTCTTTGGTAGAAACAAAAATATTTGGTTTTACTACTACTAATGTATATCCTTTCAAAGACAATTCAATTGGACTGAAAACGTTTCCGATACCTTCGGCAAAGACTGGTTTATTTTGGATAAAGAATGCGCAATCTGCTCCCAATGAAGTTGAATAAGTTTCTAATTGTTCAATCGATAAATGTAATTGGAATTGCTCATTCAATAATTTAAGCATAAATGCTGCGTCGGAAGATCCGCCTCCCATGCCGGCACCGGATGGAATATGTTTGTGCATATATATGGAAATAGGAGGAAGTGAGTGCTTTTTCTTCAATAAGCGGTATGCTTTCACTACCAGATTGTTTTCGGGGAAACTGTCTACTTTAATGCCGGAACAAAACAATTCAAATTCTTTTTCAGAAAATGGAGCTGGAATTACTTCCAAGACATCTTCTAAAGGAATAGGGTAGAAGACAGTTTCCAGATTATGATACCCGTCTGTACGTTTTTCTGTAATATTAAGTCCCAAATTGATTTTAGCGTTCGGAAATACAATCATAGCTTTTCTATTATATAAACGGCTTCAAATATAAAGTAAACATTTTAGTTATGGAAGATATTGCATCATTTCTTTTATGTATTATTTTTCATATGCGTAAAATTATGTTCTAATAAATGTATATTTGTCTTCCTGTAAAGGCTTATCTTACATTTTTACGAATATTTTTGGTTTCACTTTGTCTGTTTAAGACATACAGAGATAGTCTTTCTTTTTTAGACTTAGTTAATGAGATTTTATGGAAAAACGATGTGCTTAACAATATCTGCCTCGTCTTTTTATGTTATCTTTGTAAGCTCAAAAAATAGAATTTATGGCTGAACAAAGAAGACGACAATCCAAAACTTCTAATAAACCGCAGATTATAGGTGATTTAGAACATGTACAACCTCAAGCTCCGGAACTGGAAAAAGTGGTATTAGGTGCTTTAATGGTAGAGAGTGACGCTTATTCATTAGTCAGTGAAATATTGCGTCCTGAATCTTTTTACGAACATCGTCACCAGTTAATATATCAAGCTATCAGTGCATTGGCTATCCAACAGCAACCTGTTGATATTCTTACTGTAACAGAGCAGTTAAAGAAAACAGGAGATTTAGAAGAAGTAGGCGGACCGTTCTATGTTACCCAATTAAGTGGCATGGTGGCGTCTTCTGCCCATATAGAGTTTCATGCACGCATTATAGCGCAAAAATTTTTAGCTAGGGAATTGATTACGTTTACGAGTAATATCCAAACGAAAGCTTTCGATGAAAGTATTGATGTGGACGATCTCATGCAGGAGGCTGAAGGAAAACTGTTTGAGATTTCTCAACAAAATATGAAGAAGGATTATACACAAATTAATCCGGTAATTAAGGAAGCGTATGACTTATTGCAGAAAGCCGCAGCAAGAACAGATGGCTTGAGTGGCTTGGCAAGTGGATTTCATGGCTTGGACAAGATGACTTCCGGATGGCAGAATTCGGATCTGATTATTATTGCAGCCCGTCCTGCTATGGGAAAAACAGCTTTTGTACTCTCGATGGCCAAGAATATTGCTGTAAATTCCAAAGTTCCGGTTGCTTTGTTTTCACTTGAAATGAGTAACGTGCAGTTGGTGAACCGTTTGATTGTGAATGTTTGTGAGATTCCGGGTGAAAAGATAAAAAGCGGACAGCTTGCTCCATATGAATGGGGACAACTGGATTATAAAATAAAAGATTTATATGACGCTCCTTTATATGTCGATGATACTCCTTCGTTGTCTGTTTTCGAGTTGCGTACCAAAGCTCGTCGTTTAGTACGTGAACATGGTGTGAAAATTATTATCATCGACTATTTACAATTAATGAATGCCAGTGGAATGTCTTTTGGTAGTCGTCAAGAAGAAGTCAGCACTATTTCCCGTTCATTGAAAGGTTTGGCTAAAGAGCTAAATATACCGATTATTGCTCTAAGCCAGTTAAACCGTGGAGTTGAAAACCGTGAAGGAAATGAAGGGAAACGTCCTCAATTGAGCGATCTTCGTGAATCTGGTGCCATCGAACAGGATGCTGATATGGTATGTTTTATTCATAGACCTGAATATTATAAAATATTTCAAGACGCTAATGGAAACGATTTGCACGGTATGGCCGAAATTATTATAGCTAAACACCGTAATGGTGCGGTAGGAGACGTCTTACTTCGGTTTAAAGGTGAATATGCACGATTCCAAAATCCGGACGATGATATGGTTGTTCCCATACCTGGCGAAGAGCTGAGAGGTTCGCGTTTGAATGAGAGTACTCCGCCTCCTCCGATAGATTCAATGCCGCCTGAAAATCCTTTCAATACACCACCTGCAGGCCCTCTTCCGTTTTGATTCTCAGATAAAGGTAATATAAGGAGTATGCTTGTGAACTTTAATCCAATGTATCTCTTTTATTCTGTACCGGTATAAGAGCAACATTCTGAATGATAAAGCAAATATACTTGATATATTAAATGAAATAAAACAGTAAGATATAAGGGCATTTAGTTCTAGAAATGCTATCACAACACAAACATAGATCGATAAAATGTTGAATGATTCTAAAGACCACCATGAAAAAAGGAATATTTTGTGGTGGTTTTTTGATTTCTTTTCTATCTCTTGCCATGCGGCTTTCAGAATCAAGTAAGGTTTGAAGAGTTGCACTATAGGAAGTAACCATGCCAAATAAACTTCGGATGGACTATAAGGAAAAAAAGTATTAATTAAAGACATATTGTTACAAATATTATATTCCCACATAGCAAACAAAATGAATAAGATGCTTGAATATGCAAAAATAACAGTTTGCAGTATAATTTGTCGTTCATGAAAGTTAACCAGCCAGAAGAATAAATATGTAAGAGTTAGTAGAATGTATCCTAAAGATATGATAATATAGTTTGATAGGTGACTTTTCTTTGTTGTTAAAATAACATTATTGTACATATAAGGGATCGTGCCTTTGATAGGAATTTGAGGATTTAGGAGCATCCTACGTAAATTTTTGACAGGACAACCACAATGCGGGCATACATGAGCCATTTCCGATAATTCGTGTCCACATTCAGGACATTTGATCAGTGCCATATTCATTATTGCAAAGACTGTTTCCCTAGCCCATTTATAATGTTAGATATATGAAGAAAGCGTGGAAACTGTTTAATTCTTTATTTGTTCCGAGGTATCGCCAAACACCCACCATCCAAATAATAATAGACAGCCCACGCTCTTAATATTATAGCATGTACGTGTATAATACAGATGTACATATATAACAAAAGAGGTGAGCGTTTTGGTGTCTATTATTCTTGAATGGTTTGGAAAATTGGCGATTTTCGAAACAAGAATAATATAACTAAAAACGCTCTTCGAAAATAATTAATATATTTATCAATCAACAAAATTGATAAAACAAATATATGAGCAAAGGTAATGAATTCTTTTTATTATTATGTATAGATTCTTAGTTTTTTTTATCTTTTTGATTCTATTTTCATATCCAAACAGCAGTTATCGAATATAGATGTTTTTAGGTATAGATACTATTTTAAATAAGAATTAGAAAGAAGTGTTCTGCTTATATAAAAAATAGTCTATTGTTGCTCTTGTGCAAAAAAAACTTTGTAACTTTGCACATCTTTTTTAGAAATTACAAAAAAACTTAATCATATGAATATCTCTTATAATTGGCTGAAAGAGTACGTTAGTTTTGATTTAACTCCGGATGAAGTAGCTGGTGCGCTGACTTCCATAGGGCTTGAAGTCGGATCAGTAGAGGAAGTCCAAACAATAAAGGGAGGTTTAGAAGGCCTAGTTATTGGTGAAGTATTGACTTGTGAGCCACACCCTAATTCAGACCACATGCATGTAACTACAGTGAATCTGGGAAGTGGAGAACCCGTACAGATTGTTTGCGGAGCTCCTAATGTAGCTACCGGACAGAAAGTAGTTGTCGCTACGTTAGGTACAAAACTATATGATGGAGAAGAGTGTTTCACGATTAAGAAATCAAAACTACGTGGAATAGAGTCCAATGGCATGATTTGTGCTGAAGACGAGATTGGTTTGGGGACAGATCATGCAGGAATAATTGTGTTGCCGGAGGATGCGGTTCCTGGAACTTTGGCTAAAGATTATTACAACATAAAGAGCGATTATGTTATTGAAGTGGATATTACCCCTAATCGTGCTGATGCTTGTTCGCATTATGGAGTAGCTCGAGACTTGTATGCTTATTTAGTACAAAACGGTAAGCAAACCTTTTTACAACGTCCTTCTGATGATGCTTTCCATGTGGATAACAACGATTTGGATATTGACATAATTGTGGAGAACACGGAGGCATGTCCCCGTTATGCTGGTGTAACTGTGAAAGGTGTGACAGTGAAGGAAAGTCCGGAATGGTTACAAAATAAACTTCGTATTATCGGATTACGTCCTATCAATAATATTGTGGATATTACCAATTATATACTCCATGCATACGGACAACCTTTACATTGCTTTGATGCTGACAAGATTAAAGGTAATAAGGTCGTAGTGAAAACTCTACCGGCAGGCACCTCTTTTATTACACTTGACGGAGTAGAACGTAAGTTGAACGAACGTGATTTAATGATATGTAACTTGGAAGATCCTATGTGTATCGGTGGTGTATTCGGCGGTTTAGAGTCAGGTACTACGGAAGTTACACAAAATGTATTTTTGGAAAGTGCTTATTTCCATCCTACATGGATTCGTAAAACTGCGCGTCGTCATGGTTTGAATACAGATGCTTCTTTCCGTTTTGAAAGAGGTATTGATCCGAATAGCGTAATATATTGTCTGAAGCAAGCTGCATTGTTGGTGAAAGAGTTGGCCGGTGGTACAATTTCAATGGCTATCAAAGATATATATCCGCGACCGATAGAAGATTTCACCGTAGATTTGGCTTTCGAGGATGTACATTCATTGATTGGAAAATATCTTCCGGAAAAAACAATAAAGAGTATTGTCAAGAGCTTGGAGATGAAAATAGTGAAAGAAACTCCAAAAGGATTGACTTTACAGGTTCCTCCTTATCGGGTAGATGTGCAGCGCCCATGCGATGTGATTGAAGATATACTCCGTATATACGGATATAATAATGTGGAGATTCCGACCACTTTAAAGTCGAGCCTTACAACAAAAGGAGAGGTGGATAAATCACAGAAGTTGCAAAATTTAGTAGCCGAACAATTGGTAGGATGTGGCTTTAATGAGATTTTGAATAATTCTCTTACCAAAGCTGCTTATTATGAAGAATTGGAATCCTTTCCCACTAAGAATTTAGTAATGCTGATGAACCCATTGAGTGCTGATTTAAATTGCATGCGCCAGACATTATTATTTGGAGGTTTGGAAAGTATTGCCCATAACATCAACCGCAAGAATGCTGATTTGAGATTCTTTGAGTTCGGCAACTGTTATTACTTCCACGAAGAGAATCGTAATTCGGAGAAAACTTTGGCTGCATATAATGAAGATTATCATTTGGGACTGTGGCTTACCGGAAAGCGCGTATCGAATTCTTGGATACACTCTGATGAGCTGTCCTCAGTGTATGAATTGAAAGCTTATGTGGAAAATATCTTTATTCGTTTGGGATTAAGTATGCATGATTTAGTTGTTGGTAATTTGGCCAATGACATGTTTGCAGCAGCCTTAACGGTTCATACAAAAGGTGGTAAATTATTGGCTACAGTAGGAGTCGTTACTAGAAAAATATTGAAAGCTTTTGATATAGATAATGAAGTGTTTTATGCCGACCTTAATTGGCAACAAATCATGAAGACAATTAAGTCTGTAAAGGTTAGCTATAAAGAAATATCAAAATTCCCTGTCGTACGTCGTGACTTGGCATTGTTGATTGATAAGAAAATACAGTTTGCCGAGATTGAAAAGATTGCTTACGAGACAGAGAAGAAATTGCTGAAAGAGGTTGAATTGTTTGATGTATACGAAGGCAAAAATCTGGAGGTAGGTAAAAAGAGTTATGCAGTTAGTTTCCTGTTACAGGATGAAAATCAGACCCTGAATGACAAGCAGATTGATAAGATTATGCAGAAGCTCATCACGAACTTGCAGAGTAAATTAAATGCAAAATTGAGATAACTGTAAATTGAAAGATAACATAAAATTTTAAATCCGATGGGAAGAGCGTTTGAATATAGAAAAGCTACGAAATTGAAGAGATGGGGGCACATGGCCAAAACATTTACGAGATTGGGTAAACAAATCGCTATTGCAGTAAAAGCCGGTGGTCCTGAACCGGAAAACAACCCGACCTTGCGTTCGGTAATCGCTACCTGTAAGCGCGAAAACATGCCGAAAGACAATATCGAACGTGCTATTAAAAATGCGATGGGCAAAGACCAGAGCGATTATAAAAGCATGACTTATGAAGGATATGGTCCTCACGGAATTGCTGTCTTCGTGGATACTTTGACGGATAATCCTACTCGTACGGTAGCGGATGTACGTTCCGTATTTAATAAATTTGCTGGTACCCTTGGCACAATGGGTTCATTAGCATACTTGTTCGATCATAAGTGTGTGTTCTCTTTTAAAAAGAAAGAGGGAGCTGATATGGAAGAATTAATCCTTGATTTGATTGATTATGGGGTAGACGATGAGTTTGACGAAGATGAGGAGCAGGGATCTATAACTATTTATGGTGACCCCAAAAGCTATGCGCAGATTCAGAAATATCTAGAGGAACATGGATTTGAGGAAGTTGGAGGTGATTTTACTTACATTCCGAATGATTTGAAAGATGTAACTCCGGAACAGCGAGAAACACTTGACAAGATGGTTGAACGTTTGGAAGAGTTTGACGATGTGCAAACTGTATATACCAATATGAAACCGGAAGAAGAGTAAGTTGAAATGAAGATTACATATAAAACACAAGGTACTTGTAGTTCTCATATTGAGGTGGACATTGAAAATGGCATTTTGAAAGATGTTGCTTTTTGGGGTGGTTGTAACGGAAACCTAAAAGGAATATGCCAGTTGGTGAAAGGAATGAAAACAGAGGATATAATTGATAAATTAGAAGGAATCCAATGTGGACATCGTCCTACTTCGTGTCCCGATCAATTATGTCAAGCATTGAAACAAGCGGTCTCGGAAAAGGGAAGTTCAATTAGAGAACATTAAGTCTAATTCGACTAAACTTTGAGAGAAAGTATCTTGGATAGTAAAATTATTATCTTGCAATTTTACTTTCACAAGAATATAAGTAGGCTTAAAATATAGAAAAACAGAAAGAATTGTCCGGTATAAGGTAGTTCTTTCTGTTTTTTATGTTTTTTCCCTTAGAAGGGAAAAAAAGTTTCTTTATTCAACGGATGTATTAATCGGAATATATAAGTCTTTTAAACATATTTTTTATCCAAACTCCATAGTATTATGGGATATTTTTGAAGATATAAAAAAGGTGACTTGCCATGAAGTAGCTTCCTTATATTCTTTTGTTTAGAGAATATCCTTAAATATAAAAGCTGTAAGATTACTTGTTTTATAAATGTGAAACTCTTCTCATAGGCATTATTAATGTCGGAAACACACATTTTCCCTATATGAGGCTTATGCTAAGCTCTGTCAGTTATAAATATCGTTTAAGTTTCCATTAACTGATAATAAGATTATTATCGTCTTTTATTAAATATTCTTGTCTATCAGTTAACCGGAGTTTAGTTGTAATCGGAAGGAGTAATTACTATAGTTCCTAACAACTTCTTACTATTTTTAGAATAATACTTGTAAACGAAGGTCATACCATACTCTTTATACGGTTTCATATCTACAGAGTTTATAACATTTTCCTTTATCCTTTCAATAAACAACGGACTTGTAACCAAATTAGTAAAGTCATTGTCACTAGCTCCTTGTAACGAATAATAATACTGATACAAAGAATCTTGTGGGTTATATACAAGGCTATCCAGATCAGTGTTGGGATCGATAGCTATAGGACACTGTTTTGTCAATTCTTCAGCAGCTTTGGCAAAACTTTTTTCTCTTGACATCTGACATGCCGTGCACAAGAGACTACATAACATACATATAAATAAAATCTTTTTCATTCTTAATGAGTATTTTTTACGAAGATAGAATAATTATCAAACATTTGTATATACATATTTGTTTAAATTCATATTTTTGTGAAAAAATAGAAGATTAACAATGAATATTATTAAAGAATTTCAACGAAAAGACCATAAAAGAAGTTTGGAAGCTTTTGATTTTTTTAAATATATAGGTCCGGGATTGCTTGTAACGGTAGGGTTCATTGACCCCGGCAATTGGGCATCGAACTTTGCGGCAGGGTCAGAGTTCGGATACGCTTTGTTGTGGGTGGTAAGTCTCTCGACCGTCATGTTAATTATATTGCAACATAATGTAGCCCATTTGGGAATAGTTACAGGATTGTGCCTATCCGAAGCTGCTACGAAATATACCCCGGGATGGGTGTCGCGTCCGTTACTTGGAAGTGCGATGCTTGCTTCCATTTCTACTTCTTTAGCTGAAATTTTGGGTGGAGCTATCGCTTTGGAAATGTTATTTCGGATACCTATCACGATAGGTGCTGTCATAACTACTATTTTTGTGCTTATTATGTTGTTTACTCATTCATATAAAAAAGTAGAACGTTGGATTATTGCTTTTGTATCCCTTATAGGATTTTCTTTTTTATTTGAATTGTTTCTGGTAGATGTGGATTGGCCTGAGGCTGCCCGGTCATGGGTAACACCAAGTTTTCCCGAAGGGAGCATGCTTATTATTATGAGTGTTTTAGGTGCTGTGGTAATGCCGCATAATCTGTTTCTGCACTCGGAAGTAATACAAAGTAGGGAACTGAATAAAAATGATGAGCAGGGAATCAGGAAATTGTTGAAGTTTGAATTTTATGATACTTTATTAGCCATGCTGATAGGCTGGGCCATAAATAGTGCTATGATTATTCTGGCAGCCGCTACTTTCTTTCAAAACGGAACGTTGGTAGAGGAGTTACAACAGGCGAAATCTTTGTTAGATCCCTTGCTGGGACAAGCTGCAGGCATTGTCTTCGCATTTGCTCTATTATTGGCCGGTATCTCATCAACCGTAACAAGCGGAATGGCTGCAGGTTCCATCTTTTCAGGTATTTATAACGAGTCGTATAATATTAAAGATATACACTCTAAAGTAGGAGTATTAAGTTCTTTGCTTATTGCTTTATTGATTATTTTTTTTATTGGCAATCCGTTCCAAGGACTTATCATTTCGCAGATGATACTAAGTATACAGTTGCCCTTTACGGTATTCCTGCAAGTATATCTCACTTCTTCGAAAAAAGTAATGGGAAAATATGCCAATACGAAATGGAGTGCAGGGGTATTATATGGTATAGCACTAATTGTTACAGTTCTGAATATTATGTTACTTTTTAGTTTTTAATCAAAATAAAATATGGAAGAACGGATAGAGAAAGCAGTGGAATTATTTAAGCAAGGATATAATTGTGCCCAGTCCGTAGTAGCTGCTTTTGCTGATATGTATGGATTTACAAATGAACAGGCATTAAAGATGTCATCTTCATTTGGGGGCGGCATCGGACGAATGCGGGAAACCTGTGGAGCAGCCTGCGGCTTGTTTATGTTGGCAGGATTGGAAACAGGCGCTACTGAAGGAAGCGATAGGGAAGGGAAAGCAGCGAATTACGCTCTGGTTCAGCATTTGGCAGAGGAATTTAAAAAAAGAAACGGGGCTTTGCGGTGTGCCGACTTATTAGGGTTGTCTAAAAAAGAACCGATAGTTTCCACTCCCGAAGCACGTACAGATACTTATTATAAGAAAAGGCCCTGTGCAAAGATGGTTGAAGAAGCTGCTCGTATATGGGTTGAATATCTCCGAGATAATTCGTTGAAAGATAAAAAATATTAATATTTATTTATTAATAGCTTCAATAGCATTATAAAACTAAAAAAATATAGACATAATATGTTATATAACATGTTAAATGTGTATATTTGCGAGCGATAAAGAAACACAAGCATTCATTATAAGAATGTGGATTAACGTTTAATTTAAAGTATAGAATCATGTTAAAAGAAAAAGCAGGTGTTGTTGCAGGTCAAATCTGGAACGCATTGAATGGTACAGAAGGTTTAACTCAGAAACAAATCAAGAAAGCGACTAAGCTTGTCGATAAGGATTTATTCCTTGGAATGGGCTGGTTATTGAGAGAAGACAAAGTTGAAGTTTCTGAAGTAAAGGACGAACTTTTTGTAAAGTTGAAATAACTTTGAAAAGTTAGAGAAAATTTTGAGTCAATAAAAAAGCGTTAGTACATATTTCATGTTACTGACGCTTTTTTATGTCCTATTTTTGTCATATGAAACAAAGCTTTTCAAGATGACCGCTAATTGGTCGTTTGTATAATGAACGTTCATTCCTATAGAAACGAACGTTCGTTTTCCCATAAATGAACGTTCATTATAAGAGAAACGGACGTTCTAATCTATTGAGGTGTTTTTCCTATCATTTTTCATGTAAGGATTTAGTACTTAATGATCCAAGTTTTATAAATTCTACATTAAGAGAGGAAGTAGGTCTGGGTGGGTTATACGTCATCCTCTTTTACCAGAAGTTAAGATTCGGTACATTAGTAAATAAGAATAAAACATTTCCTCTGATTTCCCATTAAACTTCCAAATGAAGCGATAACTTCTTTTCATTTTAAAAGGTGTAGATAGCGAAACATCAGTTAATCGTATATTCTCGCTGAAAGTTATAAATGACCTTTGAGTTTTGTATTTTCACATACTATCTCACTGTCCCTATATTGAAAATTCTTTCTCCTAACCCCAATAGTAGGGAACTAATTTCGTATCTTTGCACAAAACTTTTTTGATTAGTAAAGCATTTCATGGAAAGAATACGAAACTTTTGCATTATAGCCCATATCGATCATGGAAAGTCGACTTTGGCTGATCGTTTATTAGAATATACGAATACAATTCAAGTAACAGAAGGCCAAATGCTTGATAATATGGATTTGGAGAAAGAACGTGGTATTACGATTAAGAGTCATGCCATTCAAATGGAATATACTTACAATAGCGAAAAATATATATTGAACTTGATTGACACTCCGGGTCACGTGGATTTTTCGTATGAAGTTTCTCGTTCTATAGCTGCGTGTGAAGGGGCATTGTTGATTGTCGATGCTTCACAAGGCGTACAAGCACAGACAATTTCTAATTTGTATATGGCTATTGAGCATGATTTGGAAATCATTCCCGTCATCAATAAATGCGATATGGCGAGCGCGATGCCCGACGAAGTGGAAGATGAGATTATAGAACTTCTCGGATGTAAACGTGAAGAAATTATTCGCGCTTCAGGAAAAACCGGTATGGGAGTTGAAGAAATCTTACACGCTGTTATAGAAAGGATTCCTCATCCGAAGGGAGATGAAAAAGCTCCTTTGCAAGCATTGATTTTTGATTCTGTATTTAATTCTTTCAGAGGAATCATCGCTTATTTCAAAATTGAGAATGGAATCATCCGGACTGGGGACAAAGTGAAATTTTTTAATACAGGAAAAGAATACGTTGCAGATGAAATAGGAGTATTGAAAATGGATATGATTCCTCGGAACGAGCTTCGTACAGGTGATGTAGGTTATATTATATCAGGTATTAAAACTTCTCGGGAAGTTAAAGTGGGTGATACCATTACGTATGTTACTCGTCCTTGTGCTGAGGCAATTTCTGGGTTTGAGGAAGTAAAACCGATGGTATTTGCTGGAGTATATCCTATTGAAGCGGAGGATTTTGAAGATTTGCGGTCTTCACTGGAGAAACTTCAACTAAATGATGCGTCGCTAACATTTCAACCCGAATCCTCTTTAGCTTTGGGATTTGGTTTTCGTTGCGGCTTTTTGGGATTATTACATATGGAGATTGTACAAGAGCGTCTCGACCGTGAGTTCAATATGAATGTCATTACTACGGTGCCGAATGTTTCTTATCAAATATATGATAAACAAGGTAATATGACGGAAGTGCACAATCCGGGAGGTATGCCTGATCCAACACTTATTGACCATATTGACGAACCTTATATCAGTGCATCTGTTATAACTACAACGGATTATATCGGTCCTATCATGACGCTTTGTTTAGGTAAGCGAGGAGAACTTATAAAACAGGAATATATATCGGGGAATCGTGTAGAACTCCATTACAAAATGCCGTTGGGAGAAATTGTGATAGACTTCTACGATAAACTGAAGAGTATTTCTAAAGGATATGCATCGTTCGATTATCATCCTGCAGGTTTCCGGCCTTCTAAGCTTGTTAAGCTGGATATTTTGCTGAACGGAGAACCGGTAGATGCGTTATCGACGCTTACTCATGTGGATAATGCATATGAATTAGGACGACGGATGTGTGAAAAGCTGAAGGAATTGATTCCGCGGCAGCAATTTGAGATTGCTATACAAGCTGCTATTGGCGCTAAGATTATTGCTCGCGAAACCATTAAGGCTGTCCGGAAAGATGTTACTGCCAAATGTTATGGCGGGGACATAAGTAGAAAACGAAAATTGCTGGAAAAACAAAAAAAAGGGAAGAAACGCATGAAGCAAATAGGCAATGTGGAAGTTCCTCAAAAGGCATTTTTAGCAGTTCTCAAATTGGATTAATATAGATGGAGAAAACGAAACTTAATTACTCTTTTATCAGTTTATTAAAACACCATATTAATGGTGGCGTAATTTTGTTAATTATAGCTGTATTAGCTATGATTATAGCTAATACAGCATGGAGTGATGAGTATTTTCGTTTTTGGGGATACCCCATGCGGTTACAAATAGGAGAGTATAATTTATTGAGTCACGGTGGGGAACCTCTTTCTTTAATGGGATTTATTAACGATGCTTTAATGGCCATCTTCTTTTTTTATGTTGGTCTGGAAATAAAGAGAGAATTGTTAATTGGGGAACTTTCCGATGTAAAAAAGGCAATGCTTCCCATTTCTGCTGCGATAGGAGGAATGTTATTTCCCATGGCAATCTATTATTTTATTACAATGGGAACCGAAGCTGAACGAGGTTTAGCTATTCCCATGGCAACAGACATTGCTTTTTCCTTGGGCATACTGAATTTATTCGGTAAACGGGTACCATTAGGACTTAAAATATTTTTAACAGCTTTAGCTGTAGTAGATGATATTGGAGGTATTTTGGTTATTGCCCTGTTTTATTCATCCCATATCAGTGTGGGGTATTT
>UMKF01010881.1_pt1 | contig 20885 bp, 15 predicted proteins | sample 1966251 | NCBI WGS metagenome assembly UMKF01 (sample SAMEA4836171, study PRJEB28245) | human gut metagenome | biome: gut microbiome; material: fecal sample | place: Denmark | collected 2008
TCCTTTCCGAAAGCGAGTGCAAAGGTAGAGCTTTTTACCATACACACCAAATATTTCAACAACTTTTTTCGAGAAATTTTTCAAGAAATTACACATTACTCTGATTTACAGAGAAATAAAAATGCAAGAAAATTTCAGCCTCAACGCCCCTTTTCACGTATCAACCAATGAAAAGCTCAAAAAAAGCCATATTCAGCCAAAAATAAAATCTACAAAAGAGCAGAAAAATGATGATTGTGCATACATCAAACATTAATATATGGCTACAAAGTCGCTTTTAATCCGGACAAACAGATTTCAACACTGTATATCTGACGAGGATCAGCTCTTTCACAAAGTGATTTTCGTATAATTGAACGTTTTCTTTTCGCCTTGCCTCTGAAAATGGTCTTTCCGCGGTACTTGACAGATATTTTCCTGTCGAGGTCGAGCAACATATCATTGAGACAAATATAAAGACTATCGTAATCGCACTCATCTATATATATGGTGTTGCCATCAATACGGGCAACAACCTTCATCCCGGGTTTTGCTTCTCCCTTGCCGACCTTAAGCCAATAGAACGTATTTCGCGTTGTTTCTTCCTGACGCCATACAATCCTATCCGGCTCAGCATTTCTGTCAAACTGCGCCATCCACTCTATAGCTGCAGTATCGGCACGATCCATCCAATGGCCTTTACCGCCGACAATGTTCGTCTGATGCAGATAACCTTCCGGATCAAGAGCATGCAGACTGTCCAAATCGTGTCCCTTGACAACAGCCAGCTTGTTACGGCCATAGGCTTTGTCGTTCTCCCCCATCCATATCATAAAGGGAAGATTCCGCAGATTCAGCAAAGATGCCTCTCCAGGATGTCCGGCCATCATAGAGGCGGCGGCCCATCGGTCGGCCATCCTCGGTGCCATTCTCCACACTCCGTCTCCCCCGGCAGAATATCCAGTAAGGTACACCCTGTCAGGATTCACGTCCTCAAAAATAACCGAAGCCATTATCAACATAGTGAAAAAGTCGTCAATCTCCTTCCTGAACCACATGTTCCAGTCATCATAAGGTGCCCGAGGAGCAATATAAACACCTTCTTTCGGCGTATATAGATTTATCTGATTTTTCCACTGCGAGTCATTGAACTCCTTGGCCACAGCACCACCGCCATGCATGGAAATATAAAGGCTTCTTCCTGAAACCGGCTTTTCGCCCAGAACCCTTACATTGAAAGGCATCTCCAGACCGCCAACACGAAGTTTTCTCTGTTCCCACATTTCCTCCATCGAATCGCGCATACAGTCGATATAGTCGGCCAACTCCTGAGCAGCTACAGCCTCAACTTCCTTCCTCGACAACTTGTCATCTCCACTCATATTATCCGGTCCTGCACTCTTCGCCTGAATATTGGAGGCAAAAAGACAGAACAGCAAGCTGCAAACGACAAACAACTTCAATGATATATTGTTTTTCATATCAGATAATTTCTAAGTAAACAACACCTTTTCAAAAAGTGCGTCTAAGTTAAACAAAAAGGTTCAATATTTCACACGTTTGCCGAGCTCTACAAAAACAACACTAAATATAATATGTTATACAGAGAAACAAATTCTATTATACATATTATATAACTACATACGCCCCACATCATATTACTTTGAACCATCGTCAAGCGGCATCAAGACTTCAGTACAATAAGTTTTTAAGTTTTTCGTAATCAACGTGTGCATAACAGAATCTGCCACAACCGAATCATCATCCCAATGATAGATGTTCCTTGTGCGTTTGAAAGTACCATTTTTTATGGAACTCCAATATCAAATAATCCGTATACGAAATAAATCCCGCCTTGGGAGTCATACATTCCTTGATAATGAAGAAAGAAATAAACTTTTCGTTCTCCATGTACCGACATGGCAGCCATCTGATATCACGAAGCCAACAATTATGGTCGAGTGTATCCGGAATCAGAGACAGACATGACCCGAACGGAAGATCTGTCTGGTCCTTTGAACTGGTAAATAATGTATAGTCTACGTAAGTTTTATCCCATTTCTGGAAATAAGCCTGGAACTGTTCAAAGGAGAATTGCTCTACTGAAGACATGACATCTACAATCTCCTTACGAGGAGCATCGACACTCCGCTTTTCAATCATTCCGTCAGATTTTACAATATACTCATGTGTAGATATTGTATATGCAAGGTCCTTATATTGGCGTAACAGACTACAATCGTCCAGCACTTTCTGTTCCACGACAAGCCCAGTTCCCTTTTTCGGTGCCGTCATGCGAATTGCATAGGCTGTGCCGGAATGTCCGACTACTTTGTAATCCAGCATCTCACCATTATGAATATGTTATAAGCACATAGTCCGTTCCATCATTCTCCATGAACCACTGACTGTTCCCATCCTGATAGTCCGAACAGTATCGTTGCAAGGTGACAGCAATAAAGTTCTTGTATTCAACATAACGTCCCTTTTGCCATCGTATATTTTCCTGTGCACAACGACATTCTTCGTTTGCCTTAGGCAAAAATTTGTAGTACCGTTCCGCACTGTCAATAAAGTCAAAAGGTTTACCAAAAGACACACTATCAATACATTCACTTTTCTAGAATTCAGAAAGGAATGTCTGAAAAGAAACTTCCTGAGCACAAACATGTGCCAGCGTTCACTTTTCACACACTCATACACACCACACAAAACCATTTCATTACTTAAATAAAGCATACAAATCGATCATGCCAAATTCTTAATTGTTAAATCATCATCTCCTTCTATCACAAGAGATTCTTTATTATCTAATAAAGCATCTGCAACCATTGCACTTTTTTTATTCAACTCATCAAATAACCTATCGTATTCAGCATATATACTATCTTTCATTTGCGCAACGCTTAATCCATCTATAAAAACCTTCAATCCATAATTAGCGCTCTGCATAAATTCGTTATATTCCGGAAACTCTGTATATTTATCACGGTATCCAACAAAGAGCTTCAAACCTATTCTAATAAGCTCATCTTTGAGATTTTGAGCACAATAACAAGAAACCGTAAAAAAGCACTTGCCACTAAGGCTGTAATTTGTTGTTTTAGTAGATACAAATTCCACATCTTCTTCATTAACAACAGAATCAGGCCGACCATGACTAGCTACATAGCAAATTTGAGAATCCTGTGCCATTTTCATAAATTGGGATTCCGTTAAATTGGGTGGAGTCAATAAATCGTAATTAAAGCTTCTTTCTAAACAGTAATTACGAATATCTGTAGCACAGCAATCAAAGAACTGCCTACTGTTCTCTGATACATCATCATTATAAGCAATTAAAATCTTTTCCATACTATTCAGAACGCTTATAACGGTAAATAGAAGATTGATTTGCCCTTCTTTCAAAATCCATGCCAAACTCAGTCTGCATTCTTACCTCCCTTAACACATCATTCCAAGTATAATTAACACCATTTTGCCTAATAACAACTTTATGTTTATCTTCAGGGTGACGTATCAGCCACTGCTCCAATACACAATCAAATTTTGATTTCATCTTCCCAAGAATAATTTTCACAAGAGAAACTGCATCTGCGTCATCTGTACTACTATCATAAAAATAAAAATTCTCAGCATTCATCATTTCTATAATCTCAGCATTCTTAATACGATTTTGAATTATTTGATTTGCAGACATCATTATTACATATAATAGAGAAGTTTTTTCTCTAATTGAGCGAAGTACAGACAATCCTTTCTTAGACGTTCCTTTATAATTCCAATCTACAAATACAATCATTGGTTTATCCAAATTTCCAAGTATATACTCTACACCTTTTTCAGGGTCATTAAACACATGACTAACATCAGCCTGAGGAAACTCAACACTCATAGTTTGAACAAGTGTTGACATCTCGTTAAAATTATCATCGATAAAAATAATGGAAAAATCGCTCATATTTTATTATTTTTGAATGGGATTCTTATCTCAATAGTAGTTCCAACCTTACCAAACTCGCTATCTATTACTGCTACTGTACCTTTTAAAGACTCAACTCTTGTCTTTACAATATACAGCCCAACACCAGCACCACCTTGCTTTTCTGTAGTAGTATAATAAAGTTCAAAAACCTTAATTCGATCATCAAAAGGTATACCACAACCATTATCAGACATAAGAATCTGCAAATATTCATCTTCAAACTGATACGAACATTTAATGATTCTTTGTCCATAAGTATCTTTTAAAGCCTTAACTGAGTTATCTATCATATTTTGCAATATATCATAAAAAAACTGCCTGTTTGTATTCAAAACTAATTTATCAACAAAATCTGTCTGCAAAACAATTTTATTCTCCCTGAATATGTCATCATATGTTGCAAAAACATCACAAAAAGTCTCATGCATATTAACAGGTTCAGGGCTAATATTTGATTGAGAATAGCTCAACATATAATCTACTACTCTATTCAAGACCTTCATCTTCTCAAACATTTCTTTTGCATATATCTTGAACGTTTCCTCCTTTGCAGGTAAAGGATAGTATCTATAAAAGAATTCTATTCTACCTTTCAACTGATTAAGAGTTGTACGAATGGCATGAGTTATCTGAATAGAGTATTCTTGCATTGACATAATGCTTAGATAAGCATTTTCCTTACGCAAAAATTCTTCAGACTCTTTCTTCTGTTCTTGTATTGCAACTTTTACAGCTTGTTGAGTACTTTTTGCCTGTTGCAATAAAGGAGTTAGTGTGTTTCTAATCTGGGGCGTTCTATTAGCGATTGAATTTAATGAACAAACTAATTTTACCAACTCATCCCCCGCATTCATAAGTTGTGTTTTGTTAGCCTCTTTGCTACTTTTACGCAAATCAGCCCTATACATTTGCAATGCGACAAGTTGCTGAATAATAAAACGCTTCAATGCATTATATTCTTCATTTTCTACAAAATCTTGTCTATTAGTAGCATCAATGATTTTTGGATTATCCTTTTTTGTTATTTCTATTATTCCTAAGAATTCTCGAGAGCCAATACGCGAGAAAATATCTTGCCACAATCGTTTGTCTACACCTAAAACATCACGTTTTGCATCAGGATTCTGTTGTTCTTCAGCAAAAGGAGTTGCGATTATCCCGTCCCTATAAATTTTAAAACCATCTATTGGATCATTAGGAAAAGCAGACTTATATTTACGACGAGCAGACGCATCAAAAAAATAGATACGAATTTTCACTCCACCAAAAGACTTAATTCCACTTTTAAGGATATCAAGAGTATGTGTAGTCTGATTGAATTCTGCATATTCCTGTTCATTCTTTTGGTTATCATATCCCAACGAAAAAGAATAAGTAGCCAAATCGAAATCATCTATATTCCTTGTAGCTTTTTGATTAATATTATACTCCTTCGCTTTAACGTAAACAACAAAAGGATATTTAAACGTAGTAAAAGGAGACACAAGTTTGGAAATCTGCCTGACTGCATGACAAATACTACCTGAATCCCAAACGTCTCTTATTTGCGAAATAACAAGCTTTGTACCCTGCTCTTCCACATTTTCCGCATGAATAAACTCATATGGACTCTCAATATCCGTAAACCATCTGGGTTTAATTTCTGATTCTGATTTTTCATAAACATTCCAATCAATATCAACTTTCAACCATTCTTTTGCACCTTTCTTTTTTGTAATGATAGTAAGCCGATCGCCCAATTTATCCACAGCAAAACGACCGATTCCTTTCTCGCCAACACACTTCCTTTTAAAAGGTTCTGGAGAATATGGATTATTACGCTTACTTGGAGTTCCTATGACCATCCATTTATCACGCACATCCTCAAATGACATGCCTAAACCATCATCTTCAATCGTGATCATAGATCCTTCCAAGTTAGGTCCTACATTCTCAAACACGACAGAGACCTTTTGAGCATTTGCGTCATAACTATTTTTTACCAACTCAAACAGAGCAGTTATTCTATCAGTTATAAGTTCACGACCTATTAATCTAAAAGTGCTGATATCAAAACGCCATTTCAAAAGTTCCTTTTCGCCCATTTATTTATGTGTTTTTAGATGTAAAATAATACTTTCTGCAACAACTTCACCAAGACGTGGCGGAACTGCATTTCCAATATATCGTGAAGCTTTTGTTATAGATACTTCCGACTCATCTTCAAAGAAACTATAATCCATAGGAAAAGTCTGTAATAAAGCAGCTTCTCTTACCGAAATAGCCCTATCCTGTTCAGGATGTCCAAAACGCCCATTCCCTATTCCTGTACATTGAGTAGTCATAGTCGGACTAGGTTCATCCCATTTCATTCGTCCATATACACTTCCAAAACTAGAACCACTCGGACGTTTATGACATTCCAACTTTAAATCGTCCGGCCAATCTTTCCATCCTCCGCCATATGGAGTAGCCTTCATTCTCTTCATATTTAAGCTTCCCAATGCAGCGCATTTATGAAGAGGGTCTGTAGGACAAGATTCCCCAGCTTTAAGGGGAGGTAAATTTCCTATAACATCTCGCACTGTTACATACATATCTGGCGTATGAGTAACAGGAATCAAATCTATTTCACCGAATTTTGAGGCAAGTAAGACCAAACGTTTTCTGGTTTGTGGAACACCATAATCGGGACAATAAACCACATGAAACGTCACATAATATTTCTGTTCTTTAAGTGTTTGTATGAAATCATCAAGAACAGATTTTAATTTAAATGTAGCAATAGATGGAACATTTTCCATCGTTACAATGTCAGGCTGTACATCTTTTACAAGTCTTCCAAACTCATAAAGCAAATCATATTTATTTGGATCTTTATTTTTGTTCTTGAAAGCATAAGAAGAGAAAGGCTGGCAAGGTGCACAACCAGCAAGGATTTTAACAGCCTTTTTACTATATAAAGGGATAATATCATCCTTAGTAACTTTTCTAATATCTCTATAATTGAATGTTGCTTCGTTATTTATTTCATAAGCATACTGACAAGTACAATCCAAATCAAAACCAGCTAAGATATGGAATCCTAGGGACTTCATACCATAGCTTAAGCCACCTATTCCACAGAACAAGTCAACTACCTCTATACGTGGTAAACGACCACGCCTCTTGCCATTGATTTTAGCCATAACACATATAACAAGGATGGTAAAAATCAAATATACAACCAATCCTAATTAATTGCAAAATTAACATTTCATGCAAACCCTACAAAATATAAATATGAAAAATCCAACGTAAGTAATCAAATGGAGATAAATGATTTATATAAAATAGAAATTAGTTTATTAAAATTTATATTTATACTGAGATAAAGTTTCTCATTAAATATATTGGCATTCTGATTATTCAAATTCTTTACATCAGGATATTACAAATAAAAATCTAAAATTAATCATGTAATCCCAAAGTTATACATATATCAAGAAACGAATATGCCATATAATTACATAAAATTATTTATAAATACCATACTATAAGTTATATTATATTATTCGACTATTAATAATCTAGTAAGTAGTATATCTGGATAAATAAATTTCTTTTCTCCAAGTGTGAATCTGACATAAATAAATTTATCATTCTTGTTGATTTTTACGACTATTCCTTTACCGAACTTTTTGTGAACCACAGTACTACCAATTGTTAATTCATCAAGTTGTGTTTTGGGGGCAAAATCATCTTTTGCTGAATGCATAGTAGTTGGTTGACCAATAGTAAAATCTTTTAAATGTTGTGGTTGGGCCATGGGAGCAGAATGAGATTGTGAGACCAATGTTGTTACTTGTACATTTTGCTCTTTATCTACATTCTTAATGTCTGTTGAAGAGGATTCGTTACTGTCCTCGACCATTGAAGATTGTTGATTATAGAATAACTTTTCATATTGCGCCCGACGTATTGTAGTATCCCATCCACCGACTTCATCGGATATATGTTTATTAATACCTGTATACGTCAAACTTGCATCTTCATAACGTTTGAATTTGAAGATGGCATCGTTCATCAAAGGTGCGTTAAATACGCCAAGTGAACAGAGCATATTAAAATCCACAACACTTAATCCAGTAACTTTTTTGAATAACCCTGGTTCCAACTGCGTAATGACATCTTTCAAGCACCTTTCGCGATAGTCAGTCAAATACATAAAAACAGGAATTCGAGTAGCAAACTTTATCAGTTTTTCTTGAATTTGTTTTCGTTTGTTCTTCATATCCTTCTCTTCTTCAGATATTTCCTTTTTCTCCTTAGGCGTTGGATTAGAATTTTCCTTCTTAGCCTTTTTGACAGCTTCGGATTTATTGATAATGGTAGTAATGTCCTTGTTTAGATTACGGAATCCTTCTATATTCATCAGTGCCGTCATGGCTTCGGGGCTAGCAAGAAGACGTTTCAAAGTTTCGTTATCTACATTTACGAGCAGTGCGGATTCCCACCGCTTTGCCAATAATGGAGCTGAAGTTCCAGCCAAAGCAATGTCCAGGATGTCTTGTGCATTAACTTCTTTCATGCTGCTACCATCATAAGCCAAAACAGGAAAAAACCGTATAAACTCACCCACCTTAACTTCCGGATTAGACTCGTTGATATCCAATCTACAGCTATAATCAGAAATTTGGCGTAGCGCTCTATCAAGGGCAAAATCGAAAACATAACATTCCTTTTTCATTATAATACGTTTTCCTTTCTCATCCTTAATTTCCCATGGACTTTGGACTCTAAAGGCAGCTTGAAAATAAGTTTCTGGGCTTTTCAAGTTACGAAGCATAAATATACCAGTCCAAGGCTTTACTGTGACACCTGTAGTCAACTTACCACAAGTCAGAGTTATAGTCTTTGTCGTTAGTGGATCTCCCATATTTGCTAATACTGGGTGCAAGGCATCCAAACCAATACCAGCTTTTGCTCCTGCACATACTATAACTTCATAATCGTGGTAAAATTTATTTTGCCGTTGCGCAAGAAGATTTGCCATTGCATAACAAGATGCGACATTAGGCATGAACCATAGTGTATGTGAAAGCACATTAAGCAATCGTGTATCACTGAACGGCATAGGCGGACGTTTATCATGTCCTAATTTCAAGTCATCTACACTTGCTGGAAGATATGAACCACGAATAAGGTTTAGCCATTTTTGTACTTCATTCTCATATTTGAACTTTACGTTCCCGCCCTTACATTCTGTAGCAAAAAATAGATTCAAGTCAAACTCATCAAACTCACCCTGTTTGGCAACTTCTTGTATTTCATCAGGCATACGATAGGTTAGCATTACCATTCGTGGCAATGCCTGATATGGATTGTCACTACCTTTCCATTCCATTTTTGCACGCTGTTCATCAGAATATGTCCAATTAAATATCTGTTCCTCTATAAATTCTCCTGTATTGATGGCTCTAAAAGGTGTCCCTGATAGGTACAAATAATATCGTGTAGAAATAGGAAGCCAAGTTTCATTGATGGCATTACCAGCCTCACATCTTTTATACCTCTCAGCATCGAAATCCACCTCGTTTTCTTCATCTTCTTTCTCAAACAATTCCTTCGCACGTTCTTTCCATGCTCCGAAATGGTATTCATCAAAAATTACCAAATCCCAATTTGTAGCATGTATAAATTCATTCTTGGCTTTTATACCTCCACTGTCATTTGTGCCAAGCAAATCCTGAAATGAACCAAAAACGACAATTGGTCTTGATTTATCAGCACGATTAAACTCTTGGTCGATATTCAGGTTATTGTTGCGGGCATCTTTATTGGATATGTACTGCCATCCTTCAAAATCAATATGAGATATTAGGTCTTCTCGCCATGCCGATTCTACGGCTGGCTTAAACGTAAGAATCAATATACGTGACAGCTCCATTTTCTTTGCCAACTGATAACTGGCAAATGTCTTTCCAAAACGCATTTTGGCATTCCATAAGAACTTCGGTATGCGATTAGGTTCTTCTTTCAGTGCTTGTTCAAAATAATTCTTTGTCTGTTCCACAGCACGAAACTGCTCAGGACGCATTTTGAAATCTTGAGTTCTGTTCTCCTCATTTTCCGAACCTGTGCGAAGAGATAAAACAGTGGCTTCTACATCAGAGACAGAGCATTTGAACCACTCATCGGTCTTGTCAAGAGGATTAAGACGATGACAACCTTTGCGTTCAAGTATCTTATGCACATCTTTATCTGTAAAACAAGAACCATCATTTGTCATAGCAGATCCAACAAATTCTATTTTGTACTTGATTTTACTTGTGTGCAATTGCTCTTCAATACGTTCTTTTGCTGTGCGGTTGGTATAACCGACTTTCAAATATCCTTTGTGTGAATCTACTCCAGACAGGCTGTATGCGTATATTGTTGGAGTAATAGCAGGTCGTTGGGGAAAGAAGTTTTTTTCCATAATTTACTTCATTGGTCGTATCATTGATTCAATAAACACAATCTCTTCTTCAGTTAGCCCATATTTAGCATATAGTTCTTCATCAGTCCATGGTTTAGAATAATCTTGTACAGGAACAAATGCAAAAACGCCTTTAGATATATTTTGAGTATTCTTTATCAGAGACATCATAAATCTGAAGAACCTCGTGGCCATATATGAAATAAGGTTTTGACCTTCAGACTTGTTATTAACAAAATCTACAATCAAATACGTTTCTGTGCAGACTGTATTTACATCTGCATATATTGGAGCAGAAATTATGCTGTGGGGATATTCATCTCCACCAGGACTAGCTTTTGAAACCAATACTTTCTTTTTATCTTTCCAAGCAATATTCTTTGTTATGTATCGTGGTTCTATAAAGACTTGTTTCTGAGAAGATTTACTTCTGTCGCTGCGAAATAGAGTTATATTTGCTTTACTTGATTTTGTTAATTCATAATTTTCAAAATTTGAAGGTATTCCAAACGGCAACCTTGACTGCACTCGGTTATCCATTGTTTCTTCTTTAAAGCTACGTACTTTATTTAAGATTGAGATAGCAGCATTGTACCTTATAAAAGTTTTTGCATTACCTTCAAGTAAAGGTCTTTCTATAAAAGAAGTAACAATGTTACCTTTATGGTTGTAGATTAGACAATTCCCTTTTTGATCCCTATCCCATAAGAAATAACATACTCCACCACGAATGTTAATTCCTGGGAAGCAATCAGATGTTTCCGGAAAATCATGAATTATGCGTAGATGTTTATCATTCAGCATTTCATCTCTAAAAGAATCAAGTCCTTTACCTCCCGAATACCATCTTGCGGGAATAATCATCGTTATATACCGAGGATTAAGCTTTATGGCATTTTTAACAAACTTATCATATATAGGAGTGGCACTACTGCCTTCACCTCCTCCATCATTCATTTGATAGGGAGGATTGCCTATAATCACATCAAATTTCATATTGAATACTTTGCTTACATCTAAGTTGTGGATAAATTGGTAAGCGTGTGTTTCAAGTTCGGTGCTACGGTCATACTCATTTTGCGAAGCTCCGCAATAGATACATTTGCCATCTTTCCAAGTATGTTTAATGCGTTGGAATATTATATTTCCCTGTGGTTTATCTTCTGGGAATCGGTATACAGAAAACTCTCCGTTAGGATATTTACTACAATAAACACTTCGACGTGAAAGCAAACTCGTAAGCTCAGTAATGGCAATGCCAAAAATTTGCTCAGAGAATATGTGTTCTATACGTTCTTCAAGATTAGGAATTTGTTTTTCGAGTCCTTTTACTAACCTCTTTGCTATTTCTCGTAAGAACACTCCGCTTTTGCAACAAGGATCAAGGAATGTTGTATCTGGATCTTCAAACAACTCTTGCGGCAACATATCAATAATCTTATCAGCCAGTTCAGGAGAAGTAAAAACCTCATCACTGCTAAGATTTGCTATACACGACAGAACGTCAGGATTATAGACGTTTTGAAACAAGCTATTCTCCATAATCCTGAACCCGTTTATAGTGAGTAATATACCTTTTTAAAAATGTTGCGCCTTCTTCCTTTTGCACGTCTGCATGAGTGAAAAGATTGCCCTCACTACTATTGTTGCTATGAAGAATAAGATCAGACATTGTATAATCAGAGCGCTGCATCTGCGCATTGCTTATAAATGTCCACTCAGAGAACACTATTGGAGCAGAAGTGTCTTTGCCGTCCGCATCAACACACATTAAAGTCAGCGCATTGCCATTAATGATATTTCGATTTACGATAAACTTGGCAGCCTGACGAGCATCTTCCGATGACTCAGCTTTACAATGGGCTGTATATTCTTCATCCCAGATGGAGAAAAGACGTTTACGGCATGCCAACACATTGTCGTTCATTATGTCTATTCCATATAGGCTTCCTACAGCCACTATTGCTTGTTTTTCATAGTCACGAGGACTCTTCTTGTACTTTCGTCTTAATTCTGTAAGTTTTCTTTTTAGGATTGCAGACAAAAAATTTCCATCACCACAAGCTGGTTCCAAGAAACGAGAATCCGGACGAAGACATTCATTTTTCACAAGGTCGAGCATGGCATTAACCTCACGTTCAGATGTAAACACCTCACCATGAGTTGCCACCCTCTCCTTTGACTTGATCTGGTGGTTCATCTTACGCATTTATTGCCCCGTTATAAACGGTGGCTTAAAGGCGTTTTAACTTATTAATCGGAAATACAGGTATCAAATCAAATACCCCAAAGTATACAAAGAAAGCGTGAACTTCCCTTATGTACTCTGAGGTATTTGGCGACACCTGTAATTACAATAAGTTCTGTCCACGCCATAGCGCAGACGTCTACTGAACTTATTCGTGTAATTACTTCTTTAAATCGCCAAATTTTCAGAGTAACCGAATAATAGCAAACGCTAATTACTAATATGTATTTCTATCAGTTTTATCTTATATTTTTCTATGCAAAGTTTTCACAATGCTCTACAAATGTAATGATTTTTTTGTACATAGGGCATATTACAGGTTAAATTATCAACAGCTCAAATTCGAATATACATCAGTTTATCAAACCTGTTTTACAGAACCAATTCTAAAAGTTATTTAAATCAACTATTTTCATTATTAAGTAATAATTTTAATAGTGATTATTCAAAAGTCACCAACAATTTATATCGTCTTCAATATTCTTATGCCTTTTTATGGAATGTAGGATGTTTTATGCGTTACATTTCTACATATCAATATTATCCAATAATAATTTACGCTTTATAAAAGGAGTCCTTGATATTGCCAATAACACCGATCGTGCATTACAATTTATAGCATCATTTATAACATCATTTATAGCATCACTTAATGGACCAATATAGTCATCACCAATCAAAACCTTATCGACAAAGCTCTCTCTACAAGGTATTTCTATCAAGAAATAGCTTCTTTCTTAATTAGTCTCAATTACAGCAGAACCAGAGACTTTTTATTCTTAACTTGTCTTGTATGGCAAAACATTATTGTCCAATTTATGTTCAGCAGGTTCCACCAATAATTTCATTTACTACAGCGACTCAGATGGGGACTGTTCTTCAAAATCTGCCACCATACAACTAAAAGTTCTATAACTTACACCCACCACATTACCAGCAACTAATATCTTCCTCGATATCCTTCATGCTTCCCTTATGAAATGTAGGGCTTTTGATGCCGTTTCTTTTCTGCGACAGATAGTCGTTAAGGAGGCGGAATGCGTATTTTCCAAGAAGGATGATTGCTATCAGGTTGCAGATAGCCATGAGGGCCATTGTGAAGTCGGCAAGATTCCATACCAGTTTCAGGCTGGCAACGGAACCGAAATAGACCATACCGCCGACAAGGATTCTATATACGTAGACGACCCACTTCTTTTGCGTGATGAACTGGATGTTTGCTTCTCCATAGTAGTAATTACCTAGGATACTGCTATAGGCAAAGAACAGAATTGCTATGGCTACGAACAATCCGCCGATGCTTCCGATCTCGCTATTAAGAGCTACCTGGGTGAGCTGTATTCCGTCAAGCTGAGCAGAGGTATAAGCTCCACTAAAAAGTATGATGAATGCTGTGCAAGAACATATAACGAGGGTGTCGGTGAAAACACCGAGCGCCTGAATAAGTCCCTGCTTGGCAGGATGCGTCACGTGCGCAGCCGCAGCGGCGTTAGGAGCAGATCCCATACCGGCTTCGTTGCTGAAAAGCCCTCTCTTTATTCCCTGCATCAGCGCCGCACCTACACCACCTCCGACTGCCTGTTCGATGCCAAAAGCATTGCTCACAATCAGACTTATGACATCAGGAAGTTTTGTGATGTTGCACGCAACAATAAACAAGGCCAGGACGATATATCCCAGTGCCATTATAGGCACGATGACACTGCTGACACTGGCTATTCTATGTATGCCGCCGAATATGATTACGATGGTGAGCAACGTTATTCCCAGCCCCATGAGTTCGGGAGAGATATTAAACGCAGAATTGAATGCGGCACATATTGTATTGCTCTGAACCGAATTGAAAGCAAAGCCGAAAGTAATCGTTATCAACACGGCAAAAATCACTCCCATCCATCTTTTCTTCAGTCCTTTCTCCATATAATATGCCGGTCCGCCGATATAGGAGTGCTTGCCACGCGTCTTGAACAGCTGGGCCAGAGTGGACTCGACAAATGCACTACTAGCTCCGAGCAGGGCAATAACCCACATCCAGAATACAGCACCAGGACCGCCGACAGTTATTGCCGTGGCCACACCGGCAAGGTTTCCCGTGCCCACCCTACTTGCCAGCGAAACGGTAAATGCCTGAAAAGACGAAATATGTTTCTCGTGGCCGTTGATTTTAACGGTCGAGTCGCCAAGCAGTCTTACCATCTCGCCAATCATGCGAAACTGCACAAACCGCGTCTTGATACTGAACCACACAGCACAGCCCAAGAGCATGGCAATCAAGACATAAGTCCACAGAATATCATTCGCTTCGTTTATTATATAGGTAACTGTATCCATCTTTTTTATTATTATCTATTTTTGTTTTGTAAAAATTGCGAAAGCAATCGCATCATTGACAGCTGAGAACAGCAAATGCTATTATATTGTTCATAAAAAACGGCATTTTACAAACAAAATATTATCCTGTGCAAAGATAGCAATTTTGATTTCAGCACTGCGCATCTTCAAAGCACTTTTCGGAAAGAAGAGAGCAAACGGACAGGTCAGAAAAATACTTTAGCCCTATCACCTAGGGATTGCAAATCGGCAAGTTGCGACTTTCCATACAAGCACCGGGTGTAAAGACTTTCAGAAAGAGAAAAACAAGACATTTCTTTGAAAAGACAGGAATACGCTATATATTTGCATACGTAACACACTGATTAATAAATAATTAATTAATATATTTATAAATTTAGAACTATGAATTTAAAAGAACATGTTGAAAATTTCAATCTGAAAGCAATAGGCAATATTGACACAAATGACAAGGACCAAAAGATTTCAGATGCATTTAAACCGATCGCGTTGAGAATATTGTCAGGACATTTTCTAGTACAGAAAAACAACAGTGATTCTTTTGTAACTGTACATCCTACATGCGTTGAAATGTACTATCACGAAGAGGGAAACGGTAATGACAAAATAAAAGATTACATTGTATACCACAGGGACAGCGATGACGGAAACAGAAAAAAAACAGTTTTTCAGGTTGGAGTTCTCCACAATCACGTATCCGGCATCGACATAACCTTTGAAAAACTCGGTGATGATGGTAATCCTATCCGCTTCTCCGCACTTATAAAAGAGTTCTGGGTGGACAAGAGCAACAAGCAAGAAGAAAATGTAATCGAATACGGTTCAGAAGATATAAAAGCCTACAATAAAAACACACCCGAAAACAGGTCCACATATTTATATGAAGCACTATACTCCCAATACTCAGCATTCGACGGATTCAGCATAAAATGGGAAGATTGCAAAGACGAAGAAATAATAAAAGACTGCCTTGCAGAACCAAGAATGAATGTTGCAGAATATAAATTAGAAGAAACAGACGACAATAGGAAGAGGCCTATCAGAATACCTAAAAAAGAAGCTGATGGCATGCTTACAAAAAACAATAAGTACAAGCAATGTCAACGAATGTGGAGATACTCTATAAAACAAGACCAATATGATAACTGATTACCAATGCAACGAAGTATATTTTTCATCGTGGCTAAAAAGCGACTACTCCAATATCTACAATGGGCTGGAAAAAATCCTGAACAAGCACAATATAACTTACGGCATTATTCCACATACAAAAGATGTGTGGTGCAGGGATTATATGCCATTACAAATCGATGAATACAAATACTTATGCTACAACTATAGACCTGATTATCTTACAAAAAATCCTATCAATCATAAATACATCACAGATTCTCAGCTTGTATGTCATGAAATGAACCTAAAGACAATACCAACTTCGCTCATCATTGATGGTGGTAATGTTGTCAAGGTTGGAAATAGAATAATAATGACGGAAAAAGTATTTTTTGAAAATCCAAATGTATCAAAAGAAGGCATCAAGAGAGAAATTGAGAACAAAATGGAATGCGAGGTGATTTTCATTCCATGGGACAAAGAAGAGAAATACGGTCATTCTGACGGAATTGTGAAACCCATATCTGATGATGCCGTACTACTCACCAATTATCATGATTTTGATTCTGAATATACAAACGAAGTTGTCAAAAGATTAAACGGGACCTTTGACATTACATCACTTTCATACAAGACAAAAGAACTTGACCAACGAAGCTGGGCCTACATAAATTTTCTGACAGTGGGCAATCTTATAATACTGCCGGCCTTAGGTATTGAAGAAGACGAACAAGCCCTATCGCAAATAAAACAGTATTACCCAAACTGCATTATAGAACAACAGAACGTTTCAAAGCTTATAAAAGATGGAGGTGGACTAAATTGCATCAGTTGGTGCAGATATGCGAACAAAAAAATCCGTATGTAAAATCTTTCAGTAAAAAAACAAACCAAACGTAAAGCCTTTCAGTAAAACCAAACAAAAGATGTGAAGTGAATCAGTAAAGAAGAAATTTCCTTGAAAAGCAAATCCAAACACAGGCTGTGGTGCACAAACGGGCACAGCTAAGGGCGAGAATTGCAAGTCTCCGCAAAAACGTCAGTACTGCTTAAGAAGTAGTGCGATACTTATTAACAAGTATTGCAATACCTGTTAACAAGTAGTCCAGTACCTCCTAGGAAGTACTGGACAGAAAGTTAACCACAGCGGTCAAAATGTATAATAGCCTCCAAAGGAAATGTTGCTGTTGTCTACACCCATGCCGAACGTGCTCCTGTCCGGTCCTCCTTCGTAGCGATAGCCGAAGTAGCCCAGACGTGCGGTGAGGGCAAGGTGGGAACTGACAATCAGCTTGATGCCGGGACGCAGTCCGATGGCCCAGTCGGTCTTATTCTCAAAACCGTCGTAATCGCCCGTGCCGATGATGAAACCTCCATCGACAAAGAAGCTGACAAGACCGACTTCTGCAATGGTGTAGCGTGTGAAAGGATTTATGCTGAGATAATTTGCCGAATAGGAATTGCCGATATCAGGATTGTAGTTTGTATGCACCTCGGTAATTCCAACGGCTATATCCCATTTGGAATTCAAGCTAATTCCCAATTCCGGAGATATAGAAAGCGAGATGGTGGTTTTCTTCTTGTCGTCATCAACCTTTATGCCCAGGGAGCCTCCCACCCATATCTGTGCCTGAGATATGGAAGCCATCAAAGCAAACAATGAAAGCAGCAGAATCTTTTTCATAGCTATATCCTCCTACTCTACCAAGGCTAAACATCAGTTTCTGACGTGCGGGGACCTTCGACCGAAAACCAGCCTTGCCGGCACTTCAACGGCAAGCGTATGCCCCCGCATCATTAATACAAAAATAACAAATTATACATAAAAAGCCAGTGTATGATTAAAAATAACCGGCACGAGGGCTGAAAATATGACAATCAGGAAAGAAAAGCGGACTTTTGACAATTGCACTTGACAAACGAGGCCGACAGGAGAATGCGGACGAAGGGACAGGCCTGCACCAGTGGGAACAATCAAGCGGAAAAAGATGCGCGAGGGCTCACGACTGACGGCGCAGGGGCCAGAAATCCAAGGCGCGAGCGCCCGCATATATGCCCCGAGGGGCTTTTTGATGGGCAAAGGTCTTCATATATTGGAAAATAAAGGTATATTTGCGATACAAACTATAAAAAAACATCTTACCTTATCAAGAATTATGAGAAATAACAGAATCAGTTCAATTGCTTGCATGCTGGCATTGGGGTTGGCATGCGTACCTGCACATGCGCAGAACAATGGGGAAATAAACGACATGACTACTCCGCTCCACCTGCTCAAACCTGAATACAAGGTGCCTTACGGCGAACTCACAGTCGAGGAGGTGAAGGCATCAATCGACAGGGTGTTTGCATACATTGAGAGCAGCACTCCGGTGAAGGTGCTCGACAAGGACGGCAAGGAGGTGAAGAACTACAAGAAGATTCCGCACGGGGCAACTCTCGACCGCGGTGCGTTCCGCATCGGAAGCTACGAATGGGGCGTGACATATCAGGCCCTGCTGAGTGCGGCCGAGGCTACGGGCGACAAGAAATACAAGGAGTATGTGGACAGACGTTTCAAGTTCCTTGCAGAAGTGGCTCCAGGATTCAGAAAGCTCTATGACGAATACAAGGACACGGACGCACAGATGGAACAGATTCTCCACCCGAAGGCTCTGGACGATGCGGGTGCGATGTGCTGTGCTATGATGAAGGCCGGCGCGGCTGACAAGTCGCTCAAGCTGGACGACATGATAGAAAACTATTTCGAGTTCATCGAGCACGGCCAGTACAGACTTGCCGACGGCACATTTGCAAGACACAGGCCTCAGCACAACACCATCTGGCTGGACGACATGTTCATGGGTATACCGTCGATTGCATACAGGGGCGTGTACAAGCCTGAAGAATCGAAGAAATATTTCGACGAGGCAGCAAAGATTTTCAGACAATTCGTGGAAAGAATGTACGTGCCGGAGAAGGGACTGTACAGACACGGCTATGTGGAGGGACTGCACGAACAGCCTACATACCACTGGGCAAGAGCCAACGGATGGGCCATACTGACAAACTGCGAACTGCTGGACGTTCTGCCTGAGAACCACCCTGAAAGGGCATTTGCGCTCGAACAGCTGAGAAAGCACGTGAAGGGTCTGGCAAGCTATCAGAGTTCGGAGGGATTCTGGCATCAGCTTGTGGACAAGAACGACTCTTACCTGGAGACATCGGCTACAGCAATATACGTATACTGCATTGCACACGCCATCAACAAGGGCTGGATTGACGGCATCACGTACGGTCCGGTGGCACAGCTCGGCTGGCACGCAGTGAACACGAAAATCACCGACAAGGGACAGGTGGACGGAACATGCGTAGGTACGGGAATGGCCTTCGATCCGGCATTCTACTACTACCGCCCTGCAAACTATCAGGCCGCACACGGATACGGTCCGGTGATATGGGCCGGCGCAGAAATGATACGTCTGCTCAACAGCTGGTATCCGCGCACGAACGACAGCGGACTGCACTACTACAAGGTGAAGCAGACAAATCCTTCACCGCTGTTCTATCTGACTGAGGACGGCAAGGGCGAGGCTGTGGAATAACCACAGGCCTGCGCCGCAATGCCGAAAACCAATAAAAAGAAGGCCATCAGGTTTATGCCGCTCCCGGCATTCCTGATGGCCTGAAATATATACACGGCGCGTTAAAGGGAAATAGGAACTGTGCGCCGTGCTCCAAAACATGTATGCTTTTTTTTCCTTTATCCCATCTTTCCTGTGAGGTAAGCACGTGTGCGCTCATCACGAGGGTTGGTGAACATGACGCTTGAGTGGTCGTACTCGATGAGCTCGCCCATGTACATGAACATGGAGTAGTCAGAAATACGCTTTGCCTGCGACATGTTGTGAGTGACAATCATGATGGTCACGTTCTTCTTCAGTTCTACGATAAGATCCTCGATATACTTTGTGGCAATCGGGTCGAGGGCTGAAGTAGGCTCGTCCATGAGCAGGATGTCAGGACGGAGAGCAAGCGAACGCGCAATGCAGAGACGCTGCTGCTGACCTCCAGAAAGGAATGTTCCGCGCTTGGTGAGCGAATCCTTGACCTCGTCCCAGAGGGCTACGTCGCGGAGGTTCTTCTCGACAATCTCGTCCTTCTCGCTCTTCTTGAGCTTGATGCCGTTGAGGATGTATCCTGCAAGGACATTGTCGTAGATGTTCATAGTCGGGAACGGGTTAGGACGCTGGAACACCATTCCGATGCGTCGGCGCTCCTCTGTCGGGTGCATGAGCATGATGTTCTCGCCGTTGAGCAGAATTTCGCCTGTTACATGTATGGCCTTATAAAGCTCGTGCATGCGGTTGACAGCTCGGAGCAATGTACTCTTTCCACAACCTGAAGGGCCCATGATGGCCGTAATAGAATTTTTCTCCACATCGGCCGACACATCCTTTACGGCCAGTTTCTTTGATCCGTAGGAGATTGACACATTCTTTATTTCGAGTATCGGATCTTTTATATTTTCCATTTTTTCTGTATTCTTTTAGCTAATAGGTTAAGACAGAGCACGAAGGTGAGCAGGAACAAAGATGCTCCCCAAATGAGGCTCTGAAGATTAGGGTCGTTGAAGAATTCCCATATCATGAGCGGAACGGCCGACATAGGACGGCTGATGTTCCAGCTTACGGCAGCTCCACCGAGGGCGGTGAACATGAGCGGCGCCGTTTCGCCTACAACTCGCGAGATGGCGAGGAGGATACCGGTGAAGATACTTCCGAAGGCTG
>UMKF01007795.1_pt1 | contig 20701 bp, 12 predicted proteins | sample 1966251 | NCBI WGS metagenome assembly UMKF01 (sample SAMEA4836171, study PRJEB28245) | human gut metagenome | biome: gut microbiome; material: fecal sample | place: Denmark | collected 2008
AAACAGCTTCCAACGTATCTTTAAAATATTTCCAATCTACCGTATCTTCCGCTCCCAAAGCCGTTTTATGTATTTCAGGCTGAGGGGGCACTGCAGTAATACCACATAAATAAATAGCTTCTACTCTGAAAGCATCTGAACTGCGGAATACCGAACCTACATTATGTAAGCTCCGTATATCATCCAATATCACTATTAAAGGAAGTTTATCCGATTCTTTAAACTCTTCCACACTCATTCTATTGAGTTCCGTTATCTTAAGTTTTCTCATTATTCTTACTACTCTAAATTGCTGTTTTCATTGAATTATGCGGCAAACTTACGGAAATAATATCAAATTCAACTTCATTCAAAGTTCTAAAATTGGAGTATCAACATAATCAAATACATAATTTTATTCACTCTCCCGCTGTTGATAAGTGTTGAAAAGTCACTAATAAGTAGTGGAAAGAAATTCATAATTTATATTTGCATAATCCGAAAGAAACTCCATATCAAAATAGAAATCAACTTTCCAAATTTTAAATGCTGAAGTTTATTACAGGCTTTCAACATCTTTTTAGCCTCTTTTTTGAATGAATATCTATTAAAGTTTTTAACTTTGCAAGGTTTCAACAGGTTGTTAATATAAAGCAGAAGATACTTCATTATCAATAAGTAAAGAACAAATAAGACTGTTGATAACAAGTAGATAATTTAAAACTTGAGTTTAATAACTTAAAAAGCAAGAAAAAAGGACTCTATTTACAAACAGTTTTAACCGCCTATCATCATCAACATAGATTTTTTTAAAATTAGAACTAAAGAAAAATATAAATATAATGATTAAAGAAGAATGGGTTAATAAAGGGTTTGTGGACGAACCTGTAAGCAAAGAGCTTAATCTAAAAGAAGAGATTAATAAGTTACGCAGGGAAAAGAACGCCGTTATTTTGGCGCACTATTACCAGCCGGGTGAAATACAGGATATTGCCGACTTTGTAGGCGATAGTCTGGCATTGGCGCAATGGGCAGCTAAAACGGATGCCGACATGTTGGTGCTTTGCGGTGTACACTTTATGGGCGAAACGGCAAAAATTATCTGTCCTGATAAGAAAGTATTAGTTCCAGACTTAAATGCTGGTTGTTCCCTTGCCGACAGTTGTCCTGCCGATAAGTTTGCACAATTTGTTAAAGAGCATCCCGATTATACTGTTATCTCGTATGTAAATACTACAGCAGCGGTTAAAGCGCTAACCGATGTAGTAGTTACTTCCACCAATGCCAAGCAAATAGTGGAAAGTTTTCCCAAAGATGAGAAAATAATTTTTGGTCCGGACAGGAATCTAGGTAATTATATCAACAGCATTACCGGTCGGCAGATGTTATTATGGGACGGGGCATGCCATGTACACGAACAATTCTCTGTTGAAAAGATTGTTGAATTGAAAAAGCAATATCCTGATGCTCCTGTATTAGTACATCCCGAGTGTAAGGGCGCTGTGGTGAAGCTAGCCGACTTGGTAGGTTCTACGGCAGCCATTCTTAAGTATGCCGTAAAGAGTGATAAGAAAGACTTTATAGTGGCAACAGAGAGCGGTATCCTGCATGAGATGCGTAAGCAATGTCCTGAAAAGAACTTTATCCCAGCTCCTCCGGAAGACAGTACGTGTGCTTGCAACGAATGTAACTTTATGCGCCTTAACACTATGGAGAAGCTTTATAATTGTTTGAAGTATGAATATCCGGTTATTGAGGTAAATACTGCAATAGCAGAGAAAGCTGTAAAACCTATCCTACGTATGTTGGAGATTTCTGCTAAGCTTGGACTTTAAATAAATTGTTTATATCTATATTGTTTGGAAGATACAAACTGGTTGCATTTATATTTAATGAGATATGAACAGGGTTGTTGATACAAAAGTTAATTCCGTATATAATAAGAAGTTAAGTTGTTTATTATATACGGAATTTAAGTTATGACAAGTATGGTTCTTTCTATTTTAGATTTACGTTTATTCAATATTTGTTAGTTGTTCATAGAGTTGTTAATTTTCTGTATATGAATTATTTAAAACGTTCATTACTTCTTACTCCCGATAAGGATCCTATGGGTACTGCTATAGCTGATTATTTTCATTATGGCAGAACTGCTGGAAAACTGCGTGTCTACTCTTCGCAATTCGAAGAAGATGAAATACCGGTAAAGCAACTGTTCCGTTCGTTTAATGAAATGCCCTTGTTGGAACAAACTGCATTGCAACAAGCTACCGGAAGGATATTAGATGTGGGAGCAGGAAGTGGTTGCCATGCTTTAGCGTTACAAGAGATGGGTAAAGAGGTTTGTGCTATAGATATTTCTCCTCTTTCAGTAGAAGTGATGAAACAACGTGGTGTAAGAGATGCTCGTCAAATTAATCTTTTTGACGAAACGTTTATGGAAAATTTTGATACTATTCTTATGTTGATGAATGGTTCGGGTATTGTAGGAAAATTAGAGAATTTGCCTGTTTTTTTCAAACGTATGAAACAGTTACTTCGCCCGGGAGGTAAAATATGGATGGATTCGAGTGATTTGTGTTATCTTTTCGAAGAGGAGGATGGAAGTTTTCTTGTAGATTTAGCAGCAGATTACTATGGAGAATTGGATTACCAAATGCAATATAGAAAGGTAAAAGGGGATTCTTTCGACTGGCTTTATGTTGACTTTCAAACACTGAGCTTGTATGCATCGCAATGCGGTTTTGAAACAAAGTTGATACAGCAAGGAAATCATTATGATTATCTGGCTTGCTTGTACCCTTGTTGTTATGTAAATAATAAATAGGTTATTTTTTGTGTGAAACAATAGTAACTTTTATCCATTGCACGATATCATGTAATACTTCGGGGCTGATGGTCTCTTCTATATCAGCATATTCGCTGATTTTTCCTGTTTTACAATGTTGGAAAAGGTGATTTAGCGAGGGGTATTTTTTGATGGTGACATTTGAGTTACCATTGTTTTGCATAGTAGTTTGTATAGAGGACAAATTTATATCGGCGTCCACTTGAATGTCTTTTTCTCCGTTAAGAGCCAATACGGCACAAGTTATCTTCTTTAAATCTTCTACTGGGTCATATTTCATCATATGAAGATACCAAGGAGATGTCATAGTTTGTATTTCAGTCTTTATTTGTTTTTTAAGTTGATTGTTATTTAAATCTTTGGTAGAGAGTGATTCTATAATATTTAAATAAAGTTCTTTTCTTAAAATCTCCGGTTTTTTATTTTGTTTTAAAAGTGTATATCGTTTACGTAGTTTAGGAGCTAATGTTTGCCAGATACTATCCGGCATACCATTTGATTTATATATCGATTCAGCTTGTTTCAACATCAAACTATCTCCTTGTACAGCCATGCCGGCTAATGAAACAACATATTTTATTTCCTTATTTCTTCCTGCTAGCATAAAAGCGCACCATCCGCCTGCACTATGTCCGATAATTCCTATTTTGTCTCTATCTATATTTTTGTATTGTTTTAAATAATTATATGCAGCTTCTACATCGGTAGAAAAATCTTTTTCCGTGGCTGTTGAGAAGTTTCCTTCAGATTTTCCTACTCCTCGATCATCGAATCGTAAAACAGCTATTCCGTTACGAGTAAGATAATCGGCTATTACGAGAAATGGTTTATGTCCCATAATCTCTTCGTTCCGATTTTGTGGTCCACTTCCGCTTACCAATATGGCAGCCGGATGTTTTCCTTTTGTGGCAGGAAGTGTAAGGGTTCCCGCTAGTGTAATACCGGCTTCTTTATTAGGAAAGGTAACATCAATTGTTTTATAAGGATAAGGAGGAATCGGTTCTTGTGGACGGTTAAGTACTATTTCTTTTTTTGACAATTTTAATGGAATGCTGAAATTTCCTTGTACAAAGGTTCCTTTCAACAGTGTATCATTCATTATTTTTCCTATATATTTAGCACCGATAGCTGCCATCTCTATTGTAAGTTGAGATGTTTGATATTGTACGGTTGATACCGGAATTCCTTTAACTCCTTGATCCGGACTGTCCATAGAAGCTTTATATCCTGAATCAGACTGAGTGATGTGTATGATGATTCGTAATTTATTGTTTTCAGACGTAAGTATACCGAACCAATCTCCAGTAATACTTTGTGAAAATACTTCGAAAGGAAGTAAGAAAATTATCAGATATAAAAATATTTTATTCATAATAAGATTATATTTATTTTACAAGATATTTATTGATAGTTTATATATGATAGTTTTCTTACTTCCTTATTATTTAAGTATTTCATTTCATGTTTTATAAACGAACTTTCGTTCCATCCTAATATGTATAATGTACGTATATATGATGAGATAAAGATGGGGATAGTCACTTCTTTATAAAATCTATAAGATCCTATTTTTTTAAGTTCTTGATTTCAGAAATTCCGCTAATTTTTGTACGGCTCGTGCACGATGGCTAATACGGTTTTTTATTTCCTCTCCTAATTCGGCAAATGTTTTAGTATAACCTTCAGGTACAAATATAGGATCGTAACCAAAACCGAAAGTACCTTGCTTTTTACGGATAATGTTTCCTTCAACCGTTCCTTCAAATTGATATACTTCTCCATTTAGAATTAAGGCAATAACCGTACGGAAACGAGCTCTTCGATTTTTTTCTCCTTCTAGTTCCTTTAATAGCCGCTTCATATTAGCTTCCGAATCGTGTCCTTCGCCTCCGGCATAGCGGGCGGAATAAACTCCCGGTGCACCATGTAGGGCTTCTACTTCCAGACCTGTATCATCTGCAAAGCAATTAAATCCGTAATGCTGTTGAATGTATTGTGCTTTTAATAAGGCATTACCTTCTAAAGTATCAGCTGTTTCGGGAATATCTACATTACAACAGATATCTTTCAGACTGAGTATTTCCACTTTATTGCTGAGAATAGCGGATATTTCTTTTAATTTATGTGCGTTGTTAGTAGCGAATACAAGTTTGCTTTTCATATTTATTTTACTTTAATTCTATCGAATCCTTCGCCGTACACACCTACAACATTGCTTTGTGAAACAAATGCGTTAGGATCAATGTCTTTTACCAAACGGAAAATATTAACACTCTGGCTTCGTTTAGCAAGAATGACAATAACTTTAACTGGTTGTTTACTGTACCATCCTGTTCCATCGAGAATAGTGACGCCACGATGTAAGTTATGAGTGACTGCTTCGGCTATTTCGTCATATTTTTTCGAGAAAATAAGAAATTGTACGGATTGCCGCGCACTGTTTATTACATAGTCCATAATAAAACTCATGATAATAAGCGTGGCGAATCCGAATACTACTCTACGCCAGTCGTGGAAAATAAAGTAACAAGAAGAGATAATAATAATATCGCAATACATAATCATTCGTCCGAACGTTACATCGCGATATTTGTTGACAATAGCGGCAATAATATCTGTACCACCTGTACTGCCGTTATTTAAAAAAACAACAGCTATGCCAATGCCACACATGCAGGAGCCTAATACACATCCCATAAAGTCTTGTCCCTCTCCTATAAGCAATACGAACTTACCCGCATCGTCTTTCATCATTTCCTGAAACAACCATAGGAAAAACGTCATGGCAAACACAGCATATATAGTTTTGATGCAAAATTTGAATCCTAATATTTTTAAAGCGAATATCAGGAAGACGGCATTGATGAAAAAGTACGAGACTTGGATTTCGATGCCTGTTGCATAGTAAATGATAGCGGAAATACCTGTTACACCGCCTGTTGTAATCTGATAAGGCAGTAAAAAGCAAGTCCATCCCAATGAATAAAGAATTAACCCGAAAGTTATCATAATATAATCTTTGGATTCCCGCCAAAGATCCATAGTAGCCAGTTTGCTCATTGACGTATTTTTCTATTTGTTAGGTTATAGGTTTATAATACGATATTTACAATCTTTTTTGGAACAATAATTACTTTTTTCGGAGTTCGTCCGTCAATATATTTTTGTGACATCTCGTGGTTCATCACGATCGATTCAATGGTAGCGTTATCAACATCGACGGGGAAATCCAATGTAAAGCGAGCTTTTCCATTAAAGGATATGGTATATTTTATCATATCTTCTTTTAGATATTCTTCGTTAAATACCGGCCATTGTGCATCGCATACGGAGGTGTCGTGTCCTAAAGCTTCCCATAATTCTTCACTGATATGAGGCGCGAAGGGTGCTAACAAAATGACAAGTTTCTCCAAAATAGGTTGTTTATTACATTTTAGTTGTGTAAGTTCGTTTACACAAATCATGAAAGCACTGACAGAAGTGTTGTATGAGAAGTTTTCGATATCTTCTCCTACTTTCTTTATTAATTTATGGATGGCTTTCAATTCTTCTTTGGATGGTTCTTCATTCTTTGGAAGGAATTCATCTGTGCGACTGTAAAATAAGCCCCAAAGTTTTTTGAGAAAACGGTGTACACCGTCGATACCGTTAGTATCCCAAGGTTTGGATTGTTCTACCGGACCGAGAAACATTTCGTACATACGTAGTGTATCAGCGCCGTATTTTTCTACAATCATATCAGGGTTCACTACATTATACATAGATTTACTCATTTTCTCTACTGCCCATCCGCAGATGTATTTGCCGTCTTCAAGTAAAAATTCAGCATGATTGTATTCCGGACGCCAATTTTTAAAAGCTTCGATATCAAGTATGTCATTTGATACCATATTCACATCTACATGAATTTCGTTTACTCCTTGGTTCGTAAGCAATTCGTTAGGAATATTCACATTAGATTCTTTGAATAGTTTACTCAATTCTTCGGATGTGTATTTTCCTTTAGAAATACCATCAGCAATGCCTTTTGAAATAAATATGTTTGTAGGTATTACTTCTTTAGTTTCACCTTCCATTTTCCAGGAATAATAACGATATACGAAATTACTTCGTCCTTGAATCATTCCTTGGTTAACTAATTTTTGGAAGGGTTCTTCTTTAACGCTAATATTCAGGTCGAATAGGAATTTATTCCAAAAACGAGAGTAAATCAAATGTCCTGTGGCGTGTTCCGTACCTCCTACATAAAGGTCTACATTTTGCCAGTAACGATCGGCTTTTTCTGAAACCAATGCTTTGTGATTATGTGGATCCATGTAACGTAAATAGTAAGCGGACGAACCGGCAAATCCCGGCATGGTATTCAGTTCTATCGGAAAAATAGTTTGATTATCTATTTGGGTATTCTCTACTACACATTTGTTTACTGTATCCCATGCCCATTTGGTAGCATGTCCTAAGGGAGGTTCACCCGTTTCGGTAGGTAAGAACTTGTCCACCTCCGGAAGTTCCAATGGCAGGCAAGTTTCATCAATCATATAGGGCATATTATCCTTATAATATACAGGGAAGGGTTCTCCCCAGTAACGTTGGCGTGAAAAGATAGCATCTCGTAGGCGGAAGTTTACTTTTACTCGTCCCAAATTGTGTTCTTTTACATATTTCTTGGTAGCGGCGATAGCCTCTTTTACTGTCAGTCCGTTTAAGTTTAGGTCGCAATATGGTTTTTTGAGGTTGCCGTTTTCATCAAGAATAGGAGTTCCATCTTCCTTTGTTAAGCATGGAGAATTTTTCACAATACCTTCTTTGGCATCAAAGCTTTCTTCCGAAACATCACAACCTTCAATTAACGGACGAATTTCCAACCCGAAATGTTTGGCGAAAGCATAGTCTCGACTATCATGTGCCGGTACAGCCATAATAGCACCTGTACCATATCCGGCCAATACATAATCGCTTATCCATACCGGAACTTCTTCTCCAGTCATAGGATTAATGGCATATGCGCCAGTAAATACACCCGTTACGCGGCGATCTGCAATACGTTCTCGTTCTGTACGTTTCTTAGTGGCATCCAAATAAGCTTCTACTTCAGCTTTTTGTGCGGGAGTGGTTACTTGCCAAACTAGTTCGCTTTCGGGAGCCAGTACCATGAAAGTGACACCAAACATAGTATCTGCGCGGGTGGTAAAAATAGTAAATTCTACTTCTTGATTGTCTGCTTTATCACGAGTTTCATCTTTTTTGATTTTGAATTGCACTTCCGTACCTTCTGAACGTCCTATCCAGTTACGTTGTGTTTCTTTTAATGAATCTGTCCATTCAATGGTATCCAATCCGTCGAGCAGACGTTGTGCATAGGCTGATACACGCAAGCACCATTGACGCATTTTCTTTTGTATTACAGGATACCCTCCCCGTTCCGATACACCGTCAACTACCTCATCATTAGCGAGTACCGTACCTAATTGTGGGCACCAGTTTACCATAGTTTCACCCAAGTAAGCAATACGGTAATTCATCAATATTTCTTGCTGTTGCTTTTCATTCATGGCATTCCATTCCGTAGCAGTAAACGAAATTTCTTCGCTACAAGCAATATCCAATCCTTCATTACCATTTTTGGAAAAAATCTCAATTAATTCTTCAATAGGACGTGCCTTTTTTTCCTGATTACAGTAATAACTGTTAAACATTTTTTGGAATGCCCATTGTGTCCAGTGGTAGTATTCGGGATCACAAGTGCGGATTTCACGATTCCAATCGAATGAAAAACCTATTTTATCTAATTGTTCCCGATAACGGTTTATATTATTAACGGTGGTAATAGCCGGATGTTGTCCGGTTTGGATAGCATATTGTTCAGCCGGCAGACCATATGAGTCATATCCCATAGGGTTCAATACATTATAGCCTTGCAGGCGTTTGTAGCGTGCATAAATATCCGAAGCGATGTATCCCAGCGGGTGACCTACGTGCAAACCTGCTCCGGAAGGATATGGGAACATATTTAATACATAAAATTTCTTTTTGGATTCGTCTTCTGTTACTTGGTAAGTTTTGTTTTCTACCCACCGTTGATGCCATTTCTTTTCAATCTCTCTGAAATTATATTCCATAGCGATATATGTTTTATATGATTATTTTGTTAGTTCATTCAGTTTCAGTCTGCAAAGATAGTGAAAGTTACCTATTTTCTTCTTTTATAACTTTATATTTTGTTTGGATGATATTGGTAGAAAAAATTCATTTCACTTCTTAAAGAAATCTTGGTTATTGTCGATTAATTATAAAATCTCAGAGATATGGAGATTTATTCGGAATTCAGAGATTCTTTTTTCCTATTTGAAGAGTATAAATCTATACTAACTTGAGCTGTTTTTCTTTTTTCCTATTAGAACTCATATTCTTTTAATTTTTAAAATTAAAGATTTCGTGTTCGATAACGGAATAAATTGATATAAGTCAAGAAAACAATATAATTATGCTAAAAAACATATCTTTTGTTTGTTACTCTCAAAAGAGAACGTATTTTTGCAGTGAAAATATTACAAAGGATAACAGAATAATACTTCAGCAAAGAAGTATTTAATAGGTAATAGTAAAGGTAAAAAGATTATGTCATTAGTTATTAGTGTGTTGGTGGCAACTGTAATGATAGCCTCAACAACTCATTCCTCTAACGGAGGTTTGATGTAGAAATTTTGGGAGATATTGAAATTAAAGTAATAACGGGCGACTCTAAAAATAAAGAGCCGCCCGTTTTGTTAAGACTAACTATATAAGAATCCGAAATTATTTTTTATTTTTCTTTTCTTCGATACGTTTATACCAAGCTTCTCTTTCTTTGGTTAAATTATATCCTCGTTTAGAAAGATAATTATTGATACGTCCTTTATATTTACCAAATGCTTCATGTTTTTTATTTGAATTTTCTGCATCCATGGCAAATTCACGTGCTTCTACCAACCAAGCATATATTTGTGCTTTTTCATCTTCTTTTAAAGAAGGAATCATGTCAAGAGTGGCATCATAAGTAACTTTTACCACTCCATATGTCATACCGTCTTTTACTGCTTCTATTTGTTTATCGTTTAAATAAAGTGAGAGAGATGCCGGAAAAGCAAAATGCGAACGATAAAGTGCGGCATCTTTTTCGTTGTTAGCTGCTTTAATTGCATTATCTTTTTCAATACCCGTTATTCCGGATTCTTTTACTTGCCTTACTTTATTATCCCGTATTTCATAAATATCGTTCAATTCAAAATAACGATTTGCTATGATAGTACAAACTTCTTTAGCTATCGTTTTGTCTGTCAAGCCCAATTTATCAACGATTTTTTGAGAACGGGCTACAATCGATTCTACATATTTAGGATCTCTGTTTTTACTGTTCAAGTCAACGGCTTTTGCCACTGTTGAAACAAATAAGAGTAAAACGAGTATAGAAGAGTATTTTAATTTCATTGTAATTAACTTTTTAATAATCAGTTATGAATAAATTTTATTTTTAATTCTTATATGTGTTTTTGTCAATGGAAAGTTATAAAACAAGTATTATTTGTTAAGTCTGTTTAGAATTAAAGTTCAAGTGTTTACTAAACACTCAAACTTTAATTCTACAGGCTTCAATTTTTGTTTTTGATTGATTTGAATTATCGTTATTCATTCAGTAAGAAAGAATTCCCTGTATAAACATCTAAGTCTTTACTTCTCTCAATACTTTTCAAACAATGATAATTCCTTTTATTGCTTAAAATGAACACAATCAAAATTTGTTACATTAATTTTCCTTTTTCAGCTAAGGTATCGTAATTATTTCTCATATCAGTCCAATCTATCTTATTTTTGGTACTGATACCATTGATATACTTTTCGATATTGGTATATCCGTCACCTGTACAGTCGGCGTTTGCATCGCTTGGATCATTTGGATTTAAACCATTGGCAATTTCCCATTCATCCGGCATACCATCCTTATCGGAGTCTTTGTAAGGAGTACCTTTGTATTCAGGATATCCTCCCATTTGTCTAATATCCGTAATAATTCCAATTTTATATGAGTCTTTCGGTAAACGGCGATATTTAAACTGTCCGTCTTCTCCCATTGATTTTGTAGCTAATCCTGTAAGATCTCCATATGCGTCTTTTGGGAGTTTCTTTTCGTAATAAGGTTGGTTGGTACGAACTTCTTCTACAATACGTTCGTCTACTATATCACGACAAGGAATATTGGCACCTACGTTTTTCAATACATAATCGTATGCGTCGTTTGCGGAAGTAATATTGATATAAGGCATAGCAAACGGTTCGTATACACGCATATTTTCAGTATAACCCTCGGTATTAGGTTGTTCTTCAACTTGAATTCCTCCAGCCCAGTTGTCTTTGGTAATTTCGGGGAAGCCTTCCATAATATTACCGTTTGCATATACACGTCCGTATGCTTTATAGTTTAACTTGCTACGACCCGCTTCAGGTTTGAGAATACGGTGACTTATGTTTCCTTCTTTCGGAGTGGCAGGTCCTGGTTTATAGTAATTGTTTATCATATTAAACATTGCTGTATAATCGCCACCATCTGATGAACGGTGTACCCAGTTGTATACCACATTATTAACGAAGTTGAAAATACCGTTCCATCCTATAGACGGGTTACGACCGGAGTTGCTTGCCCAAAGGTTACGCATGAAAGCACAGTTTTCACCACCTAATGTACTTCCGAAAGCATGGTTATAAGTATCCAATGCTTTCGCTGAAATAGTATTCTGGATAGTGACATTTACGGTCGGAAGTTTCAGATCTTTTGCTTCATATTGTCCTTCGCTTGGATTATACATGTGTCGGTAGAATGAAATGTTTTCATCCAATCCCCATGTACAAGAACAATGGTCGATCATAATATTACCTACAGGATTTCCGCCAAATGAATCGTCACGGTGAGTTACTTTAGTTTCACCACGACGGAAGCGCATGTGACGAACTACCACATCGTGAGTATCTACCCAAAATGATTCTCCTGCAATACAAACACCATCACCTGGAGCCGTTTGTCCTGCAATAGTAATATACGGAGCTCTTACTATGATAGGAGTTTCCAGTTTGATAATACCTGAAACATTAAAAACGATGATACGTGCACCACCTGTTTCACAAGCTTCACGGAATGAACCTGGACCACTATCATTTAAGTTTGTAACGGTAATAACTTTACCTCCACGTCCTCCAAAGCTATACATACCACCACCTTCAGCTCCCGGGAAAGCCGGAATCCTAGCTTGTGGTAAATCATATGGACGAGCAGCCCAAGGAATATATGGTCGCCCTTCTTTAGCTTCTTTTAGTACAATAGGTAGGGCTTTCTCCCATGCCTCATTTGATTTCCTGTAAAACTCTGCTTTTGTTTTAGCAAATGCAGCACCAGCTTCTGCAGTAACAGACGGATATTGAGCAAAAGCAGTAGTCGAACCCAACATACTGACTATGGCTATACCCATTAAATACTTCTTTTTCATAGTCGATTCTTTGTATTAATATATGCTAATAGACACGCGAAAAGGGAGAAAGTAATAAGCACCTAACAGTCTTTTATGATTTATAAGATGATTTTTACACTATTTTATAATAAAGAGGTTTTATAAAATTAAAATGAATTGTAAAAGTCCCACGGGTACTTATCAGTTTAATTGTCTAACTATATAATAAAATCTATGAAAAACAAGTATCTATTTTTACGTGGAAAAACGTATGTTTTGTTATTCGCAACAGGCATATTTCTTTTCGGAAGTTGTACCCAAGCAATTGATGGGAGCAATTTTGATTCGGGAGTGCATAACACTACTTTAAATCCTCCAACAATTACAGCTATCGCAAATGCCGATGGTTCTAAAACCGTTCTTTCATGGCCGGTAATTATGGGAGCCGGAGGAATTAAAATGTCCTTGTATGATATTAATGAGCCTTCTGTTCCTATAGCTATAGTAACAGATACTATTATTGACGGTAGTACTTGTGAACTACCTAGAGCAGAAGATACAAATTATAAATTAGTGGTAAAAGCAATAGGAAATGAAAAATACAACAATAAGGATTCTGAAGAGACAGAGTTTCTTTTTACTTCTATTGTTCCGAAAATTAATGCAACCCCTATACCTGCAGGGACAGATATTTCTCAATGGTTTGCAGATAATAAAACACTTATTGAAGCACAAACGGAAGAATATGCAATTGAATTGATAGGGGGTGCTGAATATATTATGACTGATGAAATAGAATTAGGAAATGTTTTATTTAATCTCCGTAGTGACAGCAAAGTTAATAATGCAACCATAAAAATGGGTGAAAACGCTGGTTTTATAACAGAAACCGGCATAAAAATGAAATATGTAAATTTCGAATGTTCTGGAATGACGGGAGATAACTCTTCAATTCTTAAGTTTAGTAAAAATCATTCGTATGGCCTTACAGCAAAGCATTACCTTATTGGTTCTGGGAAATCTGTCGTATTCCAGAATTGTAATATAAAAGGACTTGTGACTCGTATGATTTGGGATCAAAAAGAGCCTTATGTATTTGATAATATGCTTATTAAAAAGTGTATTATTGAGCAAGATCAAAATGCTCAATTAGCAAAGGGTGCACATACTATTGAATTGAGCAACAGCTTCCCTATGACTTTTGCTCTTGAAGGAAATACCGTTTATAGTACTACAAGTACCGCCAAAGGTAAATATGTTTATTTTGTTGCATATATGAGTGACCGTCCTCAAAATCTTGTGAACGGTTTGTATCCCACTTGTACAATCAATTGGTTCAATAATACAATGGTTAATATGACCAAATCAACCTCTGGTCAAAAACAAGGTTTTGCTAATTGGGGAAAATTGAAAGGCCAAAAGGTTTGTATTATGAATGTTAGAAACAATATTTTCGTTGATTGCTCCGGTAATTATGTTGTACGTCAGTCCTTTACACAAGGACAACAGACTGGTATGGTTCAATCTTACGAAAAGAATTGCTATTGGTATAATGGCGCAAGTACTGGGTCTGTGGATTGGAACATGAACGACCGTGTGGATTTTGATCCACAATTAACTCAAACAGCAGAAGGAATCTATAAAGTTGGTGGTGCAGAAGTAAAAGCTGCAGGTATTGGTGATCCACGTGGTTTACAATAAAAATTAAACACATTAAATAATAGTATGATATTATGGGAAAAAGATATATAATTCTCAGTTTATGCTTGAGTTTTTTGATGACACTTGCTATACCGGCATTTGCTCAACAAACTCGAACGGTGACAGGTACAGTTGTGGATGAAACCGGTGAACCGGTTATTGGCGCGGCTGTAATGGTGGAAGGTACTTCTATTGGTACAGTAACAGATATGGATGGTAAGTATTCTATTAAAGTTCCGGACAATGGAAAAATCAAAATAAGTTTTATCGGTTACATACCGCAAGTATTCTCCGATTTCTCTAAAGCGGCTAAAGTTACTTTAAAAGAAGATCAAATGAAATTGGACGAAGTTGTGATTGTTGGTTATGGTTCTCAAAAGGGTAGAAATGTAACAGGTTCAATTGAGGTGTTGGATATGAAAGATATTCAAGATTTAGCTGTTACTAATTTGGGTGATGCTTTAGCCGGAATGATAAACGGTTTGCATGTAAGTACTTCCGGAAATAAACCGGGAGAAGCCGCTCATTTAACAATCCGCCAAAGTGAGGGTTTAGCTAAAAATAATGGACAAATTAATGCTAAGTTTTCTACACAAGATGATACTCCTCTTTATATTATTGATGATTTCTTTTCTTCAGAGAGTGCATTCAATGCATTGGATCCAAGTGAAGTAGAAAGTATTTCTGTGTTGAAAGACGCAGCAGCAGCCATTTATGGAGCTCAAGGTGCTTATGGTGTAATTTTAGTAAAAACCAAACGTGGTAAAATAGGTACTCCAAAGGTTTCTTATTCCGGACAGTTTGGTGTTACAGATGCTTTGGTTATGCCAAAAATGATGAGCGCTTATGACTATGGTCGTACATGGAATGCCTATAAAGGTGCTAAAGATGGTTCTAATTCAGAAACAGATAATTTAGTAGACTATTTTCAAGCAGACGAACTAGAAGCAATGAGACATTTAAATTACGATTTACTGGATCGGGAATGGAGTGCAGCTTTAACTCAACGTCATAGCGTAAATCTTAATGGAGGTACGGAAAAGGCGACTTATTTTGCAGGTGTTTCATATAATACTCAGGAAGGTAACCTTGGTAAATTAGATTATGAACGCTGGAACTATCGTGCCGGTGTGAATGTTAACCTGAGCAAATGGATTAAGACTTCCTTACAAGTATCCGGACATTATGGTGAAACCAAGAGACCGACAAACAAATATGGAAGTTCTGATTCCGGTGATTATAGTTTGTTGTTACAACATTTGCGTCATGTACCTGAGACCATCGATGGGATGCCTATCGTATATCAGGGAATGGATGCAGACAAAGAAGCTAGCGGCGACAATCTGTATAACTTCTATGCAATACAAAATTCTCCCGATTATAAAGAAAATGATAATAATGGATTTACTTTGGACGGTTCGGTAGAGATAGATATGGGTTGGATTAAGCCGTTACAAGGTCTCAAATTTAAGGCAACCTATTCAAAAAGTGTTTCGAATAGCAAAAACAATAGTATTGCCACAGCTACAAGTGTATATAGCATGATTTCTCGTGGTGGAAGTGGTGGTCACCTTTATTCCGGTTTGAATGCAGATGGTGAAGAATTAGACTATTCACTTAATAATTTTTCGGAAAGGTATATGGATAATGGAAATCTTATTACCCGTAGTATGGCTCGTAGTGATAGCTATCAATTAAATTTAACCGCAACATATGCACGTAAAATTGGTTTACATGATGTAAGTGCTCTCTTTTCTATAGAGCGAGGTGAAAGTGAATCAGAAAATATGGAAGGTCAAGCTGCAGGTCCGTTATCTTTCACAGACGGCCAGTCTAATTCAGCAACAGGAACTAAAGATGTTACTTGGGGACGTTCAGAATCTGCTCGTATGTCTTATATCGGTCGTGTAAACTATTCTTATGCTGACAAATATTTGTTAGAATTTTTAATTCGTTCAGATGCTTCTACCAAATTTGCGCCGGAAAACTATTGGGGTGTTTTTCCTTCCGTTTCCGCAGGATGGATTATATCAGAAGAAAGTTGGTTTAATAAAGAGAAATTAGGAATTGACTTTTTGAAGATTCGCGGTTCATTCGGTTTGTTGGGACGTGACAATATTAATGCATTTGTGTGGATGACACGTTATAACCGAAATATTACTAATGGAACAGGATCTTTGTTTGGATCTAATTCTATGGGTAATAACCTTAGTGCCGGTATGGTAATAGAACAAGGTGGTGCTAATCCGGATGCTCATTGGGATAAGACTTATAAAACGAATTTTGGTATTGATATGCGTTTCTTGGAAAGTCGTTTATCTGTGAACTTAGATGCTTATTATGATATGGGACGTGAAATCTTTGGTTCGCATCAAGGTACTAAATATTTCCCGATGACAGTAGGTATTAAACCAACTCCGGAAAACTTTGTAGAAAAAGATGTTTATGGTGTAGAATTAAGTGTAGGATGGAAAGACCGTATCGGAAAAAATTTCTCTTATTGGGTCAAGCTGAATACAGGATATAATGATGACGAAGTAAAAGTAATGGCCGTAAAAGAAGTTCCCGGATTGGAAGATCCTATGCCAGGGAAACGCCAAGATCGTGGTCTTTGGGGATATGAATGCATTGGCATGTTCCGTAGTTATCAGGATATTGATGAATACTTTGAAAAATACAATATCAAATCTTATTTAGGAATGTCCAAAGATGCTGTTCGTCCGGGTATGTTGATTTATAAAGACCAAGCTGGATCGTGGAATTCTGAAACGAAGCAATACGATCCAACTCCAGATGGTATTGTCAGCAATTCCGATGATAGTGATAAAGTAAAAATTTCTCATCGTTCGGAGAATCCTTATGGTATGACATTCAATTTTGGTGCAAGTTATAAGAGCTTTAGTATTCAGGCTCAATTAGGTGCAAGTTGGGGAGCTAAGGTTATGGCCGGTACAAATATTCGTAAAGCTGCCTCCAGTTTAGAATTTACAAATATTCCTGCATTCTGGAAAGACATGTACGTTTATCAAGATGTATTGGATGCGAATGGAATTATTATAGCAGAACAAAATCGGAATGCTGCTTATCCGAATCTGCAATATGACAATGTGAATAATCTGGCTTCCACTTTTTGGACTCTAGATGGTACAACTATTTCCATGCGTAATATTTCATTAGCTTATACGCTTCCTAAAGTTTGGTTAAAACGCATTGGTGTAGATAGCTGTAGATTAAATCTTACTTGCCAAAATGCAATTAACTTCAAGAGCCCTCATATTGAGGATGCTTGGAGTAGCTGGGGCGGAAATTACGGATACTATCCTAACTTACGTAAGTTTACGTTAGGTGTAAATGTTTCATTCTAATTAAAGAACATGAATATGAAAAGAAATATTGGTAAAATTGGGGCATTAGCCTTAATCGGTACTACATTATTGTGTAATATCGGATGTAGTGATGACTTCTTGGAAGAGAAAAAATTGTATGGTACTTATAGTGAAGCTACCGTATATACTAATTATGAGACTGCAACGAATCGAATAGATAATATTTATTATATGCTTTTTCCAGGTCAGAAAGAAGGAAATGGCAGATATGCGAATTTGGTTAGTACAGGAATGGATGATATTTGGGTTAAAACAACAGAAGAATATGGTGGACTTACCGATTGGGAGAATAGTACTAAAGTACTGACTTATTCAAATGTAGAAGACCATTTTTATGTTGAAAATAAGGAGATCAGCCCCTATGGACATGTCCGTGAAATTAATGAAGTAATTGAAAACGTACAGAAATATGGAAAAGGAGTATTGGAAGACGATCAATTAAATGCAATTCTTGGGCAAGCTTATTTTCTCCGTGCATGGCGTTATTGGTTGATGGTAAGATGGTATGGAGGTGTTCCTATTATTGATCATGTGCAAAATGCATTGGTTGGTAATGGTGAAGGTTTGAATCTTGTTGTGCCTCGTTCCTCAACTAAAGAGTGTATTAATTTTATTTGCAATGATTTGGCGAAAGCAGCTAAATTACTTCCTCTTCAATGGGAAAATGAAGAGAAAGATTGGGGTAGAGTTACAGCTGGTACAGCTTTAGCATTGAAAGGACGTATTTTGTTGCATTGGGCCAGTCCGTTATGGAATCGCAGTAATGATCCGGCACGTTGGCAAGCAGCATATCAGGCCAATAAGAACGCATTAGATACACTTGCATTAGGAGGATATGGTTTGGCTTATGAAAATAACGCAGGTTCTCAAAAACAAAGTGCTCAAAATTGGGCAAAGATTTTTCTTAATACTAAAGGATCGGATGGTAGCGTCAATGAAGCTGTATTTGTGACATTGTATAATAATGTACAAAAAGTAAGTAACTATAATAGATGGAACGGTTGGGAACAAAGTATTCGTCCGAAAAATAGTTACGGAGGCGGAGGTAAACATCCTACAGCCGAAATAGTAGACCTTTTTCCAATGGCGGATGGAAAGAAAAGTGGTGAATCGCAATATAATTATGACCAGCTTTGTTTCTTCATGAACCGTGATCCACGTTTTTATCGTACGTTTGCTTTTCCGGGTGTAAGATGGTTCTATGACGGTCAGACAAAAGACAATTTAACTACAACTTCCAACGATGTCAAGTTTGAATATGAAGATAACAATGGTGATAAAAAGGAGTTTACAATGCGTAGCAATTATCCATATAATGGAAGCGATTATGTTTTATGGAGTTATGCTTTCTATAAAGAAGTTACGGATATGACCAGTCCTCATAAATCAGGATACGGAGCAGACGGATTAGGCTCTTTAAAAAATAAGTCTTCCGTTTACATTAGAAAACGTTCTGATGATAAGCAGATTAATGGTTCGCCATTCTATATTTATGCTTGGGATTCCAGTACATCTTCTACCGATGGAAGCGGTTTTCAACGTTGTGCCTTACCCTATATGGAAATTCGTTATGCTGAAGTATTATTGAATTTTGCCGAAGCGGCAGCAGCTATCGGGCAAGATGCCGAAGCTTTTGAAGCATTAAAGAGAATTCGTTCACGAGTTTATGACAGCAAATATGCGGACACAAATTATGGATTAGAGGCAGGGATGAGTGGAGGCCAATTAATAGCTGCGATACTATATGAACGTCAAATAGAATTAGCTTATGAAGGCAAACGGTTTGAAGATATGCGCCGTTGGATGTTGTTTGACGGAGGTGTTGGACAAGAAACATTGGGTACAAACTTTAAACTGACCGGTTGGGGTGGTAATACATGTACTTATTTAGGACTGACTCCGACAACTGGTCGCGAAAAACATCATTATATTGAAATATATGCAAAAAAAACTGCGGAAGCCGAAGATTTCAAGTCAGATCCTATATTGGCAGAAATTAATAGGAATAGTGTATATGCAGGTTTGAATCTACTTGAAAGAGAAAAAACAAATAATCAAGGCCAAGACAAACTAAAACAATTCTATGAAACTTATTTTGAACGTAAAAATAAAGATGCAGAAGGTAATGAACCTACTGAAACAGTTCGTTGGTTGCCCGAATTCTACATTTTTGGTCTGGCCAATAGTGCAATGGTAAATAATCCGACTTTATATCAAAATATAGGTTGGGAAGATATTAGCCATGGTGGTGGCGGTATTTTTGATCCGTTAGAGGAAGATCCTACTAAAATTCCAGTGGATACGGATACGGGTTATAAATAAGTAATTATATAATTTTTTCGGGTTTTTAAATTATATAGGAAGGGGTCCTGTCGGGAGATAAGACCCTTTCATTTTAACATTATAAACAAAATATACCAATGATACAGAAATACATATTCTCATTTATATTAGGTTGCACATTTTTTTGCATGCAAAGCAATGCGCAAGAAGTGATACTTAACAAAAGAAATTTGTCGCCAGAAGCAGTTACGAACGCTTTGGACAAAGCTGATAAGATTGTAGAAAAACTTTCTTTGACGGAGCCTACTATCAAAGAAAATGTAACGAATGTGATAGCGAACCGTTACATGGAGCTACGTGAAATACACATTGCATATGAAAAGAGGAATGCCAGCATCGAATCGTTAGAATTAAATAAGCAGGAAAAAGATTCTTTATTGGAGCGTTCTTATTATCATTATAATAATGACTTGTACCGTTCCCGTTTTGGATATATCACCTGGCTTTCCTTTTATTTGGATGAAGGACAAATAGAAAAGGTAAGGAATGAAATGACATCTAATATGTTTTTTAAATATTATAAATTATTTGAAGGACAGGTTCCTCAAATGACAGATAACCAGAAACATCGTGTACGGGCCTGGTTGAAAGAAGCCAGAGAGTTTGCTATGGATTTTGAAACGGAAAGAAAAATGCGCCAAATGTTTATTAAATACCGGGGACGTATTAATAACTATCTTTCTAAATGCGGATATGATCTGAGTAAATCAAGTAAGTAAGAAATCAAGCAGTTTATTTATAGCCTTGATTGACTTTATATACTCATAATTCATATGGCTTTATTTTCATCTATTTTCTTTAGTAGGTAATCAGTTTAGATATTAAGTGTAAGGCTCAGTTGACTCTTAAACTATAGGGTCAATATGAGCCTTATATCTTGATATACCCGGTAGCCCTTGCCTTACCCACCTTTTCAATATATCCGGCATCTAACAATTCTTTCAATGTCCGCTCAATAGTTGTTTCAC
>UMKF01028927.1_pt1 | contig 20374 bp, 21 predicted proteins | sample 1966251 | NCBI WGS metagenome assembly UMKF01 (sample SAMEA4836171, study PRJEB28245) | human gut metagenome | biome: gut microbiome; material: fecal sample | place: Denmark | collected 2008
GAAGGGACTTTTTCAGTGCCCTCCCAGGGCAGCGCCCTGGGTACACTCGAAGTCAGCACCGAGATGATAAGTTACCAAGCCTTCCTCATAGGTGGTGTCCAATACCTGAACCACGGCACTATCCCTATCCGAATGATAACCCACATAAAACCTTATCGCATCAAAACGACGAAAATACCCCATGACACTCATGCCATGGGGTATCATTATTATTGAAGGTGAGGCTTTTTAGTCTGCCCAAATGCTGCCACTTGCATCGCGATAGTCACTAACCGATCCTTCGCTATAATCCTCTTCCTTTGCTTTCAATATTTCAGAGCCAGCGAGGATAGATGTAGTCTCCATTTGGTAGACATTCAGTTCTGGCTTTATATATTCTTTCTTTTTCATAATTCTCAGTTTTTTTTATTTGATGATAACTTTCATTGTCTTGTTTCCACGCTTCACGATGTTGATGCCCTTCTGAGGAGCGTTGAGGCGATTGCCCTGCAGGTCGTAGTATATGGCATTGTCGTCTGCAATAGTGTTGAGGCTGTCGATGGCTGTTGTGCTATCGTCGAAGCCGATGCTAAACATCTTGGCACCAGCAGCAGGAGCAGTAGAGTTGTCTACCATGTAAGCACGGAAAGGCTTGCTGCCCACCTGTGTTGTGCTTGTGTTCTCCAATAGCTTGGTAGGGTTCATCAGTTTGTCGCCCTTCACGATGTAGCAGTTGTTGTCAGCATCCTTGTCGAACACCTTCTTTGTATAGAGACCCTGGAGCTGATAGCTGCCATCAGCAGACACTACCTTTTGCGCAATCTCCTTGTTAGCTTCAGAGAAGCTGAGAGTGGTTTCACCGTTGTTCATTTTGATGATAACAGGAGTGCCAGCTGTGATGCTTGTCGTAATCTCTTCGAGCTGAATGGTGCTTGTGCTCTCGTTAGCCGAAAGAAGCTTGAAGGCACGGAAGTTCCGATCTGCAAGCGATACCTCGAAAGGCAGACAGAGCGTAGCCCATGTGGTGCCTTCCTTCATTTCGCGGTTATAAGTAGCTGTTGTCGCTGTGAAAGGCTCGTAAGCCACGAAATCCTTATCATCGGCAAGAGCAAGGCTCGCTGCTGTAAGAGTTTCTCCTGATGCCCCAATCTTCTCGTTACCGTTCATACCTACCAGCTTACTGAAGTAGCCAGTCTCGTAGTTGGCGTAAGTGTCGTCAAACTTGTTTTCATCATAAGCTATTGCGCCTTTGAGCGAGGTGCAGCCATAGAACATGCTTCCTCTTTCTGTTATGTTTGTTGTAACGAATTTATCGCTGACATAAATAGTAGTGAGGGCTGAGCAGTCTATCAACATACCGCCCATATCCACTACCTTTGCTGTATTGAAGTTTGTGAGGTCGAGTAAGGTGAGGGCGGAGCAATTAAAGAACATAAAGCTCATATCGGTTACATTACCCGTATTGAAATGAGAAACATCAAGAGAGGTGAGTTTACCACATTCATAGAACATACATGACATATCTGTTACTTTCTTGGTATTGAAGTGAGAAACATCAAGAGAGGTGAGTCCGCTACAACCCAAAAATATGCATGTCATATTTGTTACGTTCTCGGTATTGAAGCTTGAAACATCAAGAGAAGTGAGTCCGCTACATCTATTGAACATGTGTTCCATATTAGTTACTTTTTGGGTATTAAAGTGAGAAACATCAAGAGAAGTGAGTCCGCGACAATCCATGAACATCCAGCTCATATCGGTTACTTCTTCGGTATTAAGATGCTCAATACCTTCAATTTGAGTCAGCATATCACAACCTCTGAACCAATAATAGCAACTCGTAGGACGTGCTTTTGCAAACGAAGCATCGAAGACCACTTTTTTGACATAAGAGTTTTTAGAAATCCATTCAGGAGTATTTCCCCCCTCATTAAGCTCATAAGCTCCTTCGGGCTTGAATCCCTTGTAGCTGAATGTAAGAGTTTCTGTAGCATTGTCAAACATGGCATACCCACGTCCATAAGTAAAGTAACCAGTCGGGCCGCAGTTGGCATAGGTGTGGTCTTCCTTGCTACCGGTATAGTCTTTGAGGTTGAAGCAATTAGAGAACATACAAGTACTTTCAGTAACTTGATCCGTAACAAACTTATCGCTGGCGTAGATGGTTTTGAGAGCGGAGCAGGTCTGGAACATACCTGCCATATTCGTCACCTTCGCTGTGTTGAAGTTGGTGAGGTCGAGAGATTCGAGAGATTTGCAGTAAGCGAACATATAGTACATATCTGTCACATTCTCGGTGTTGAAGTTTGTGAGATCGAGAGATTTGAGAGACTCGCATGAATCGAACATATAGCGCATAGTCGTCACGTTCTCGGTGTTAAAATACTCAATGCCTTCTATTGTGGTCAGATTAGGGCAGTAATCGAACCAATAATCACAGCTCGTTGGTCTTGCATTGGCAAACGAAGCATCGAAAACCACCTTCTTGATATTTTTACTTATAGCATACCAATCATGATTAAGGCCATAAGCTCCTTCGGGCTTGGAAGGACTGCATTTGAATGTAAGCGTTCCTGTGCTTCCTTCAAACACTGCATAAGCCGGATATAAAAGGCTGGCATAACTTACCTCTTGAGTGGCATCTGCATCGCTGAAGTATTTGTGGCATACATCACACTGCCAGTGTTCTTTAACTCCATCTTTAGCTTCATGGTAAGTGAGTGTGTGCTTCTTTAGCTCATCAGTCTTATATTTTTTTACTATTGAATGACAAATAGAGCATTTGTATGTGGTATAGCCATACTCGGTGCAAGTAGTTTCCACAGTTTTTATTGCATTGCCAAGGGCAGACGAACCATCGGCATTTGTGTGCGTACAAGTTTGGAGTTTGAGTTCAAATTCGCCTACCTGCAACACGTCTCCGCTATGAATAGCCGATATTTCCCATTTGAAATATTTGTAAGATTTACCTCCCCCGCAGGTGAAGTCGTAAGAAGTATAGTTCACATCCTGAAGCTTCGTATCGTTGTTTACCTCCTGAATGAGCGTCCATTCTCCATCTTTGCCCACGTTGTTTCCATAGAGCTTCCACGACATAGGGTTGCGACCTTTACTAGTGAAGTTGTCGTTACCCGTTGTGATGGTGTAACCCACAGGGACTCCTGCTTTGCTGGCTGCGAAGATGACATTGGCACTAGCTGAGAATTTGCAGCACCACTTGGAGAAATTGTCTTTTGTCTTTTTGCCATCAAAGAGTTGCGCATAAGTCTCATTAGTGAAGCCTTGGGGATTACCTGCTAAGGCTGTGAAGGTTACTGTGTTGTCATAATCTGTCTGCGCCATCATACTGGTAGGCACAAGCAACAACATGAGCAACATCAATGGGAACAGAGCGATCCTTCGGAACCTACCTCCCACATTGTTAATACGGTCGGCATGCGACCCATTGAATTGATTGGTAAATTTTTTCATAAATTAATATTATAATTGTTATTTAAATTTGTCTGCTTATTGTTAAGTTCACTCCAGAAAATACAAGAGGTTTATTAAGAAGATAAATATGGATGCACTCCCCGATGATAATCAGGGCTAACTCTATCCTTGGTATAGTTTCTATATTTCCTTCATGTTGCAAATATAGTGAATTTCTCCGAAAGAGGGTGCAGCTTTCCCCTGTTCAAATCTTTATCAATCTGAAGTTCATTTATCTGCTGGTGCAAAGCTTCCAAATCAATTTTCTTTGCCATATCGGTGTCTCCTAGCCCTATAAATATGCTCCACCGATTCCTTAAGCAGAGAAGATTGTTTGTGTTTGTAATGGCTATAATAAAAAGAAAAGCGTAGGAATCATATTACTCGCATTACCCTTGCCTATTGAGGTCCTAGGAAAACCTTTGGCAACAAGAATAAGAAGCAACAGAAACCTACGCCAAACTTGCATATATAATAGCACAGGATGTACCCTATCCAAACGAATGGAAAGGGCACACCTATGCCTGTGTACATACACACATAAAGCGAAGGCGCCTACCGCTGTCTTCATCTGAATGCCTCTTTTGAAATTTCCTAGGTTTCAATAGGTCAGAAGAAAACGTAGTACACGTCTTTCTTAATTATGATAGGCCAAGCCATGGATTTTTGCCTAGCCAGCGACTCATCGCCAGCCATCCACAGCAAGACAACTGCAAAAGTACGAAAAAGAATTGGGATTTGCAAGAAAATCGGAAAGTTTCTTGCAAATCCCAAATAAAATTGGTTATAAAGCAGCATATATTCAAGGCTTTTGCCCTTACAGGGCGCAGGGGGACAACGTCTTAATACCCAGGGTGTTGCCCTGGGCTAGGAGCTTTTGGGCCTTCAGCCCGTGCTTGAACCACATGCAAAAGTTCAATGATTTACTTCTTAACCAGGCATTTTATACTCATGTCTAAGCTTCCAGATAGTTCATCATATCCTCCAATGTATCGAAGTTCTTGACATTCCCCTCCTTTACATTGAGAATAGCCTTATCTAACTCTGATTGTAACTTTTTCTTTTGTAATGTTGCATTCATAATACGATTAAACTATTAAGTTTGATACATTTATTCAGAATAAGGCGTTCTCATATGCTCATGCTTCCATTGCTCAATAGTATTTTCATCTATCAAGCCCTTATCCCACAATTCATTTGCGGCATCTATCGCTTTTTGCGCAAAATAACGGCTATCTTTCGTCATAATACTATCATTTTAAATATTTACACATGTTACTTATGAGTAATCAACGCTTCCATATCTTTGATAAAATTCTCTACTTTCTCAAAATACGGCAATACCTCCTCTTCTGTAGCATCAAAGGTATCATCATAATCACCAGACTGCCGAAGTTCATATAGACGAGAGAACAACTTTCCATAAGTGCGATCCAACAAACCTGTAGCAATAAATTTCTCTCCAACTAAATGTATTACACCGGCATGAGTCTTTGCAGTAAAGCCCTTGTCAAGTAACAAAGCAGAAGCCATATGGAATACAGTATAATACAAACGATTTCCCGTCAAATTCCAATACTTCAATTTTGCCACACCCTTAGCCTCATCAAAACTCTTATAAGCTTTTTCTATCCTGTAGTGTACAAGATCTCTACGTTGTTGACCCTCTAGCATAGCATCACCCCTTCCTCTTCTACATTATTATAAAAAGGACTGCCCTTTTTGCTCTGCCAATCCTTCATCGAATACACTATCGGGTGAATCATCTGATTGATTTGCCATCCCAATTCCCAAAGAGGATAGGTGTAATTATCATGATCCTGCTCATCTATCTTATCCTTGTTCAGAAGCACAAGGATGTCCCAGTCGGAATCTGCTTTAGCATCCCTTCTAGCCCTTGACCCGAAAAGGATAACCTTGGCATCTTTCGGCATAATCGACTCCGCTTTCTTCTGAATCGACTTGAGTACCTCATCTTCAAGATGTTCCCTTGTTATTGTCGTCATAACACTATCATTTTAATTACACCGCAAAAATACGAAAAAGAATTGAAACTAACAAATATTCTGAGAGATATTTGCATTTATTCTTTCCTCTTTACCCAAACCTTATGGCTGCCGCGGCCTAGTGAATCTATCGGCGAAGATTTATCACAGGTCAGCTCCTTCAGTTCCATAGAGGCGGCAGTACGGCTCAGGTTGTTGATGGAGGCATAATCACCTAGGGTGAGGACTCCGTTCTTCTCTATCACCTCCAGGGCACGGGCAATGCGCTCTTCCCTGGAATAGAGCTGCTTACGGATAACCTTTACACCACCCATATCACGCTCCAGGTCACGATCGGTTTCACGCTTCACATCCTTGATAAACTCAGGAGACGCCTTGAAGTTGATGTCCTTCACGCCCACCTTGCGGTACGTCATCTTATCATCTGGATTAAGAATTTCCCTAGGCTTCTCATCCTCGAAAGCGAGGGAGAGGGAGAAGGTGCCGAAACCTTCCAGATTCACGTTGTACCCCATGGAGAGCATGTCTGTCAGCATATCAACCACATCGGTCAATACAGCCTCCGTGGTACTTTCCGAAATACCGCGATGGTAATTCTGCATCATCTTGACGAACTCTTTTCGGGATAGTGTCCGGTTGGTCACCATCTTGGGATAAACTCTGCGCTTGCCATCATAGCGCATATCCCCCATTTCCTGCAATTTGTACTTAGCCATATCAGTTTCCTTTCCTATTTTAGTTTATTAGTATTTCTTATTGCAGCAGCCTTTACATCCTATAGTATTTATTGTTATACTTAAGAAGAAAAGACCACAAACCTAGGAAGAAAAGTATTTAATCCTAGGAGAAATCTCCGTTCATAGACACTGAACCGACATTCAAAGTCTATGAACCGCCGTTCAAAGACACTGAACGGACATTCAATGTTTATGAACGAAGATTTCTACTATGCAAAGATACAACTTTATCAGATATAAAACAAGACTTTTCCTGAATATCTTTACTTTTCCGGCCATAATTCTTCGTTTTTTGAGCTTATTTCTTTGCGTATCCCAAATAATTGTGTTAACTTTGTAGTCAGATTGCAAGCCAAAAGCCAAAGGATTGCAAGCAAAAGACAAAGAAAAAGACTAAGATTAGACATTCTTATGAGTATGAAGATATTAGCAACCAGCGACTGGCATCTGGGCAACCTGTTTCACGGCAACGACCGTCTGCCGGAACACAAGCATTTCCAGAAATGGCTCCTGGAGCAGATAGCTGGACAAAAGCCCGATGCTCTCCTCATAGCAGGAGACATCTTTGATAACGGAAATCCATCGGCAGCGGCACAGACCGTTTATTACGAGTTTCTTGCCGATGCTACCCAACTGTGCCCGAACATGCAGGTCATCATTACCGCCGGCAACCACGATTCCGCCAGCCGACTGGAGGCTCCCCGTCCGCTGCTCACCCGATACCACGTGGAAATAAGAGGAAACGTAAGGAAAATCTGGAAGCAGGGAGAAAACGGGGACGATGATAAAACCGGCGGACATTGGATCTATTCCTTCGATGACCTCATCATCCCCGTAACCAACGAGGCAGGAGAAGAAGTCATCATCCTCGCCGTACCTTTCCTTAGAAGCGATGTGGTGCAGAACGCCAGCTACTCGCAGGGTGTCAACGACTTTCTGAGAGAACTGACGGCTGAGGCTCGAAAGAAATACCCGGGCAGGAAGTGCATCATGATGGCACACATGTACGCCAAGGGTTCGGATATCGCCAAAAAGGATGCGAGCGAGAAAATCATCATCGGCGGACAGGAGGAAGTGGACCTGGAAGGATGGAACGAACATCCCGACTATATGACTTGCGGACACATCCACAAACGGCAACATATCTGGAACACCGACTGGGCAAGATATACGGGAAGCATCCTCCCGATGTCGTTTGCCGAGAAAGACTACACCCACGGCATCGACCTCATCACCATAGAACACGGAGAAGAGGATGAAGGAAAGGAAACCGGCAAGAGCAAGGAATGGAAAGTAGAATTTCTGGAATACAAGCCTCAGCACGCCCTCCGCATCCTGCCCGAAGATGAGGAAGAGCTGACCTTCAAGAAATGGCAGAAGCTCATCAATTCTGAACTCTCGGAAAGAACCGACGGCGAACTGAGCGACCACTTCGACTACGTGATGCTGAAGGTGAAACAGGAGAAACTGACCAGCGATGACATCAAGGAACTGGAGAAACTCGTCAACGAAAAGGATGCCGTGCTCTGCAAAATCCAGCGCATCATCCCGCAACTGGACCTCTCCACCATCCAGGGTTCCCAGCACATCACCAGCATAGAAGACATCATCAACCGTCCTCCGCTCGACACGCTGAAGGAAGCCTTCGCCATCAGACACAACGCTCCGATGAACGAAAGACAGGAGAAAATGTTATCCGATTTATTAACGACATCATCATTATGAAATTCCTACAACTCGAAATACTCAACCTCGCTTCGCTTGACAAACAGGGTGGCGAGGTCATCAACTTTGAAGAAGGTGCCTTAGGCGAGAGCACCATCTTCAGCATCGTAGGTCCGACGGGAAGTGGCAAGTCTACCCTACTCGATGCTATCTGCCTTGCCCTCTACAACCGCGCCCCTCGCTATCCCAGGAAGAAAGGAGACAAGAACCAGAACATCGAGATTTTCGGAGCTGCCGATGCCAGCGAAAATAACCGTCTGGCTCCTACCGACAGCCGAAACATCCTGACCCGGGGCAAGAAAGAGGGCTACAGCAAACTCACCTTCCTTGCCAACAACGGCAGCATCTACCGCGCAGAATGGCACGTCAGATTCCAGAGAGTGCGCTACGAGAACGCCAAGACTGCGCTCTATAAAATCGCAAGAAACGGAGAAGAGATAACAGAGGAAGCTGCCGACTGGAACGAGCTGCCGAACATCATCGGACTCGACTACGACCAGTTTCTCCGTACCGTGCTCATCGCCCAAGGCTCGTTTGCCAACTTCCTGACGGCGAAGGAAAACGAGCGGTACGAACTCCTGGAAAAACTCATCGGATGCGAGGAAACTTATACGAACATCGCTACTGAAATCAAGAAGGCGAAAGACCAGGCAACGGATGCCTACAACCAGATGGCTGCATCGGTAGAAGCCGTTAAACAGAACCTGCTGAACGATGAAGAACTTGCCCATCTGAAGGAGGAAATCGCCCGGTTGGAAAAGGCAGAGAAGGAACTCGACAGCCAGTTGCAAGCCATTTCGAAAGACCTGCAATGGTTTGAGGAAAACGACAAGCAAATCAAGCAAATCTCTATCTGCCAAACAGATATGAAGCAAGCAGCAGAAGCCATTAAAGCGATGCAAGCCCAGATTCTCCGTCTGCAGTTGCACGATGAAGTACAGCCTGCCGTCAACCTACTGCAGGAAGTAGAGCGACAGACGCAAAGCATCCACGAACAGGAAGAAAACATCCTGAAAGCGGAAGGAAACATCAAAAGTCAAGAGTCTGCCATCAGCGAAAGCGAGAAAACTCTCGCCAGTCTGAAGGAAGCAGTCGGCAAGGCACAGGAACAGCTGGAAAAGGCGCTGCCGGTCATCGCTGAAGCAAGGGCGCTGAAAACAAAAATGGAAGCAGCAATGCCGAATCTGAAAGAAAAGAAAGAGGCATTGGAGTTGGCGCAGAAAGAGAATCTAACTGCCCAGAAAGACGTGGAGGAAAACGCCCGAAACATCCAAAAATGGGAAGCAGAAACGGAGAAAGCGAACCTTGCCCTCAAAACGACAAAGGAAGAGATTGCCAAGCAGAAACAGGTTCTGCACGAAGCGACGCAAGCCGCTGAACAGGCTTGGGAGACGGAAAGAAATAAGACTGCCGGACAGAATATAGAGGAACTGCAGAACAGCAAGACTGTGGCTGACAGGAAACTGCAAGATGTCCAGCAAGCCATCAAGGTTGTGGCTCATCTCAATGCCGCCTCAACAGAAAAGCAGAAGAATGAGGATCGCATCCTGGTCTTGGGCAAGAGAAATGCGGAGATAGATGAAGCCCTGGGCAAGTTGACCATCGAGGCGCTGACCCAAGAGACCCTAACGTTGAGAAATGCCTATACCCTCATGGTGAGTGAGAAATGGGAGATTCATCGTGCCAACCTGACCGAAGGCAAGCCTTGTCCGCTCTGTGGCAGCACGACCCATCCTTATCATACCGACAACAGACAGTTTGAGGAAGCCACCACGGAACTCTCGCAACTTCTGAAAGCCAAGGAGAATCTGCTGAAACTGCAGCAGATACAGGAGAAGAATCTTTCCGGCGAGAGAAAACAGAACGATGGCGAAGTACAGACGCTCCAGAAACAACAGGAAAAGCTGTCGGGTGAAATCGCAACTTACGAAGAGGATTGGAAGGCGCTCATCGCCCAGTATCCAAAGATTCCGAAGGCTGAGGCAGAACTGAAATCGCTCTTGCCTATCTATGAAAACAAGGCGAAAGATGCGAGCAGCAAACTGAGCCTGTTTAACAAGATTCAGAAAGAGATAGAACGGCTGACCCAACTCAAGGATAAGGCTGTAAAGGATGAAGCTGCGTATGAAAGCAAGGCTTCAACTATACAGAACAAAGCCCAAGAAAATACTTCAACCTGCGCCACAAAACTAGCTGAGCAAAAAGCACTTACCATCAACCTCATCTCGCAGCAGAAGAGCAAGGAGGAGGCTTACGGGAAAGCCCTTCAGGCATGGAATAGCGCCAAGAAGGAAATGGAGGAATGGCAGGAGAAATACAAGCAGATTCTGAATGGCGAAGAGCCTGATGCGGCAGAACAAAGGATGACAGCAGCAAAGGATGAGGCAACGAAAGCAGCTGATACTCAGAACGAGAATATCAACAAACTGAAGGCGGAACTCGCCAACAGTAAAGGTTCGCATCAAACCATGCTGTCTCAGAACAAAACGATGAAAGAGAATCTGCAAGCAAAGGAAAAGGAACTCGACTTTTGGATTGAGGAATACAACAAGCAGCTTGAAGAAAAGAGCATCGAAGGAAAAGACTCCGAAGAGGAAGGCATCGAGAAAAGAAGTATCGAACCAAGCCTAATCGACCGAAATACCATCCGAGAGATGCTTCACTCTGTCGAAGACTGGAACGCTATCCGACGGGAAAAGGACGAAAAGGAGAAAGCCGTGGCTTCAACCACCGCCCTTTATCAGAGCGCAGAAAAGGCGCATCAGCAGCACTTGGAACATCAGCCTGCCCAAACCCGTGATGCTCTCCTAGCCATTCAGCAGGAATATCAGGAAAGAAGCCAGCGCAACGAACTGATTGCTGCCAACGCCAGGATGCAGAACCACCAGGAAGCCGTAAAGCTGTTGGGCGACAAGGCTGAGGCTCTGAATCTCGTAACACAGGAAAAGGACGACTGGACAGCCATTACGGATGCTATCGGAGCAGACGGAAAGACGCTGCGCAAGATAGCCCAATGCTATACGCTCAGTTTCCTGATAGCGCACGCCAACCAGGAAATCAGAAAGTTCAACAGCCGTTACGAACTGCAACAGGTAAAGCATTCGCTGGGCATCAGAGTCATCGACCACGACCGTGCCGACGATATCCGAGACACCACCTCCCTATCAGGTGGCGAAACCTTCATCGTGAGTCTGGGTCTCGCCTTGGGCCTATCGGCATTATCCTCCCGCAACATCTCCTTCGAGAACCTGTTCATCGATGAAGGCTTCGGAACCCTCGACCCCGATACCCTAGCCACCGTCATCGACTCCCTCGCCATGCTGCAAAGTTCGCAAGGCAAGAAGGTGGGCGTCATCAGTCATACCGACACGATGAGCGAGCGCATCACCACCCAGATAAGGATTATCAAGAATGGCAACTCCGGCAGCAGCCATATCGAGATCTATCCTTAACCCATCGCAATTACACCTTAAATTATATAGTAATAAAACAAAAGAAAGGGTGTGCCATAAGTCCATGACACACCCTTTCTTTTGTTTCCATTGAATATTAAACCCTGTTTCCCTCTTTTGGGAATACCACGGTTGGCTTGAAGGTCTTAGCCTCCTCAAAGTCCATCAGGGCATAAGCGATGATGATGACGGTATCGCCCACCTGCACCTTGCGGGCTGCAGCACCGTTCAGGCAGATACAACCGCTGCCACGCTCACCCTTGATAATATAGGTCTCCAAGCGCTCACCATTGTTGTTGTCTACAATCTGAACCTTCTCGCCTGCTATCAGATTAGCAGCGTCCATCAAGTCCTCATCGATGGTGATGCTACCCATATAATTCAGGTTAGCCTCAGTTACGGTCACACAATGGAGCTTACTCTTCAATACTTCTATCTGCATTGTTCTGTTATTACTTGATCTGTTACGGATTAAACTTAATAAAGAATATCTATCGAGGAATTATCCCTTATACTTGATATGGTCGATGAGACGGATAGGAGTCTTACCGCAATAAACGGTGATGCAACCTACCACGTATGCACTATCCTCCCATGAAGAAACATCCTGCAGGCTGTCGCCATCCACAATCTGGAAATACTCTACCTCCAGACCCTCTACAGCATTGATGTCGGCAACCACCTTATCGTGAGTTTCCTGTACGGTATGAGTCTTGGCATACTCCACACTCTCCTTCAGGGCCTTATAGATGTTTGGCGCAATGGCACGCTCATCAGGAGCCAGCAAAGTATTACGGCTGCTCTTAGCCAAACCATCCTCATCACGGACAATAGGGCACTCTACAATCTGCACATCGCTGTTGATGTACTTCACGAGCTGCTTGATGACAGCAATCTGCTGCCAATCCTTCTCACCGAAATAAGCACGAGTTGGTCGAACGATATAGAAAAGACGGCTCACTACCTGACATACACCATTGAAATGACCCGGGCGCTTGGCACCCTCCATCACGGTAGAAACAGGTGGAAACTCAAAGTGGCGTGTATCAGGTGTAGGATACATCTCCTTCACCGATGGTGCAAACACATAGTCAGCACCACAAGCCTCCAAGAGCTTGCAGTCAGCATCGAGGGTACGAGGATAGCGATCCAAGTCACCCTGATCATTGAACTGTGTAGGATTCAGGAACACAGAAACTACAGTCACGCCATTTTCCTTTACACTGCGCTTAACAAGAGAGGCGTGACCCTCATGCAGCGCACCCATAGTTGGCACAAGGCCGATTTCCTTTCCCTCCTTACGACACATGAAGAGTTCGTTCTGGAGGTCAACAATCTTATTGAATACTTTCATCGTCATAATCTGTTTTCGGGTGCAAAATAACAACTTTTTTCTCAAATGAGAAAGAAAAAACCTAAAAATATGCGAATTATTGCCGAAAATAATGAATTTCGGAGAAAAAATGCCCCTATTTGAAGTTTTTTTTGTACCTTTGCACGTAATTCGTAAGAATAAAATTTAAATTTTATGGCAAAAAAAGTATTATTTATCAATCAGGAGATCGACCCATACGTAGCCGAGTCTCACATGTCAATCATGGGACGCGAACTGCCTCAGAAGATGCAGGAAGCAGGTTTTGAGATCCGCACCTTCATGCCTAAGTGGGGCACCATCAACGAGCGTCGCGGACAATTGCACGAGGTCATTCGCCTGTCTGGTATGAACCTTATCATAGATGATACAGACCATCCGCTGATCATCAAGGTTGCATCTATACCAACAACACGACAGCAGATTTATTTCATCGATAATGACGACTATTTCAAGAGCCGCCAGATGGGCACCGATGAAAACGGAAAGGAATATGCCGACAACGGAGAAAGAGCTATCTTCTTTGCACGTGGTGTATTGGAAACCGTCAAGAAGCTCCGCTGGCAGCCTGATGTAATCGTCTGCCAGGGTTGGGCTAGCGCAGTAGTGCCATTCTATGTAAAGACTGCCTACAGCGAAGAGCCTTCATTTGCAGAATCAAAGGTGATTACCGCTCTCTATACCAACGAACTCAAGGGTGAACTGGGTACCAACTTCAAACGTTGCGTTGCCTTCCGTGATGCCAAGTCTGAACTGCTCGACAGCTATCAGGACGACTTCAACTTTATTGAACTCGGCAAACTCGCCATCGACTACAGCGACGGTGTGGTAGAAGGTGAAGAAGAAGCGAACCAGATTCTCTTTGATTATGCGAAGGAGAAGAACAAGCCTGTACTGGCTTATCCGGGAGAAGATATCCAGGAGCCATACGCAGACTTCATCAACAAGGTTTGTCCTGACGCAGAATAAAATTCCGACAACAGAGACACATACATACAAGGATAATGAAAATTTTAAGACTCTTAACAGTATTAGTAATAGCAGCGCTTACTTTCGCTGCATGTGATGATACCACCGAGGGAATCGGTGGTAGCATCACTAATAAGATAGACAACATTAACATTTCTAACTCAGCGTTCAATGTTACCACAAAGTCTATAGTAGCAGATTCCGTATTGAGCCGCAACAACATGGGACTCATCGGAAAGATGAAAGACCCGGAAACCGGCAACTATGTAAAGGGCGACTACATGACCCAATTGAGCGTATTGCCTACTTTCTCTGTAGATACACTCGATTACATCAAGCAGGCAAACAACGGTTCTATCGAAGCAGACTCATGCTACCTTCTGGTTTCATACAATGCCAGCTACGGTGATACCATCGCCCCAATGAAGGTGACAGCCTATGAGATGACAAAGCCGATGTCAGAAGATCAGGAGTATTACTCTAATTATGATGCCTTCAAGGAAGGCTGGGTAAGCGAAAACAACCAGCATTGGAGCAGTAATTACAACTTGAGCAATACATCAGATGTCAAGAACTTCAAGATTTACTTGAATAAAAAGTATGAGAAAGATGGTAAGACATACAAGAACTATGGTTCTTACATCATGCAAACATACGCAGAACATCCTGAGTACTTCAAGACCAACTTCAAGTTCCTGCACAATGTCTGCCCTGGCTTCTATATCAAGAATGTAGGCGGTACGGGTAACATGGCTAAGATTTGGAATACAGAGCTTATCTTCTACTGGACCCGCAAAAAGACCATCAAGGCAAAGGACGGCGTTAAAGACAGTACAGCTGTAAGCATCGGATACAACCGTTTCGATGGTACAGAAGAGGTATTGCAGCTCAACAAGATTGAGAACAAGAACTTGGAGGAGTTAGCAAGTAAGCAGAACTATACTTACCTCAAGTCGCCGGCAGGTATCTTCACCGAGGTTACCCTCCCTATCAAAGATATCATGAAGGGACATGAGAAGGATACGCTCAACACAGCTACCATCTCTTTCCCACGACTCAATGCAGACGAAGACAACCCATACAACTTTGCTACACCAAGTACCATCCTGATGGTTCAGAAAGACAGTTTGCAGTCGTTCTTCGAAAAGAGCAAGTTGGCTGACAACCGTACTTCTTATACGGCAAGCTACAGCAGTACCGGCACCTACAAGAATGCCTATACATTCCAGAATATCGCCAACCTGGTTTCTGCCATGTATAAGAACAAGGGCAAGGGGGAAAACTGGAATAAAGTAGTACTGGTTCCTGTAAACGTCATCACAACCACACAGGGATATACTACCGTCATCTCCAAAATCAATCACGATATGTCACTCGCTTCTACCCGACTCATCGTAGGTACGGATGATCCTAACAAGGATTATACCACAGACCAGAAGACTGGTAAGAAGGTGGCATCTGGTCCGATCCGAATCAAGGTGATTTACAGTAAGTTTAAAGAAGAATAAGTATTCATAACGCAAAGTAAAAAAGGAAACGAAACATGGCAGATAATTTTTTGGAGCGTCATCGCGAAGAATACGAGATACGCAAGGCTGCATGGCTCAAGAAGAAGAAACTATTCATGAAGTCAGGCAAGAAACAGAAGCCCCAGACACAGATGCCACGTCCTGAAGACGAAGCGTTATAAACACGAAAAAATTCAGAATCCTGAGAAAGAGGGTGTATCATAAAGCATTTGAATGTTTATGATACACCCTCTTAACTTTGCCGGTTAATCCTTAAAAACTGCCGCATAAGTACAATAAAAGCCACTTAACACAAAATAAAGCAAAATTAATTTGGAGTTTACCCATTTTTTTTATATCTTTGCATTGTGAACTTAAAAGTATTAAATATTAAACAGACAAAAAGCAATAAAATAAAAATAATCAAGATATTAGTAGAGATACTGGTCTATGGGTTTAACTTTTCTAAGAACTTGCATTTAAGGATACAAGATATTTGCAGGATACAAGTTACTTGCAATATATGAGATACTTGGTTTATGTTTATAGATAATGGAGAAATTACTCTCATAAAGAATTTGTTTTTAAGTTTAAACAAAAATGCTAAAGTTAGATGTTAGTAATATAAGTCCCCGTAGTGACCGTGAGGCTACTGCGGGGACGCTTTTTCAATTTATAGTATATAGAAACAAAAAGGGCAAGACCAGAGATGGTCTTGCCCAATCTATTTTTATAACTCTTTATCTATATTATAAGATTCTACCTGTAAGAGAGAACTTCAAAACAGGATAAACCTTCAAGTCTTTTACAAACTTAGAGAGATCATCCTCGCCAGCATCTTCCAATGCCTTATTGATATCTATCTCGTTACCATTCTGGTAAACCTTGAGCTTACCCATGAACTGGCAACCCAACTCAAAGCGGCAACCGATACGGTTCTTAGGAACCAGACGGCCGAAACCTAAACCGAGGTATGGACGAACATTCTTGCAACGGATATCGCCCTGAAGGTTATAATTCTCATCGAGCTCCAAGTTGTAACCACCCAAGTTGGCTGATATAGCCTTACGGAACTGTTGCTCCAAAGTTTGATTATTTTTCAAATAATTATTAGAGAAATCACGAAGTTCATCGCAAGAACCGGTAACCTCAGCAATCTTCTCACCACCAATAGACAAACCAGCAGCGATAAAGAACTTGCTGCCACCACCGAATGGATACAGATTAGCCTTTACATTAAAGGTGGTACGGTCGAATGCCCCTTCTGCATGAATGGTTGCACTGGTTGGGTACTGAAAATCAGGTACTTGAGGCAAAGAACTGGTATTGACATCTACATCCAAATCACCAGACAGTTTGAAAGATGGCATGATGTTCACACCTGCTTCTACCTCAAGGAAGTTAGTAACAGGAGCAGCCACACCAACACTAATACCCTCGGTACCTGCACCCACATTAAGACCTACATGGTTAAAGATACCGCGCTTGTAATCGCTCTGTGCCATTACACTTCCTACACCAGCAAGCAGAATTACTGCCATCATCATTAATTTCTTCATAATCGTTCTGTTTATAAGTTAAATATTAAACGTTTTTTGCATATCGTTCGTAAATATGCTACAAATATAAACAAAAGTTACAAGAAGAACAAATAATCACACAAAAAATTAAGACTCTTTAGTACTTTAGCATACTAAAGAGCCCTAATATATTATTAAAAACGCAAAATCAGACTACTGAACTTAATCTACTACCGTAAACTTGGCATATTTCAGCAGAAGCTGTTTGGTGCCAGAATGAACGAACTCAACCGTAGCCTTCGTATTCTCACCAGTACCTTCAATCTTCAATACTGTTCCCCGTCCAAAACGCTGATGTTCAATCTTCATTCCCTCCTGCAAACCACAAGAAGAACTGCCAGCAGATGAAGCTGTAGAAGAAGAAACTGATGCTGCAGAAGATCCAGTACTGCGAGAAGCAGGATGAGAAGAATGCGTCTCCATATAACGCTTAGCTGCATTCAGCGCTCTAACAGACTTGAAATTGCCTTCAGAGAGAGATGAGCGTCCGGAAGTACGTGAAGTCTCCGGTTCATCATCAAAGAGAGAAGGCTTAGGATCTGCTACAAACTGCGATGCTACCGGTTTGGAATTCTGATACCTGCTACTATATCTAGGCTGTTCAGCATCCTCCCACGGTCTGCGAGGACGTTGCGCTCTCGCCCACTCCGGCTGGTCAGACATAGAGCCAAACAAGCTTCCACCAGCCTCATCCTGGCTATCAATCAACTTGCCGTCAATCTCATCGATAAACCGACTCGGATTATCGAACTCCATCTTGCCATATCGCCAGCGGTTCTTGGCATTCGTCAGGATACAATGTTTCTCAGCTCGCGTAATGGCTACGTAAAGCAATCTCCGTTCCTCCTCCAGTTCTCGGAGCGAAGCAGCAGAAAGCGGACTTGGGAAGATATTCTCTTCCAAACCAACCACGAAGACCGTAGGAAACTCCAGACCCTTGGCAGCATGAACCGTCATCAGAGAAACACGAGGTTCATCCTTATCACCATCGCTGTCAGCATCGGTAAGCAGCGCCACATCCTGCAGATAATCCTGCAGGAAGAGTTCATCAAACCTACCCTCTTCACGGCGTTCCTCCACAAAAGCCGACATACCGCTCAAGAATTCCTCCAGGTTCTCCTGACGTGCCAGATCATCGGCATCCTTGCCCGACATGATATCCTGACTGATACCACTCTCCTTGATAATGGCATCACCCAATTCATAGACATCCGTAGTTTGAGCCCGTTCGATAAACGAAGAAATCAGCAATCTGAAGGTTTCCAGCTTGTTCATCGTACCCTTGTTTACCGCCAGTCCATACCGCTCAGGGGCACCGATTACCTCCCAGAAACTCACCTGGTTCTGATGGGCACAGTCAGCAATCTTCATCACCGTAGTAGCACCGATTCCGCGTGCCGGATAGTTGATGATACGCTTGATAGCCTCTTCATCATCCGGATTCGCCACCAGACGGAAATAAGCAATAATATCCTTAATTTCCTTGCGCTGGTAGAAACTCAGTCCGCCATAAATGCGATAAGGAATTCCCTGCTTTCTGAACTCCTCCTCGAAGCTGCGGCTCTGGGCATTGGTGCGGTAGAGAATGGCAAAATCACTATACTGGCAACCATCCTCGCGCCGGATACGCTTCACGTCCTTCGCCACAATCGCCGCCTCTTCCTTGTCGCTGTAAGCAGGCTTATACTGAATCTTCTCACCCTTCGCATTCTCGCTGAACACATCCTTAGGAATCTGGTTGCGGTTATGCTTGATCAGACTGTTAGCCGCCTCAACGATGGTCTGGGTAGAGCGGTAGTTCTGTTCCAGTTTGAAGAGACGCGCATAGTTACCATTTTCAGCAGGAAAATCTCTAGTGAAAGACAATATATTATCGATATTAGCTCCTCTAAAACTATAAATACTTTGAGAATCATCTCCTACAGCACATATGGCTTTCTCTTCCATTACATTATAGAGCAAAGTAAGTATTTTTTTCTGAACATAATTTGTATCTTGATACTCATCTACCATTATGTACTTAAAAATTTTACCATACTTTTTCAATACATCATTTCTTTCTACAAAAAGTCGATAAGTATGAACTAACAAATCGTCAAAATCCATTGCATTTGCCAACTTACAGCGTTGTACATATTCTCGATATATTTTAGCTATTTCGGGCATACCAGCTCGTTTATTTTGACTAAAGATATCAGAATCGCTTCCATATGAATCAACTCCAATCAGTTGATTTTTTGCCATAGAAATCCTTGCATGAACAACTGCAGGCTTGTAAGTTTTTTCACTCAAGCCCATCTCCTTAACAATAGATTTCAATAAAGAACGAGAGTCTGCTTCATCATAAATTGTAAAATCTGAAGTAAAGCCTATTTTATCAGACTCAACACGCAATATTCTAGCAAAGACACTATGAAAAGTACCCATATATTTCTGTCTGATATAAAATGTTTCACCAAACATTTTACGAATACGTTCAACCATTTCTCTTGCAGCCTTATTAGTAAAAGTAAGCACTAATAAGGAATAAAGATCTTTGCCCTGGCTCAGGAGATAAGCTATCTTATAAGTAAGCACACGCGTTTTACCCGAACCTGCACCGGCTATTACCAGCGAAGGTCCGTCAATATATTCTACCGCAGCACGCTGCGCTTCGTTCAAGTCGTTCAGTAAATCCATTAATCAATATTTAGCCGGAAAATCTATAAACTATCAACTATTAACTCAGAATCACTTCCCCCTATATCCTCCCACAGCCGTGCCCGGGTCGAAATCTTCGCCCTCACGAGGGAAGGTAGGGATAAATCTCATCTGATGTTCTATCTGTCGCTGGCGCTTTTTCATATAAGCGCTAGGATGCAGCGAACTGAATTTGCGCGGATTAGGAAGTGTAGCTGCTATCAGCGCACACTCGCCACGAAACAGATCTTTCGCTTTCTTGTCGAAATGATATTCTGCAACCGCATCCACACCATAGATACCCGGTCCCATCTCAATGCTGTTGAGATAAACCTCCATGATGCGCTGCTTGCTCCACATCATTTCGATGAGGAAGGTAAAGTAGACTTCAAATCCCTTGCGGGTCCATGAACGGCCAGGCCACAGGAAGACATTCTTAGCAGTCTGCTGACTGATGGTACTGGCTCCATGCACCTTTCCACCACGTGCATTATTCTTCGCCGCACTCTCGATGGCATTGAAGTCGAAACCGTGATGCTTCAGGAATCTCGCATCTTCGCTCGCCATTACCGCCACTGGCATGTGAGGCGAAATCTTATCCATCGAAACCCAATGATGATGCAGGGTAATACTCTCTCCATCAGCTACTTGCTGAAAGCATCGGATAAACATCAGAGGAGTGACATATACAGGAATGAACCTATATGCCACTACAGCAAGAATGGTGGTACTGAAAAACAGCACCACCACCCATTTTACTATATTCTTGATTTTCTTCAAAATCATCTATTTAGTTTTTCCCTTCCGGGAGCATGAAACTTATTACTTCAATGTACCGTTGTTGGCTGCGTTAACCATAGCCTGGCTAGCATACATGTAAACCTCTACACGACGGT
>UMKF01035997.1_pt1 | contig 20337 bp, 20 predicted proteins | sample 1966251 | NCBI WGS metagenome assembly UMKF01 (sample SAMEA4836171, study PRJEB28245) | human gut metagenome | biome: gut microbiome; material: fecal sample | place: Denmark | collected 2008
ATAGAAAGCCCCGTAATAGCTACGAGCTACTACGAGACAATCATACATAAACTCCGGAAAGGAGAATGTTTAATCAATGTTAGGCAACATCTCGTACTTGTTACGGATGCAAAGTTATAGCATGGCTTTGTTTTATGCAACAGCATGATAATTAGCGCAAAGAACGTCAAAACAAAATCCAGAAAAAACCAAAAAAGCCATATTGAATATGATGAAATTTAGAATTATTCTTGATAACGAACTTGACAAAGTAAAAAGAGGAAGAATTCGTGGTAGCAAAAACGTGAATGAAATAATAGGAAGAGATAAAACCCTCGTTTCTATGAACAAATGGTAAGCGTCCAAGCACTGCTTGAAGAATAGCGCCTATTTTGCTCACCCAAAAAACAAAGAAAAATTTGTTTTTTTACCATACAATATATTACTTTTACGGTATAACATAATACAATAATAATATGGAAACTGTAATAAGAAAACAAACCTCGTTCCGCCTGCGTGAAGACTTGTTACAAACCTTGCAGGAACATGCCAAAAAAGCGAATAGAAGCTTGAATAATTTCGTAGAAAGCACTCTGATGGATGCAATGTATTCAGAGCCCAATGAGGAAACGGTTGCGGCTATTATAGAGGCGCGTGAGACAAAGAATAAAGAAACATTTGATAGCGTGAAAGTTTGATGGAGAAATTGACGAAGTGAAAAAGAAATTGCACCCAACGAGCCAATTCAAAAGGGATTTTAAGCGCATTCAGAAATTCCCCCCCCATAAGGTGGCGGCTTTTGAAAGTATATCTAATCTGCTTATCAATTATGGATAGATGGGGAAATAATTGATTTGCTTAGGATTGGAAACCATACGGAGCTGTTTAGGAGGTTAAGTCTGTTTTTTATGCCTGTTGTGTATCCTTTATATTTTGCAATAGATGAAGAGCTAGGCCGAAGGTCGCGGTTTCGAGCTCCTCTTACATATCGTATTAAAATAAAGGAGTTACATGTTAAATGTGGCTCCTTTTTTATCTTTTCTTTCAGCTTATAAAACACCACTATTTTTATGCGTTCTTATCTATTTTATCGGCGCAAATATGGTGTCTAATTACGAACTACGGCAACAGTAAACTTCTACTTAGATATGCACAATACTGAAAAAAACAGAATGTGCCTCACAAAAATGAATATCTTCCACAAACACAAATAGAATTGTTTAAAACTTTTTCCAGAAAGTCAGAACATTAAGCCGTGGATGTCGTCGACTAGTCCATTCGCAAAAATACACGGAAAAACAAACTATATATCGAAAATGAGTTTTTCAAGAGAATGGGTAATAACGGTAACACATCATTGCTGTTACTTGAAAATTTCGCAAATAGATTGAATAGGAAAAATTTGAAGGAATAAACAAGGAAAGGAAAGACATAGTAGAACCTTTTAGCGTACATTGGTTAGATGTAGACCCTACTAGGAAAGTAAAAAACACGATCGCATAGTTGTTAGCCCCAACGAGCTGAACAAGTATCTTGCTATCGTTATTGTTATCCCATTGATATCGATAAGCAAGAATGATCCTTTCAGAGGAGATTGCCTCGTTGCAAACATGGAAAGGGAAACGGCTACAGTTCCAATCGGAAACGTTGGCAAATCTCCTACGAGAAATACATTTCTTCTTTGTAGAATAACAAATTAGAGAAGTGACACAACAGAGGTTTAAATAGAAAGTTATTGTTCTCCAAGATCCTCTTTAACCACTTCTTCCATCTCTTTTAAACGCTCTTTTCGATATTCCTCCTGTCGGGATTTATTACATTCTTCCGGATGAGGGATTTCCACTATATCGACAATTTCCTCTTCAAAATCATCATACATGTTGGTTGCTGGATGTCCTGATAACGTCGCATTTTCTTCTGAAATGGGAACATTTCTTTCAATAACTTTTGCCATAATCTAACTTGTTTATTATTTATCTTATTACAAATAAATAAGAACAATGGTTTAAGAACTTGGAAAATTATGACAAATATTGGAATTATTTTAAAATTAATATACAAAGAAGTTATAAGAATCCAGATCTTTTAATTTTCATACTTCAAAGGATTATAGTATAAAATTAGAAGTGACTTTTTAAAATTTTATTCATTTCATATTATTTAATTGTTATATTTTTACATTTCTTTGTCTATTAGGTATTAACTGAAATAATAGAAGAGGAGTATTCTTTTGTTCTTCATAATAGCCATTTTAGGAATCTTAAAGATAATATTAGTCCAAAACACCTTTACATTGCTTCTATCCTCATTTTTTAGTTTAAAAGTAGTTAAGTTAAAAACAATCCAGTCGATTTATTTTTATTTTTGCGAAGATTTTAAGCAAAAGTACATGCATAAGAATCAAAAATAGAGATAAAATCGAATATAATATTAAATATAAAAATATAGCTTTTATGTCATCACAAATAGTAGGACATATATCACAAGTAATCGGTCCGGTTGTGGATGTTTTTTTCGATGGAAAAGATATCGATGCCGACTTACTTCTTCCGAGTATCCATGATGCATTGGAAATTAAGCGCCAAGATGGTAAAACCCTTATCGTTGAAGTGCAGCAACACATTGGTGAAGATACGGTGAGGACTGTAGCAATGGACCGTACTGACGGATTAAAAAGGGGGATGAAAGTTATTCCAACCGGTAAACCAATTACAATGCCTGTAGGAGAGCAAGTAAAAGGTAGAATGATGAATGTAACAGGAGATTCCATTGACGGAATGAAACCTCTCAGTAGGGAAGGAGCCTATCCTATACATCGTGATCCGCCGAAATTCGAAGATTTGTCAACCATTCAAGAAGTACTTTATACTGGTATTAAAGTCATCGATTTGTTAGAGCCTTATGCAAAAGGAGGTAAAATCGGACTATTCGGTGGTGCTGGAGTAGGAAAGACTGTATTGATTATGGAATTGATTAATAACATTGCTAAAAAGCATAATGGTTTTTCCGTATTTGCCGGTGTAGGAGAACGTACACGCGAAGGTAACGACTTATTACGCGAAATGATTGAATCCAACGTAATCCGTTATGGTAAGGAATTTGAAGAAGGAATGGAAAAAGGAGAGTGGAATCTCTCTAAAGTTGACTATAATGAAATAGAAAAATCTCAAGCAACATTAGTGTACGGACAAATGAATGAACCCCCAGGAGCACGTGCTTCCGTCGCTTTATCCGGATTAACTGTTGCTGAATCATTTCGGGATGCCGGCGGAAAAGATGGAAAATCAACTGATATTTTGCTCTTTATCGATAACATATTTCGTTTCACACAAGCCGGTTCCGAGGTGTCAGCATTATTAGGACGTATGCCATCGGCTGTAGGTTATCAACCGACACTTGCCACGGAAATGGGGCAGATGCAGGAACGAATCACGTCTACTAAAAACGGCTCTATTACTTCGGTACAGGCTGTTTATGTACCGGCGGATGATTTAACTGACCCAGCTCCGGCTACCACGTTCTCTCACTTGGACGCTACCACGGTATTAAGCCGCAAAATTACAGAGTTGGGTATCTATCCGGCAGTAGATCCGTTGGAATCGACTTCCCGCATTCTTGACCCGCTGATTGTGGGAGAGGAACATTATAATACCGCACAGCGGGTGACACAAATTCTCCAACGCAACAAAGAGTTACAAGACATAATTTCCATTCTGGGTATGGATGAACTCTCCGAGGAAGACCGTATCACAGTGAACCGTGCCAGACGAGTTCAACGATTTTTGTCGCAGCCTTTTACCGTGGCCGAGAAATTTACAGGTGTGCCAGGGGTAATGGTCTCTATCGAAGATACGATAAAAGGATTCAACATGATTCTTGATGGAGAAGTCGATCATCTCCCTGAACAAGCTTTCTTAAATGTAGGAACCATTGAAGAAGCCATAGAAAAGGGTAACCGGTTGCTGGAAGCTGCCAAGAAACAAAAAGATGAATAATAAATGGAATCGAAAGAATTACATATAGTGATTGTATCGCCTGAGAAAACAATATTCAATGGCATGGCGGAAAGCGTAACGGTTCCGGGGTCATTAGGCAGCTTTACAGTATTACCGAAACACGCCCCAATCATATCCTCTTTAAGTAAGGGAAATGTTGAATATACAACTCAAGGGAAGAAGCAATCCTATGAAATAACAGGAGGTTTTATAGAAGTAAATAATAACGAAGTTTCTATTTGCATAGAATAATTAAAGGAAATAAAATGACTATTACCGAAGCCAAACGTAAATTTATAATATATTTGACCTTGATGATTGTCGTGCTCGGCTTTGGCGGAGCTGCTGCATTTAATCAATGGATGCCGGAAAATTATCCGCCTTTTTATCCCAGCATTCCTATTTTCTTCTATGTATACGGACTTTTTTTTATTTATATATACGGATTATTTCCCGATAAAAGATTGGAAATACAAATTCTAGGAAAGGGAGTCAAACTGATCTTCGGACTTTTATTTGTGGTGGCTTATGCACATTTTATCGGAGTTCATGTGAAGGCATTTTTAATCACATTTTTATGTTATTATATCATCTATCTGATATTCGAAAGTGGTTTCTTCCTTAACCATGAGATGGAAATGAAAAAAGAAAATAAAAAATGAAAACGTTGAAATATATATGGGTGAGCCTGTTATTGTGTCTTATATGTAGTCCCATACAAGCGGATGAATCTGAAAGCAAAGTCAATGTGCAGGAAATTGTATTCGGGCATATTGGTGATTCGTATGAATGGCACATTACAGACTGGAAAGGAAAAGCAATATCCATTCCGTTACCTATTATCGTATATAGTTCGCAAAGCGGTTGGCATGCATTTCTGTCTTCACGGCTCGAACATAATAAAGAATACGAAGGCTTTTACATTGCCCCAGAGGGGAAGTACCAAGGAAAAGTGGTAGAAAAAAATGTTGAAGGAGAAGAAATAAGACCTTTTGATATTTCTATAACAAAAACAGTTTTATCCTTATTAATCAACAGCTTATTATTAGTTCTGATCATTCTTGGAGTGGCTAAATGGTATAAAAAGCATAAGCCGGAAGATCCTACACCGAAAGGGTTTGTGGGATTTATGGAGATGTTTATTATGATGGTTAACGATGACATCATTAAAAGCTGTATCGGTAAAGATTATAAAAGATATGCCCCATACCTTCTAACAGCCTTTTTCTTTATTTTCCTCAACAACTTGATGGGATTAGTTCCTATTTTTCCGGGTGGCGGAAATGTGACGGGAAACATTGCTATCACTTTAGTTTTGGCATGTATGACATTTCTAGCCGTCAACATATGGGGAAGTAAAGAATATTGGAGAGAAATCTTATGGCCGGACGTGCCTTTATGGCTCAAAGTTCCTATACCTATAATGCCTCTTATAGAGATTTTTGGAATATTTACCAAACCTTTTGCTTTAACGGTTCGTCTATTTGCTAATATTATGGCCGGACATTCCGTTATATTAGCATTAACGTGTATCATTTTTATTACGGCTTCCCTCGGACCTGTATTAAACGGATCCATGTCTGTAATATCTGTATTGTTCGCCGTGTTTATGAATTTCCTAGAATTATTGGTGGCATTTATTCAAGCCTACGTGTTCACTATGCTTTCGGCTGTATTTATAGGACTTTCAAGAGTAGAAGCACATAAAAAATAAATTAATTTATATAATAAAAAACTTAAAAGTAAAGGATTATGTTAGCATTAATTATGTTGCAAGCTGTAGCATCAGCAGGAATCGCACAGGTAGGCGCTGCAATCGGCGCAGGTTTAGCCGTTATTGGCGCAGGTTTGGGTATCGGTAAAATAGGTAGTGCAGCTATGGAGGCGATCGGTCGTCAACCCGAAGCTGCCAGTGATATCCGAATGAATATGATTATTATTGGTGCTCTAGTAGAAGGTGTTGCATTATTTGCTGTTATCGTTTGTTTGTTAGCACTTTACGCATAAATAAAGCATATGTCACTACTTAATCCTGATAGCGCATTAATTTTTTGGATGCTCATAGCTTTTGGAATCGTATTCATTATATTGGCAAAATACGGATTTCCTGTCATTGTTGGAATGGTGGAAAAACGGAAACAATATATTGATGAATCCTTACAGGCTGCCCGAGAAGCCAATGAAAAATTAGCGCATATCAAAGAAGAAAGTGAATCCATTTTGACCCAAGCTCGTGAGGAACAAGCGAATATTCTAAAAGAAGCGGTCGAAACTCGTCAACGGATTATAAGCGAAGCTAAAAATAAAGCACAATCCGAAGGAGGAAAGCTTTTAGAAGAAGCACGCGAACAAATTCAAAAAGAGAAAGATGATGCAATCCGGGATATCCGGAAACAAGTTGCGGAATTATCTGTTGGTATAGCAGAAAAGATCCTTCGTCAGAACCTCGACAACGAGCAAAAGCAAAATGGAATGATTGAACGATTGCTCGATGAAGTTTCCGATATTAAAAAATAAGAAGTCATGGACATAGGAACCATCTCCAAACGCTATGCAAAAGCTTTATATGAGTATGCTTACGAGAGCAGAAACGAAAAAGTTGTTTACAAGGAAATGCAAATACTTGTAAATTGCTATAAAAAAGTTCCCAAGTTGCGCCCTGCTCTCGAGAATCCAATTTTGTCTAAAGAAGAAAAGATAAAGTTGTTATGCGAAGCTGCCGGAGGAAATGTAAGCAATGAATATGAACGTTTTGTTACATTAGTTTTAAAAGAACGGCGAGAGAAATTCATGCAATTCATAGCTTATTCATACATTGATTTGTATCGTCAGATGAATCATATCAATATCGGTAAACTGATTACCGCTTCACCTGTGAAAGAAGAGACAATTGAACGGATGAAGAATATGGTAGCAAAAGGAACTCAAGGAACTGTAGAATTTGAAACTTATGTAGAACCGTCGATTTTAGGCGGATTCATTTTCGAGATAAACTTTAATCGTCTAGATGCAAGTATTGCAACACAGATAAATAGAGTTCGCCAACAGTTCATCGATAAAAATAGAAGAATTGTATAAGTAAAAAACAAGAAATATGTCTGAAAATATAAAACCCAGCGAAGTCTCCGAAGTGTTGCTCGAGCAATTGAAAGGTATCGACACGAACCTCAAATTTGAGGAAGTAGGTACTGTATTGCAGGTAAGCGACGGAGTGGTCCGCATATATGGATTACGAAATGCTGAATCTGAGGAATTACTTGAGTTCGAAAATGGAGTGAAAGCTATCGTTATGAACTTAGAGGAAGATAACGTGGGAGCCGTGCTTCTAGGACCAACCGACAGAATTAAAGAAGGTATGGTTGTAAAACGTACCGGACGTATCGCTTCCATCAATGTCAGCGAAAAAATGTTAGGTCGTGTGGTAAATCCATTAGGAGAGCCACTTGACGGAGCGGGTGAAATTGGAGGAGAACTAACTGAGATGCCTATAGAACGTAAATCTCCGGGAGTTATATACCGCCAACCGGTTACAGAACCGCTTCAAACGGGATTGAAGGCTATTGATTCTATGATTCCTATCGGAAGAGGTCAACGTGAATTAATCATTGGCGACCGCCAAACAGGAAAAACGTCTATAGCCATTGACACCATCCTTAACCAACGCGAGAACTATGAAGCCGGTAAACCGGTATATTGTATTTATGTAGCTGTAGGACAGAAAGGTTCCACTATTGCCAACATCGTGAACATATTACGTGATAGAGGAGCTCTTCCTTATACGGTTGTGGTTGCCGCCACAGCATCCGATCCGGCAGCGTTACAATATTTCGCTCCTTTTGCGGGAGCTGCTATCGGAGAATATTTCCGTGATACCGGCAGACATGCGTTAGTTGTATACGATGATTTGTCGAAACAAGCTGTAGCTTACCGTGAAGTTTCATTGATCTTACGTCGTCCTTCCGGGCGTGAAGCTTATCCGGGTGATATCTTTTATTTGCATTCTCGTTTGTTGGAACGTGCGGCAAAGATTATCCAGCAACAGGAAGTAGCCGAGCAAATGAACGATCTTCCCCAAAGTCTGAAAGGGAAGGTAAAAGGAGGTGGTTCGCTAACGGCCTTGCCAATCATCGAGACACAGGCAGGTGATGTTTCCGCCTATATCCCGACCAATGTTATTTCTATTACCGATGGCCAAATATTCCTTGAGACTGATTTGTTTAACCAAGGTTTTCGTCCGGCTATAAACGTAGGTATTTCTGTATCACGTGTAGGAGGCAGCGCTCAAATAAAGTCTATGAAAAAAGTAGCTGGTACATTAAAGATAGACCAGGCACAATATCGTGAACTTGAAGCGTTCTCCAAATTTAGTAGCGACGTAGATCCCGTTACTGCTATGGCGCTAGACAGAGGACGTAAAAACAATCAGTTACTGATTCAACCTCAATACTCGCCGATGCCTGTAGGAGAGGAAATCGCCATATTATATTGCGGAACCCAAGGATTGATGAAAGATATCGCTGTAAGCCAAGTAAAAGAGTTTCAGAACAGATTTTTGGAACAACTTCGCGCCGCTCATCAGCAAGACGTTCTGGATGTTTTATCAAGTGGTGTTATTAATGATGACGTAACAAAAATCATTGCCCAAGTAGCACAAAATATTTGTCTGAATCTTAAACGATAACCAATGGCATCTCTAAAAGAAATAAAAGGAAGAATCGGCTCGGTGAAAAGTACGCTGAAAATTACTTCAGCTATGAAAGTCGTAGCTTCAACGAAACTCCATCGCGCTCAAATAGCGATAGAAAATATGCTTCCTTATGACCGAAGACTTTCTGCTATCCTACATAGTCTTTTAGATAGTGGTATTGAAATAAAGTCTCCATACGTAGAAATACGTAAGCCCGAAAAAGTGGCAATTGTCACATTTGCTTCCAATTCGAGCCTTTGCGGAGGATATAACAGTGGAGTAATCAGACACACTTTGGAAGTCTTACAAGAATATGCTAAACTTGAAAAAAAACATCTATATATTTATCCTGTAGGACGAAAAGTGGCACAAGCTCTCGCTAAAAAATACCAGTTAATTGAGGATTATAAAATGATAGGAGATAAACCTTCTTATCAACAGGCAGCAGAGCTGGCAGAGCATTTGATGAAACTCTATGCTGCAAAAGAAATTGACAGGGTAGAGTTGCTATATATGCATTATAAGTCGACGGCATCTCAAATAATGACGCGAGAAACTTTTTTGCCCTTACAACTAACTTCGGAACAAAAGGATGACAATGGAATTATGTCGAATTATATCATTGAACCTTCTGTGGAAGAATTGGTTAAACAACTTATACCGCAAGCTCTTCGAATGAAAATGTACACGGTGCTTCTCGACTCGAATGCATCCGAACATGCGGCACGTACCGTTGCCATGCAACAAGCCACAGACAATGCCAATGATCTCTTGCAAGATTTAAATTTAATGTATAACAAAGGACGTCAGCAAGCTATTACAGCCGAACTGCTTGATATTATTGGCGGATCCATGAAATAATCATGCATCCAGACTTAAAAAGGGTATGGATTACATATAATCGCTCCGATTACAGAAAAAGCTATTTATATGTAATCCATACCTTTTTTATGCGCCGATGTACACATGTCGAATTTATAGAAACAAACAGGGTTAAACTAGATAGTTCAATGGTTATCAAAGGCACAAGAATAGCTATCCTGCATAGACATCAAAATTCCTTTAGCTCACATGCAAAACAGTGGATACATCAAACAAGAAATATAAAACTTATGTAACGATTAGATATATCTTACTAACTAATTATCAAAAAACGAGATGTAACTCTTCTTATTTTCTATTTTTTATAGTAATTTTGCGCCTTAATAAAAAAGAATAGAAAAAAACGATATAAATTATGGGTAAGAGATTTGCTGAACGTAATCAACTTGACCTTTCGCAGGTAAACAAAGATGTTCTAAAAGAATGGGATGAAAACCATGTTTTTGCTAAAAGTATGACAGAACGTGAAGGATGCCCCTCGTTTGTATTCTATGAAGGACCTCCTTCAGCCAATGGAATGCCGGGTATTCACCATGTAATGGCTCGTTCCATTAAAGATATATTCTGCCGATATAAAACTATGAAAGGATTCTTAGTTAAAAGAAAAGCAGGATGGGACACACATGGATTACCGGTGGAGTTGGGTGTAGAAAAATCTTTAGGTATTACTAAAGAAGATATTGGAAAGAAAATTTCTGTTGCCGAATATAATGCCACTTGCCGGAAAGATGTGATGAAATTCACAAAAGAATGGACAGATTTAACCCATAAAATGGGATATTGGGTAGATCTGGAAAATCCTTACATTACCTATGACAATCGCTATATAGAGACTTTATGGTGGTTACTTAAACAATTGCATAGCAAAGGATTACTATATAAAGGATATACAATCCAACCTTATTCTCCAGCCGCAGGAACCGGATTGAGTTCACACGAGCTAAACCAACCAGGATGCTATCGGGATGTGAAAGACACGACGGTTGTAGCTCAGTTTAAAATGAAGAATCCCAAACCGGAAATGGCTCAATGGGGGACTCCATATTTTATTGCTTGGACTACCACTCCTTGGACTTTGCCTTCTAATACAGCTCTATGCGTAGGACCGAAAATAGATTATGTAGCCGTACAAACTTATAATGCTTATACTGGTGAACCTATTACAGTGGTGTTAGCTAAAGCCTTGGTAAATGTACATTTTAATCAAAAAGCAGCGAATCTAGCTTTAGAAGATTATAAGCATGGAGATAAACTGGTTCCATATAAAATAGTAGGAGAATATAAAGGCACCGATCTGCTTGGAATGGAATATGAACAACTCATACCCTGGGTAAAGCCTATAAGTGTTGATGCTAATGGTAATTGGAAAGAGGCCTCAAATGAAGCTTTTCGTGTAATATCCGGTGATTATGTAACCGTAGAAGATGGTACAGGTATTGTGCATATTGCTCCGACTTTTGGTGCTGACGATGCAAATGTTGCGCGTGCCGCCGGTATTCCTTCTTTATTTATGATTAATAAGAAAGGAGAAGTTCGTCCAATGGTTGATCTCACCGGTAAATTCTATTTATTGAACGAACTCGATGAAAGTTTTATAAAAGCTTGTGTTGACGTAAATAAGTACAAAGAATATGAAGGTAAATGGGTAAAGAATGCCTATGATCCGCAATTTACAGTGGATAACAAGTACGATGAAAAAGCGGCACAAGCTGCCGAATCTTTAGATATCGCCCTTTGTATGATGATGAAAGCAGGTAACCAAGCTTTTAAAATAGAGAAACATGTCCACAATTATCCGCATTGTTGGCGTACGGACAAACCTGTATTATACTATCCGTTAGACAGTTGGTTTATACGCTCGACCGCTTGTAAAGAACGTATGATAGAGTTGAACAAAACCATTAACTGGAAACCGGAATCTACCGGAACCGGTCGTTTCGGGAAATGGCTTGAGAACCTGAATGACTGGAATCTAAGTCGTTCCCGATATTGGGGAACTCCACTTCCTATTTGGCGTTCCGAAGAAGGAGAAGAAAAATGCATTGGTTCAGTGGAAGAACTTTATAATGAAATAGAGAAATCGGTAGCTGCCGGATTCATGAAAAGCAATCCTTACAAAGAGGTCGGATTTATGCCAGGCACTTATAACAAGGAAAATTATGATAAAATAGATTTACACCGCCCATACGTTGACGACATTATCTTAGTTTCTGAAAGTGGAAACCCCATGAAAAGAGAGACCGACTTGATTGATGTATGGTTCGATTCGGGTGCGATGCCTTATGCTCAAATACATTATCCATTTGAAAACAAAGAATTATTGGATAGCCGCCAAGTGTATCCTGCTGATTTCATAGCCGAAGGGGTAGACCAAACGCGTGGTTGGTTCTTCACTCTTCATGCTATTGCAACAATGGTATTCGACAGTGTAGCATATAAAGCAGTTATATCTAACGGTTTAGTTCTTGATAAAAATGGAAATAAGATGTCAAAGCGTCTTGGAAATGCCGTAGACCCATTCGGAACTATAGAAAAATTCGGTTCTGACCCGTTGCGATGGTATATGATAACTAACTCTTCTCCTTGGGATAATCTGAAATTTGATACGGAAGGAGTTGACGAAGTACGCCGCAAATTTTTCGGAACTTTATTTAATACTTATTCGTTTTTTGCCTTATATGCTAATGTGGATGGTTTTACATACAAAGAAAAAGATATTCCGGTAAACCAACGTCCAGAAATCGATCGGTGGATACTTTCCGTATTGAATTCTTTAATTAAAACCGTAGATGAATGTTATAATGAATATGAACCAACTAAAGCCGGCCGATATATTCAAGATTTTGTAAACGACAACCTCTCTAATTGGTATGTACGTCTGAACCGCAAACGTTTCTGGGGTAGTAACATGTCTATTGATAAGTTATCAGCCTATCAAACTTTATACACCTGTTTGGAGACTGTAGCTAAACTTATGGCACCAATCTCTCCATTCTATGCTGATCGTTTGTATAAAGACTTAGCTTCTGTAACACGTGACGAAGATATTGTTTCCGTACATTTGGCAAAATTCCCTGTTTATGATGAAAGCCTAATCAACGCAGAATTGGAAACCCGAATGCAAATGGCACAGGATATAACCTCTATGGTATTGGCACTGCGCCGTAAAGTAAGTATCAAGGTGCGTCAGCCACTGCAATGTATCATGATCCCTGTAATAGACGAAGAACAGCGGGTTCATATAGAAGCTGTAAAATCATTGATCATGAACGAAGTCAACGTAAAGGAAATCAAATTTGTAGAGGGTTCTGAAGGCATTTTAGTAAAAAAAGTAAAATGCGATTTTAAGAAACTTGGCCCCAAGTTCGGTAAACAGATGAAGGCTGTTGCGACTGCCGTATCAGGACTTTCCCAAGAAGCAATTGTAGAATTAGAAAAAAAAGGGACGTATACCCTGAACATTGATGGCAACGATGCATTAATTGAAGTAGGAGATGTTGAAATCTATAGCGAAGACATTCCGGGATGGTTAGTAGCCAATGAAGGAAAACTTACAGTTGCATTAGAGGTTAACGTAACAGAAGAACTCCGTCGGGAAGGTATTGCACGAGAATTGGTAAATCGCATTCAAAATCTCCGGAAAAGCAACGGTTTTGAAATAACTGATAAAATTAAGATTACTTTATCGAAAAATATTCAAACAGACGAAGCGGTTAACGAATATAATGAATACATTTGCAACCAAGTATTGGCAAACTCATTAACGATTGCCAATGAAGTAAAAGAAGGAACCGAACTGAACTTCGATGACTTCTCATTATATATAAATGTAATAAAGGAGTAAAACAATTTTAAATCATATAGCCATGGCAGAAAAAACCAGATATTCAGATGCTGAATTAGAAGAATTCCGTGCTATCATCATGGAAAAGTTGGAGTTAGCAAAACGTGACTACGAACAGTTAAAAGGCAGTATTATGAACACTGACGGTAATGACGTGGATGATACTTCTCCAACATACAAAGTATTGGAAGAAGGAGCAAATACTCTCTCTAAAGAGGAAACAACACGTTTAGCACAGCGTCAGTTGAAATTCATACAAGGATTACAAGCTGCTCTTGTTCGTATAGAAAACAAAACCTATGGAATTTGCCGTGAAACAGGAAAGCTGATACCGGCAGAGCGTCTGCGTGCTGTACCTCATGCAACATTGAGTATAGAAGCAAAGCAAGGAGGCAAAAAATAAATAACACGCTAACGTTATACACAAGCATTTATGTTACACCAATCCTTGTTCCGTATCGAATGGGATATGTATAAAGGAATTGGTGTAACTTATGGGTACTTTCTCACCATAACTCTTTCATTAACAGAATGAATAAAATACTCACAAAAGGACAACTCTCCTTGGTTATTATTATATCGGTATTAGTAATTGATCAAATAATCAAAATTTGGGTCAAAACAAATATGTTTTGGCATGAAAGTATACATATTACCGATTGGTTTTATCTGTTTTTTACCGAAAACAACGGAATGGCATTTGGAATGGAGATATTTGGAAAATTATTCTTGACCTCATTTCGCATTATTGCAGTAGGTTTTATTGCTTGGTACTTGATAAAGATAATTAAAAAAGGAGAAGCCAAAACGGGATTTATCGTATGCCTTTCTTTAATACTTGCCGGAGCGGCAGGTAATATCATCGATAGTGTTTTTTATGGGCTTATATTCAATGAAAGCACTGTATCGTCTGTTGCACAGTTTGTACCGATAGGCGAGGGATACGATAAATTATTTTATGGAAAAGTGGTGGATATGTTTTATTTCCCCATCATAGATACACATTGGCCTATGTGGATGCCTGTTATCGGAGGAGAACATTTTATCTTCTTCAGCCCCATTTTCAATTTTGCTGATGCAGCTATCAGCTGTGGAATTATTGCACTACTATTGTTTTATAGTAGCTATTTAAACCATAACCTAAAGGATGTTTCTACAAACAAATGAAAAGAGGATATAAATACATATTTTGCTTTTTCCTGCTGACAAGTATTTTACTCTCATCATGTAAGAAAGGAATACCCTCAGAAGTTATACAACCTGACAAAATGGAGGCTTTATTATATGATTACCACATTGCCCAGGCAATAGGAAATGAGTATAACGGAGAAGAACGGTATAAAAAAGAACTTCTACTACAATATGTATTTAGAAAACACCACACCACAGAAGCACACTTTGATTCCTCATTAGTTTGGTATACCCGAAATACGGAAAAACTAAATAAAATCTACGAACAAATAGGTGATAAGCTGAAACAATCAAACCAAAATATATCGGAATTGGCTGAATCAAATTCCCTAATAAAAGCAGAGCCTATTTCAGGAGATACTGTTAATATTTGGCGTCGGCCTGCATTATATAGGCTGTCAAACGCAGATATGACAAATAAACTGACGTTTATTATTCCCACAGACACCAGTTACAAACCTCGCGATCGTTTTATGTGGAAAATCAGCAGACTTTCGTTAGGAGACAAAACTGATATTCAAAATGCAGAAATAGAATTAAGCATTCGATATCAAAACGATTCAACGGTAAGTATTAGCCGTAGTCTGATTGAAGGAAAAAATAAACTGTGTATTCAGTCTGATACTCTTCCGCTTAAAGAGGTAAGAGGTTTTATATATTTTAATGGAGATTCTATAAATGATAAAATCCAAACATTGTTAATTCATGATATCTCTTTAATGCGATATCACACTCCGGCTGAGAAAATTGAAATATCTACAAAGGTAAAAAACGATACACTTATATCATCATCCCTTAAAGACTCTACTAAAATGGTTCTAGAAAAAAAAGATTCCATCTTAGAAAAAGAACCTTCCCGTTTGAGTCCCAAAGAATTAAGGGAGCAAAATCGACCGGAACAGATACAAAGAAAAGTAAAGCCACAACCGAAGCCTATATCACCAAACAACAGAAGAAAGCAACCGGCTAGAAACAATAACCGATGAAAAAACGATTTGCTGCCCACCAAATAATCATATCGTCAGAATGCAAATTTAAACAATACGTTGTAGAAATGGAGGGAAGATTAGTTAGTCGAATTTTCCCCCTTACCGAAGAAATTGCATTTACAGAATGGATAGGAGGTATAATTATTCTCTCACCCTATAACGAAAGAATGAAACTAATACAATTACCTATGGACTTAAAATCCGTTTTAATGTTTTTTTTAACAGAATCGATGCAGGAAAAAGAAATAGGAAGTCAACCATTCTATGCATGGCATATTTCTTCCGAAGAAATTTCAACAGGTATTATACACACTATCCGACAATTATAAAATAGAAACCTGCCTACGAAACTCTGCGCAAACAATAGCTGTAGCTACAGCAACGTTTAGAGACTCAGAAGTTTCACGTTCTAAAGGGTAATTAGGTATATACAAACGTTTGTTGATTAAAGCTTCCACATCATGACTGATTCCGTTTCCTTCATTTCCCATGACAATTAATCCATACTGCGACAAGGATTGTGTATACATATTTTCTCCATCCAAAAAAGTCCCGTAAACGGGTATACTTTTATCTAAAGAAGAGATTAATTGAGGTAATGAACCATAATATAGATTCACACGTGCCAATCCTCCCATGGAGGCCTGCAGCACTTTCGGACTATAAAGATCCACCGTATTGGATGAACAATAGATATGTTCAATGCCAAACCAATCTGCCAAGCGAATAATCGTACCTAGATTTCCAGGATCTTGAATATCATCAAGAGCTAAACATAAGAAACGAGAAGGAAAAGAGATATCCCATATATATTCTTTTTGCTCAAATACCGCTATGATTTCTTGAGGAGTTTTCAACAAACTGGCCCTTGCTAATTCATCATATGTAACTTCCACTATTTCATCAGCTTGCACCTCTGAATGAGTGCGTAACCATTCAGGAAGGGCCAACACTAAACGGCACCGAAAATATCCAAATAAATCACTTACCAATTTAGGTCCCTCGGCAACAAACACATGTTCTTCCTTACGTTTTTTCTTCAATTCTAAAGAGTGAATGTATTTAATTTTGGCTTTACTCAACATACAATTCTTAATTGTCAATAAAATAATAACAAAGCTACTAAATAATATTTATTTAATTCCTATATTTGCTATTCATTTTTGCATAAGCTGTAAATTTTAAATGAAAATAGGGGTTTGTATATATCATATTCTATTACTCTTAGTACTGGTTTCTTCCTGTTCGGTTACGAAATTTATACCAGATGGAGCTTATCTACTTGATGAAGTAAAGATTGTATCTGATAATAAAACAATTAAGCCCTCTGATGTAAGCAGCTATATCCGACAGAATCCTAATAATAAATGGTTCAGTAGTGTCAAAGTTCCCTTATATATATATTCTTTATCGGGTATAGATTCTACTAGATGGAGCAATAAATTTATACGGAAAATAGGAGATGCTCCGGTAATATATAATGAAGAGTTTGCAGAACGCTCGAAAACGGATATCATGCGAGCTCTACAGAATTTCGGTTACATGGGAGCTCAAGTGAAAATAGACAAGCAAATAAAAAAGAAGAAATTAAAACTGATATACAGATTATATACTGGACCGGAATATAAAATACAAAATATAATTTATGATATTCGAGATCCAAGAATAGAGAAGCTTATCAATAGTTCATACACTTCGAGACTTTATAGGGGCATGCCTTTTAACGTTAATTTATTAAACACCGAAAGACAACGAATATCGGATTTTCTACAATCAAAAGGTTTTTACAAATTCAATAAGGATTTTATCACTTATACAGCTGACACAACACTAAATACTCGCCTTGTGGATATAACTATGCACTTACATCCTTACAAAACCCCGAATAAAACAGGATTGATACACCCACAGTATACTATACACAGCGTTAATATTCTAACGGATTTTGATATTTCCAAGGCACAACAAGGCAATCGTTTATTTGAATATGATTCTATCCACTATGATGGACTAAATATTTTTTATCGGAATCATATCTTTATCCGTCCCAGCGTATTAGCTAATAGTATATCTATAGCACCAGGAGAATTATATAACGAAGGAAAATCACAGAACACTCAAAAGGCTTTTGGACGACTAAGAGCCATAAAATATTCAGATATCAGATTCATTGAAAGAGAAAATACCCCTACAGACAGTGCCCAATTAGATTGTTTCATCTTACTTGCGCAAAACAAGCAAAAATCAATTAGCATAGAATTGGAAGGAACTAACTCATCGGGTGATTTGGGAGCGGCAGCTTCCGTATCTTTCCAAAACAAAAATCTTTTTAAAGGTTCAGAGCTTTTTACTTTCAAAGTACGTGGAGCTTATGAAGCTGTAACGGGTCTACAAGGTTATACTAATGAAAACTATACAGAATACGGTGTAGAAGCGAGTATTAATTTTCCACGATTTTTGTTTCCATTCTTATCTCATGATTTTAAAAAGAAAATTAGAGCTACTTCAGAAATTGACGTACAATTTAATTCTCAAATACGTCCGGAGTTCTCTCGAAGAGTAGCTTCTGTATCATGGAGTTACAAATGGAGTTCCAAGCAAAAGACTCAACATAAGGTTGATGTTCTGGATATCAACTACGTATACATGCCTTGGATATCACCAACATTCAAGAAAAATTATCTTGATAGTATAAACAATCAAAATTCCATACTGAAATACAACTATGAGAATTTACTAATCATGAAGATGGGGTATGGATTTTCTTATCATTCAACAGGTGGAACAACGCATACAACTTCTAATAACTCATACTCTATACGCTTTAACATTGAAACAGCAGGTAATCTATTATATGGTATGTCTCATCTGTTTAATAATAACCGAGACGAGAACAATCAATATACAATTGCTGATATCGCATACGCTCAATATATTAAAGGAGATATTGATTTTGCGAAAAGCTTTCGTATAGATTCACGAAACTCCATAGTTTTTCATAGCAGTTTTGGCATTGCCTATCCGTATGGTAATTCATCTATTCTTCCTTTTGAAAAACGCTATTTTTCAGGAGGTGCGAACAGTGTAAGAGGTTGGTCTGTACGACGATTAGGACCAGGTAAATTTGCTGGTAACGATAAAAATATTGATTTCATAAATCAATCAGGAGATATTAAACTCGATGTCAATTTGGAATACAGAACTCATTTATTCTGGCAACTAAATGGAGCTTTGTTCGTAGATGCCGGAAACATCTGGACTATACGTGAATACGAAGAACAGCCCGGAGGTGCTTTTCGTTTCGACAGCTTTTATAAACAAATAGCAGTTTCATACGGATTAGGATTCCGGTTTGATTTTGATTATTTTGTATTGCGATTAGATGGAGGAATGAAAGCGATAAACCCAATTTATGAAAGTGGAAAAGACCGATACCCGCTTATTAAGCCTAAGTTTAGTAGAGATTTTGCATTTCATTTTGCAGTAGGATACCCGTTTTAAACAAGAAACATAGAAACAAAAAATAATGATTAAATTTATAAGTCTGGCAAGTGGAAGTAGCGGGAATTGCTACTACATAGCAACTCCTCAAACCGCCTTGTTGATAGATGCCGGTATAGGAGTGCGCACAATAAAAAAACATTTAAAAGAATACAATATTTCTCTTTCTTCTATTCATGCAGTATTGGTGACTCATGATCATGCCGACCATATCAAGTCGATAGGATGCTTAGGAGAGAAATATTATATTCCTGTCTATACGACAAAAGAAGTACATATGGGTATTAACCGTAGTCATTGTATGACTGAAAAGCTAAAAACTTCTGCTCATATTCTTAAAAAAGAATCCCCTATAAAATTAGGTGACTTCACTATTACGGCATTCGAGGTACCTCATGATGGAACAGATAATGTAGGATATTTTATAGAAGCAGAAGGGAAAAAATACTGTTTTGTAACGGACATAGGACATATCACTACCATAGCCTCACAATATATGTGCAAGGCCAATTATTTGATACTGGAGGCTAATTACGATGAAGAAATGCTTCGAATGGGAACGTATCCACTATACCTAAAAGAACGCATAGTAGGACCGAATGGCCATTTAAGTAATATAGAGGCGGCAGAATTCTTGGCAGAACATATATGCGAAGAACTGAAATATGTATGGCTCTGTCATTTGAGCAAAGATAACAATCATCCTGAATTAGCCTACAAAACAGTAGAATGGAAGTTGCGGGATAAAGGAATCATTGTTGGTAAAGATATTCAAATTATCGCTTTAAAAAGAAATGTTCCTTCCGATTTATATGAGTTTGAATAAACTCATAACTTCAATAAAAAAGAAAGGTTGTTGAATGAATAAGAAATTCAGACAACCTTTCCTTTATTTTTAATTAGTTCTGAATTAGAAGTTTTATTAAAATAAAATCTCATTAATAAGATATCCATCTACTTTCGCAATACAAACTTTTTGAAAAGAATTATATCTTTCTAAAGTAAATAAAACGTTTTTCTCAAAAACTATGTAGTATCCCAAAAAGCAATAGTGAGTTTTTGTCCTTATTTATATGAAAGAGAATAGGATATAATAGATGATGAAAAAATAGCAAGTATTCTCTTTTCAGAAAAAGTAAATCCTTTCTTATACATTATACTAAGAGGGTGTTCAATAAAAATAGTTAAAATTTTAACAAAAAGAAGAAAGACCATCTTTAATTTTCATTACCTTTGCAAGAGAATATTAGACTTTTTACTATGGAGATT